>Ga0307373_10001605_pt1 | contig 42351 bp, 45 predicted proteins | sample OX2MG_FD_202534 | JGI IMG/M metagenome (GOLD analysis project Ga0307373, IMG submission 202534) | Soil microbial communities from Risofladan, Vaasa, Finland - OX-2 | ecosystem: Environmental > Terrestrial > Soil > Coastal area > Acid sulfate soil | place: Finland: Risofladan, Vaasa | collected...
CTTCACCCGCCAGACCATCGTGCGGCGCTTCGGCCATGGCTGGCCGGCGCGCACCCTGATCCGCGACTGGAAGCTGCCCGAGCGCCAGGGCCGGCGCATGGACGAGCGCCTGGTGGCGCACATCCGGCACTGCGACCACGTGCTGGCCACGCGCCAGGAGGACCACGCCCTGGCCGAATCGATCCTCGGACCCGGCCGGGTCAGCCACCTGCGCCTGGGCATCGACAAGCAGGTCTTCGGCCCGCACCGCGCCGACCGCGCCGGCGTCGAGGCCCGGTTCGGCGTTCCGCCGGGCCGGATCCTGGTGCTCTTCGTCGGCCGCCTCGACATCGGCAAGAACGTCCACACCCTGGTCGAGGCCATCCGGCGCCTGCGCGGCGAGGGCCTGTCGCTGCACCTGGTCACCGCCGGTCTCGGCCCGGCGGCCGACGACATCCGCCGCGCCCTCGGGGACGCGGTGACCGTCGGCGGCTTCGTCGAGGCCGACGCCCTGGCGCGCCTCTATGCCAGCGTCGACCTCGTCGCCATGCCCTCGGAGGTGGAGATCCGCAGCATGGTGGCGGTCGAGGCCATGGCCAGCGGCGCCCCGGTGCTGGTCTCCGAGCGAAGCGGCGTCGCGCCGCTCTTCGACGGCACCCAGGCCATGCAGGTGGTGCGCGGCGGCGCCGACGCCTGGACGCTCGCCCTGCGGCGCGCCTCCGCCGACCCCTCGCGCCGGCGGAGCATGCACGCCGCGGCGCTCGACTACGCCGACCGATGCCTGGCGAGCTGGGGCGACGTGCTCGCCGAGGACTTTCATGCCGTCTGGCGCCAGGCGGCCGAGACGCCCGCGCACGCCCTGAGCGCCTGAACGACCATGGAGCGCGCCATGTTCGGCAGATCGATCCTGATTCTCGTTCCGCATCCGGACGACGAGGTGGTCGGCTTCTGCGCCGCCATCGGCCGGGCCAAGGCCGCCGGCGCGCGGGTGCACGCGCTCTATCTCACCCACGGCTGCGTCGACCAGGACACCGTCTGGCCCTGGCAGCGCGAGCGCCACGACGCCATCGTCGCGCGCCGCCGGGCCGAGGCCGAAGCGGCCGCCGCGCTCTTGGGCATCGACCAGGTGGGCTGGTCGACCCGCGCCGCGCGCCACCTCTGGCGCGACCTGGCGAGCGCCGAGGCCGAGGTGCGCGCCGCGGTGGCGCGCCACGGCATCGACCAGCTCTGGGCGCCCGCCTACGAAGGCGGCAATCCGGACCACGACGGCGCCAACGCCATCGGCCGGCGCCTGGCCGGCGAGGGCCTGCGGGTGCTGGAGTTCGCCGAGTACAACTTCCTCGGCGGCCGCACGCGCCTGCAACGGTTTCCCAAGCCCAACGGCGACGAGGCGGTGCTGACGCTGACGCCGCCCGAACAGGCGCGCAAGCGCCGGGCGCTGCGGCTCTACGCCTCCGAGCAGGTGACCCTGATGTATGTGCCGGTGCGCCACGAATGCTTCCGGCCCCTGCCCTCGCACGACTATCGGCGCCCGCCGCACGAGGGCCTCCTGTGGTACGCGCGTTTCCAGTGGGTGCCGTTCCGCCATCCGAAGGTGGACTTCACCCACCCCGAGCTGGTGCTGAGCGCGATCCAGAGCTATCTCGGCCACGCCGCGGCCATGCCGTTAGCGGCCGGTTAACCATGAAGGCCGACCCTGCGGCTCGTCTTCCCGTGAAGACACCCCACCATCACCCACTTCCCAGCCCGGCTCCGCGCCGGGCTGTTTTTTTCGGCGCGGCCCGGGACTTCCAGCGCCACGCCCCGGCGCCTTGCGCGCCCGGACGGCGCATCGTAAGAGGCCCGCCTTCGGCCGATGGCCTGATCCTCGGTAGCTCAGTTGGTAGAGCAGTCGGCTGTTAACCGACGGGTCGCAGGTTCGAGTCCTGCCCGGGGAGCCACCTCGATGCGCTTCGCGCCGGCGCGCCGATCCTGAAATTCAGGAAGGGCGGCTGAGCGCCTATGCGTGCAGGCGCCGCACCGTGAGCGTCATGCCCATGGCCCTCAGGAGCGGCAGCAGGGTTTCCAGCGTCGGATTGGCCCCATCGCCAATCGCCTTGTAGAGCGTGCCGCGCGCCTTGCCGGACTCGCTCGCCAGCTTGCCGACGCCGCGCGCGCGGGCGATGGTGGCGAGCGCATGGGACACGTCGGTGGCGTCGCCCGTCTCGAAGGCCGCCGCCAGATAGTCGGCCACCGCCTCGTCGCTCGTCAGATAGTCCGCCGCATCAAACGGCAGGATCGTTTCGGCCACCTTCATTCACCTCTCTGGCCAGCCGCTTCGCCTGGGCGACGTCGCGGCGCTGGCTCGACTTGTCTCCGCCGCACAGGAGCAAGACCACCTCCTGGCTGGCCCCGGCGAAGGAAATAGACCCGATAGCCGCGGCCGTGAGGGATACGCAGTTCGCCAATCCCGTCAAAGAACTTCGCGTCTCAAAAATTGCCACGCTCCAACCGCCCGATCCGCACCAGGATGCGGGTCTGGGCCACGCCGTCGCGCAAGCCGTCGAGCCACGCCTTGAACGTCGCGGTCTGGACGACCCTTGTCATCTGTTCCTCAGATGGGACATATCTGCGTGGTCAGCAACCCTCGGGCGCCGCTCGCAGCTTTCCGCCATGTCCGGGCCGTTCCCCGACACCGCCAAGCACTTTCCCCTACCCCTTCCCGGCCAACCGATGAGGGTTGCCGCCTGCCCGTCGGATGGCGCGATGCGCCTCGCCACGAGGGAAACGCCGGCAATGACTTTATCGGTGCGCTGCAAGGCCGCCGGGAACTCGAGCCCGATGACGGGATGCGAGGCTTCGAAGCGACCATGGGCGTCGATGACCTGGACGCCACGGTCGCAGCGGTCGAGGCCGGAGGCGGCAAGGTCGTTATGCAGCCTTCCCGAATCGAGGGCGTGGGGCGCGGCGGCCCATCGGCGTGGATTCTGGCGCCGCCCTGGTCGTACGGCGCGAGCATGCGTTCGATGATCTGGTGCAGATCCGCGCCCGCCCAGCTGTTGTCCACCAGCGTCGCCGCCACGCCGCGGCGGCCTTGCGTTGTGTGACATAAGCGCGTATTTTGCACACAAGGGAGCCGCCATGGCCGCAAAAACCGCCGCCGCGACGAATGAGGGCAATCGCACCACGAGAACCGCCGTGGCGAAGCTCGCGCGCAAGGCCGGCGCCATCCAGCCCACCAGCGTTTCCGTCGTCATGGAAGAAGCCCGCCGCGCCGGTCTCCTGGACGGGGACAAGACGGAGCACGTCAGTTTCCGTGCGCCCAAGGCGCTGATCGAGGCCGCCCGGCGCGAGAGCGGCGTGACCAAGCCGACTGAACTGGGCCTGCTCGCGCTGGCGATGCTGGCGCAGCCCGATCCGACGGCGAGATTCCTCGAGGAGACGCGCGGCAAGCTGGGGCCGGATCACCAGCTTGACTATTGATCTCGCGGCGAGCCTTCGCCGGATCAAGGTCGACGCGCGCCGCGCCCAGCTCGAGCCCCGCTCCACCACGGCTCTGATCGCCGCAGCGGACGTCGGCGCCGGCCGCGCCGCCATTCTGCTGGACACCAATGTCTATATCCGGTCGGCGGCTGGCACGCTTCCGGCGCTGGCCGAGGATCTGGTCGGCCGAGGGCTGTTGTTCCATTGCTCGGTCTGCATCGCCGAACTGACGACGGGCATCGCCAATGCCGACCCGACGCGCGCCAACGGGACACGGCTTCGGGATCACTACGCCGGCCTGATCGCCAGCATCCCGCAAACCAGATTGCTCACGCCCGATCCGGAGACCTGGGCCGAGGCCGGGCTGATCGCCGGAACGCTGGCGCGGACGCAGAATTATCAAAAGCATCAGCGCAAGGAATGCCTGGCCGACGCACTGATTTTCCTGACCGCCGCGAAGGCGGGTCTTCCTATCCTCACCGCCAACAGAGTTGAGTTCGACCTGATTCAACAACTCTCGCCGCGCGGTCGCTTCATCTATTTCTGAGCCGGGCGTGCGCCGCCGCCGGCCGTCCGCCTTCACGGCAGGGACGTCTTCGCGTTCCTGATCAGTCCCGATCGACGGGTGCGCCGAGCGGAAAAAGCTTCCGGTAGGGACGCGCATCGTCCAACGCGCGGGCGTAGCTCGGGCGAGCCAGAAGCCTCCGGCGATAGGCCTGGACGGCGGCAAAGCGCTCGGGGATCGGGTGAGTCCAGTCGGCATAGAGCAGCGCCGGCGCCGCCGCGCAGTCGGCGAGGCTGAAGGTCTCCCCGACCGCCCAGGTCCGACCGGCCATGCGGCGGTCGAGCAGTGCGTAGGAGGTCTCGAGCATTGATTTCCAAGCCGCGCCGCCCTTCCCGTCGTCAGGCTCGCGCCCGATCGCCATGAACACCAGCCGCCCCTGCGGATAGCTGACATAATTGTCGAAGAAGCGGTCCCACATCCGCACCTCGGCGGCGAGCGGCGGGTCCGACGGGATCAACCGCGCCGTCTTCGGAAAGCGCGCTTCGAGATATTCGATGATGCCCGTCGCCTCGAACACGAACTTGCCGTCGTCGACCATCACCGGGAAGCGCCGGATCGGCCAGAGCCCGGCGAACTCGCCGGCGACCGGCTCCGAGCCATCGATCAGCTTCGACTCGAACGGAATGCCCTTTTCGTAGAGAGCCGTCTTCGCCTTCTGCACATAGGAGGAGAACGGGTGCTCGTAGAACGCGATGGTCATGGCGGATTCCTAGCGGCCGAGGACGACGTGGGTGGCGTGCTCGGTCGCCTGGTGTTCGCTGACGCGAAAGCCGAGCGCCGGCAGGTCGATCCCGGCGAACACCGCTTCGCCTTGCCCGAGCACGACCGGGGAAAAGGCGAAATGCAATTCGTCGATCAGGCCGGCGCGAAGATACTGGCGCACCGTCTCGACGCCGCCGCCGATCTTCACGTCGCGGCCCTTGGCGGCGAGCTTCGCCTGCTCCAGCGCCGCCCCGATCCCGTCGGTCACGAAGATGAAGCTGGTGGCGCCCTGCATCTGGATCGGGTCGCGCGGATGGTGCGTCAGCACGAAGGTCGGCGCGTGATAGGGCGGATTGTCGCCCCACCAGCCCTTCCAGCTCTCGTCCGGCCAGGGACCGCGGATCGGCCCGAACATGTTGCGGCCGAGGATGAAGGCGCCGAACCCGTCCATCGAGCGGTGCGCATAGGCCTCGTCGACGCCGTCCGAGCCGCCGGCTTGGCCGGTCATCGCCCTGAAAGTGCGCGTGCCGAAGAACCACTGGTGCAGCTCCTGCCCGCGCCTGCCGAGCGGATCCTCGAGGCTTTGCTCAGGCCCGGCGCCAAAGCCGTCGAGCGAGATCGAAAAGCCTGCGACGCGCACCTTCGCCATGACGATATTCCTTTCACCTCTTCCGGGATCGAGGATCGAAGCAGGTCCGCTCGCCGCTCGGCTCACGATATGCCGGTGGCCATCGGCGATCGAGCATGCCGGTGACAGGGCCTTGTCGCCAAGGGGCGCGGCTAGGACGCACAAGCCGCCGCCCGGCGCTCGAGCAGCGCCCGTTCGCGGGCGTTGGCGGCGAGCGCGGCCGCGGCCCTGAAGGCTCCACGGGCCTCGGCCAGACGGCCCAGGCGTTGCAGGAGATCGCCGCGCACGCTCGGCAACAGGTGGTAGCGCCTCAGCGCCGGAAAATCCGCCAGCGCATCCACGATCTCGAGACCAGCGGCAGGCCCCGCGACCATCGCCACGGCGACGGCGCGGTTGAGTTCGACGACCGGCGAGTTGGTCAGGGCCGATAGCTGCGAGTAAAGGCCGGCGATGCTCCGCCAGTCGGTGTCCTCCGGGGCCGCCGCGCGAGCGTGGCAGGCGGCGATGGCGCCCTGCAAGGTAAAGAACCCCGCCCCTGCGGCCAGTGTTCGCGCCCGACTCAGCGCATCGAGACCGCGGCGGATCTGCAGCGCGTCCCAGAGGCGGCGGTCCTGATCCATCAGGAGGATGGGCTCGCCGCCGGGGCCGGTGCGCGCCGCGTTGCGCGACGCGTTCAGTTCCATCAGGGCCATCAGACCATGCACTTCAGCCTGATCCGGCGCGAGGGCCGTCAGCACCCGGCCCAAGCGGCGGGCTTCGTCACAAAGCTGGGGCCGCAGCCAGTCGTCGCCACGCGCGGCGGTATAGCCCTCGTTGAAGATTGCGTAGACGACCTCCAGCACCGTCGGCAGACGCCGGTTGCGCTCTTCGCCCTGCGGGGTCTCGTAGGACAAGCCGGATTCCGACAGCAGGCGCTTGGCGCGGACGATACGCTGAGCGATGGTCGCCTCCGGCAGCAGAAACGCGCGGGCGATCTCTTCGGTGGTCAGGCCGCAGACCATGCGCAGCGCCAGGGCCGCTCGCGACTCGCGCGACAGCCGCGGATGGCAGGCGGTGAAGATCAGGCGCAGCATCTCGTCGCCGATGTCGTCGTCGAGGGTTGAATCGAGGTCGGGCATGGCAGTCTGCTCGGCTTCCAGCGCCGCGGCGATCATCCCATGCTGGCGGGCAAGCATCGGCGCACGCCGCAGGTGATCCAAGGCGCGGCGCCTGGCGGTGGCCATCAGCCAGGCGCCCGGCCGTTCGGGCACGCCGGTTTGGGGCCACCGCTCCAGCGCGGCGACGAGGGCATCCTGTGTCAGCTCTTCGGCCAGGGGCACGTCGCGCAGCATCCGCGCTAGGCTGGTGATCAGCCTGGGCTGCTCGATTCGCCAAGCGGCGAGAATCGCACGATGGACGTCACTCTGCGCCACGCTGGGCGGCTCCCTTCAGGCGCCCTTCGTCATCGAGCCGGCGATCGCGCGAACCTCGCAGATCCCTTCCCATCCAGGCATGAAGTCCGTGTGCAAGCGCATGAACTCTCGTGCTGAAGCGAGAGCCTCGGCCGGACCGGGCAGATCGAAGATGGCATAGCCGCCGATCATCTCCTTCGCCTCGATGAAGGGCCCGTCGATCACCTTCAACTCGCCCTTTCCGATCGAGACTTGGCAGCCCATGGCGAGCGGCGTCAGCCCGCCGTCGTCGAGCATGCGGCCCGCCTCGATCTCGCGCCGGGCCATCTTGTGCATGGCGTCGATCAGCGCAGGCGGCGGCTCGGCCGGCTGACTGGATTTGACGATGAACATGTAACGCATGGCGGAAACTCCTTCGACGAGCGGCGACGCCCTCGCCGCCTGACTATCCGTCAAACAGTTCGACGGACCAACCCGGGCCGGATCGACAGGGCCTTGGAAATAATCCGGCTTGCGGCTTCGGGACCCTGGCGACCTGCCGCGCGTCAGTCGCGCGATACGGACAGTCCCGCGAGAAGCGGCGCGTACGCGGCGAGCCTGCGGGAGACGAACTCGGTGAAGAGCCGGACGCGCTTCGTCTTGCGTGTCTCCCCCTGGGTGAGAAGCCAAACCGATCCGTACATGTGCAGGTCGGCGCCCGGCGCCCTCGTCAGCAGGGGGTCGGCATCGCCGATGAAGCACGGCAGTGTGGTGATCCCGAGCCCTTGCCGTACGGCGACGACCTGCGCCTCGGCGTCGGTGGTCCTGAATGGAACTCCCGCGGTGCGAACCTCGCCCTCGCTGGCCCAGTCCGGAATTCCATGAATGCTTATGACGATCCACCGGATCGGCTCAGGCGCGCCCGCACGCAACGCGGCCAGCCGATCGCGAGATATGTAGACGCCGCCGAACAGCTCCGGTCCCTTCAGGCCGTGAAGATTGAGCGGCAGGGTTTTGCGGTCGTAGACGACGCGGATCGCGACATCGGCCTCCCGGTTGGTCAGATTCGCCAGCTCGCCGGACGACAGGATTTCCATCTCGATCTCCGGATGCAGACGCGCGAAATCGGCGAAGTCCGGCATCAGCAGGTGTGTCGCGAGGGTCGGCGCCAGCGTCACCCGCAGAAGCCCGCGTACGCTCTGGTCGCGCCCGAAGACGCGTGTCTCCAGCTGGTGCGACGACGCTTCCATCTGGTTCGCGAGTTCGAGGACCTCCTCGCCCGCAGCCGTCAGGCGGTAGCCCGAAGGCAGCTTTTCGAACATGTGCGTTCCGAGGCGTTCCTCGAGCTCGGCGATGCGTCGCAGCACGGTCGAGTGGTTCACCCCGAGGCGCCCGGCGGCGGCCCGCACTGAGCCTCCGCGCGCGACGGCAAGAAAGTAGCGAACGTCATCCCAGTCGATCATGGTGCGTTTCCGCGCCGCGGGGTGCGCCTGCCAAACCCGTATCCAACACATCGAACCGCAGTTCGAGCCGGTCATCATACCCTGTGTCGGCGAGTGCGCGGCCCAATTCCGAACGGCGGACGCCGATCGTCGCGGCTGGCGTCAGTCGTCCACCCGGATCGATTTCGCACCACCGATGTGCGCGCCTCCGCACTGAACAACTGACGCCGGCGGATCCATTTCGAGGTTCTCGGGGCAGATGCTGTCCCGACATCCCGAAAGGAAAAGTCATGGGAAAGCTGGACGGTAAGGTTGCAGTCATCACGGGTGGATCGAGCGGTATGGCGCTGGCGAGCGCCAGGCGGTTCGTCGAAGAAGGCGCCTACGTTTTCATCACGGGCCGCAGACAGGAGGCGCTCGACGAGGCCGTCAAGCTGATCGGCCGGAACGTGACCGGCGTGCACGGCGACGCGGCCAATCTCGGCGACCTCGACCGCCTGTTCGATACGGTCAGGCGGCTGAAGGGCAAGATCGACATCCTTTACGCGAGCGCCGGCACGGGCGAAGCCGTCCCGCTGGGCGAGATCACCGAGCAGCATTTCGATGTGACCTTCGGCCTGAATGCGCGCGGTACGCTGTTCACGGTGCAGAAGGCGCTGCCGCTGCTCAACGACGGCGGCTCGATCTTCATGACCGGGTCGGTGGCTTCGATCAAAGGCTTTCCGGGCTACAGCGTCTATGCGGCGAGCAAGGCGACGCTGCACGCGTTCGCCCGCGGGTGGCTCAACGAACTGAAGGGCAGGAATATCCGGGTGAATGTGCTGCACCCCGGTCTGATCGCCACGCCGATGCAGGACCAGGTCCTCACCCCGGAGGCGAAGCAGATGTTCGAATCCCTGATCCCGCGGAGAAAAATGGGGCGTCCCGAGGAAATTGCGGCGGCCGCTCTGTTCCTTGCTTCGGACGATTCGAGCTTCGTGAATGGGGTGGAGTTGTCTGTCGATGGCGGCTTCTCGGCCATCTGAATGGCCGGGGAATCAATATCAACACCGATGGGAGAAGTATTATGAGCCATGCGATTGTAGGATTCGGTGCGGTAGGCCAGGCTCTCGCCCACGCCTTCGCCCGTAAGAACATCAAGGTGGCCGTCGCGAGCCGCAGGCCGCCCGAGGCGTTGGCGCCGCAGGCTCGGGCGATTGGACCCACGGTCGTCGCCAAGTCTCTGCGGGATGCACTTGAGGCCGACACGATCATCTTGGCGGTCCCGTTCGGGCAGCATCGCGAGATTGCGAAGGCCCTGCCGAGTTGGGAAGGCAAGACGGTCATCGACGCGACGAACGCGTTTGGAGTTCTCCCTGAAGAGTTGGACGGCCTCCCGTCCTCGGCCTTCGTCGCGAAGGCGTTCACCGGCGCCAAGCTCGTGAAAGGTTTCAATCACCTGGTTGCGGCCACCCTGGCTGCCGATCCGATCGTCGAGGGCGGGCGCCGGGTCGTCTTTCTGTCGAGCGACGACGAGGACGCGATCGCTCCCGTGGCGGCCCTGGCCAAACAACTCGGGTTCGCACCCGTCAAGCTGGGAAAGCTCAACGAGGGTGGCGCGCTGGTGCACGCACGCGGCCGCACCTGGGGCCAGCTCATCTTCCAGGATTTGTTCAAGAAGGAGCAGTAATCGGTCGACGACCGTGTGATCGACGCCGAGAACTGGTCGCGCGCTAAACTTCTTCTAGCAGCGCGCGACCGAATATTTGAAGGCCACGAGGTCGCGAAGGGTGGGGTGGGCCGGACGGCGTATGGCGCCGTTCGAAGAGCGGGGAGACGCCCGACGGGCAGCAGATCGCGCGTCGCCTAAACCACCGTCACTCCGCAATCTACCCCAGCTGCGCGTCCCACGGCAGACGTGATCCGGCAGCGGCCTCATCTGCGGCGATAAAACAGCGCCCGCCCAGCCGGGATGAGCTGGAGCAGGATATCGTAGTCGCCGACGTTCGCGGTCAGCACCACCAAGCCGAGCTTCTGCGCCTGCAGGAACAGCACGCAGTCCTGGAGCGCGCGCAGCTTGCCGTCTTTCTCATATCCCTGGAGGCGGCACAGCATTCCCGACAGCAGCGCCGCTCTTCCGAGAACCTCGACATCGGGCGCGAAGATCCGGTGCGGCGGCATGGTCTTGATCTGTTTGCCGCTCTCGGCAACGACACGCGTGGTTCGCGTATCCTTCGGGTTCAATACGCCGACCGTATGCATCAGCTCTTGGATTGCGACCGTCGAGTGATTGACCTGTCGCTGCGCAATCAGGTCGTCCAGCACTTGCGGCGAACGATCTTGCATCTGGTCGATGTAGACGCAGGTGTCGAGCAAGAGGCCCTGCCCTGCGATCAGGTTCGGATCGACGAACGGAAGTTCGTTGTCGCTTCGACGCGCCAGCGTCTTTTGCGGATCGAAGCGCGCCCAACGTCGCGCCGCGTCAAAATCCAACTCCGCCACCTCAGAAGCCGAGCTTCAACTCTGGATCGACCTTGCCTCGAGACTCCTTGAATGCTTCCGCGAAGTTGTCCTCGAGCGCGACCGTCGCCAGCGCAAACTCGATCAGTTCCGTATCGGTCTCGATGCCCGTTTGCCGTTTGGCTTGCGTCACCAATGCCTGGCTCACCCTGCCGCCGATCCGGCCGCTCTTCTCGTTCAGGAGGCCGGATTGTTCCGCCGCGCGCATGACCGCCTCGAACCTCGCCTTGCTGAGTGCAAACTGGCCGGTCCTGTTATTGCGCTGAACGATCTTCGGCTGTCCTGCGCTGGCCTTCACATCCGGAAGTGTTGCAGAACAGGATGACGATACTAGGATCGGTCCACGACCCCGAGGCGCCTGGCGCGTTGGTGGGCGACGATCTGGAGCTTGACAGCTTCCAGCAGCTCCACAGGCAGGTAGCCCCAGGAAAAGACGTCGGGCGAGTTGCGTGAGATCGGCCGCAGGTCGTAACCCGGCCAGGTGAAGCGGTTGAGTTCACTGGTGATGATCCACGACGCGGAGGCATCAAGGCCCAGCCGGCGTTTCACCGCGGCCGGCAGTTCGACCGCTGATCCCACGGTGGGCTGGGAATGGGTGATCGGGGCGACATAGACCAGGGTGTCACCCTCGTCATCGACCGTCGTGACGACGATCGCACAGGGCCGGTTCTTCCGGCCCTCAGTGGCGCCGGCCGAATCCTGGTCGCGCCACAGATAGGCGTAGGAGATGACGAGGCCAGGCGCCGGGGTCGGCAGCGCCATCGGCTCAGTCGACGTCGTTCAGGCTGTAGCGATGCTCCGCCGGAATCTCGGCCGCCTCGACGAGGGCGATCTCCGCCTCGGTCAGCTCGGCCGCAGCGATCGCTTGTCGCTGGCCCTGCTTCAGGGCGTGAAAGGTTTCGGCCGACACGATATAGACTGTCTCGCGCCCGTACTTTGTGACCCGCACGGGCTCGGCGAGCGCCCGGTCGTGGAAGGCGCCAAAGTTCTTCTGGACCTCGGTCGCCGGAGCAGTGATCGACATTTGGACTCTCCGTAACATCCCCATCTTACGTAATATGGCCGGCAAAGGCAACCTTTGGCGGCGCTGGCGGGCGCGGCGCTTCGTCTTGCAATAGCGGCCCATCTCGACGAGCTTGAAGTCATGACCAAGGCCGCTCACAGCCCTCCGCGGGACAATGGCCGCATCATCCTCAAGCCACGCGGGCCCGTGGAGGTCAGCCAGGGCGAAGGCTTGGGCGCGGTTCTGACCTTGGAGGAAGGCCGCCGTCGGGTGCACGAATACGCCACGCCGATGGCCTTGGAGGACTGGGCTAGCGCGACCGCCGGGCCGGTGCAGATCGCGCTCGAGCTCGGCGTCTCCCGCTCGACCTTGCAGGCTTGGCGGACCAAGCGTCTCGCGATCGGGCTGTTGAACGGGGCGCGCAAGACCGTCTTCCCGCTCGAGCAGTTCGTCGACGGCAAGCCGGTCGCCGGGATCGCCGACGTGCTGGCGGTGATCGGTGAGCCGAGGGCGACGTGGATGTGGCTCAAAGAGCCCAGCCCGTTGCTGAACGGTGCAACGCCGCTTGCGCGCCTGAAGCGTGGCCGCCTCAACGAGGTCCTCCGCGTGGCGCAGACCTTCGGTCAGTGAAACTCGACCCCAGAATTTCCGGCGCCCATCAGTTCGCGCGATGATCGATCGACTGCGCCGAATAATCGATCATCGATCATCAATCGAAGCGATGACCGGTTCCCGGCGCATTGATAACCAGCTATAACATTTTGACTTAATGAGCTTATTGTCGCGGCGCGCAATTCAAGGAGCCTGCCGCCTGTTCAAAAAAGCCGTCAGCAGAAATGCGGCTCGTCAGGTCGCAAATTTCCCAGATAATTCAGTAGCTTAAGCATATGAGAAGACCGTCACGGGCGCCGTTTGCCCGACGGCATTTTGTTTGAGCTCGCGGAACCGCCGGAAAACACCGTCAGAAATACCGTCAATTTTTGCCGCTGCCTGCCTCGCTCATCCAGTTAAGCTTCTTCGCAATTTCGTGTAATATCAGAGGCTTACGGGTAGCAGAGTTCCTAATTGATGATCCGACCTGTATCGTTCCGAGGCGTCATAACTATTTGATTTCGCTGGATATTTTTTCAGCTGTCGCACACCCCTCACTCCCACTCGATTGTTCTGGGCGATGGTAGCGCGCTGATTTTTCAGCGCAAATTTTTTCAGCGTCTAACTAAAGACCGACTCGACGATCCGTCAAAAAATCGCGCTCTTGATTTCAAAGAGGAATTTCCGCGAGTCCGAAATTGCTCGGTTTCGAGGATCGACATCTATTGGTCGATTTTTTCCACGGGCCGCAAAAACAAGCGTCATCGACTTGTTGGCAAAAAGACCGTCAGCGCTGGCCATAACGTCGATCAGCGAATCGGCTGCCGGCGGCACGCTTAACTCGACGCGCTCAGACTCGGCCACCGCAGCTGACCGCTCAGGCGCCTGAGAACGGCGGACCGGCTACCCATGCTGCATAGCGTCGGGGTGCGGATATTGCTATATCTTGGTCAACAGCGGACCTGTCAGCATGACAGAGAAATATCAACAAAAACCCTCAGCAACTCTGGGGGACGTGTTGTACGCGAAGTCGAAAGCTTCGGTGCCGGAGCAGGAGTGGGTGACACTCGTTCGATCGATTGCCGTGGGCGACCAACTCGCGCTCCATCAGCTCTATGAGATGGCTCATCGTGTCGTTGTCACTTTGGTGATGCGTATCACATCCAACCGGGAGACTGCGGAAGAACTCACCGTCGACGTATTCCATGATGTATGGCGGCGCGCGTCGGACTACGATGCCGAGAAAGGCACCGTACTCGGCTGGATCATGAACCAAGCGCGCTCGCGCGCTATCGACCGTCTGCGCTTCGAGAGCCGGAAGAAACGTAGCGGCGATCCTCAGCCGCTGGCCGAGGTAGCTGCAGATCCGTGCGATGTCCTTGATCTGCGCGAACAGGAGAAGTCCCTTCGCGCGGCATTGGCGATGCTCACGCCGGACGAGCGTTTGGCGATCGAAACGACGTTCTTCGCCGGCCTTACCCATGCGGAAGCCGCGGCACGGCTGAACCAGCCGCTCGGTACCATCAAGACGCGAATTCGCTCGGGGCTCCACAAGCTGCGGCGCGTGTTGAACGCGGGAGGGGGCGAGCTATGAGTGCATCCGATCGCAAGCAATGCCTACAGAGCGAGGTGACGTGCGCCTACGCGCTGCAGGCCCTGCCCGCGAGCGAGATCGCCGCGGCCGAAGCCCACATCGCCTCGTGCCCGGACTGCCGGGGGGAACTCGAGGCGCTGCGTCCGGTGGTCGACCGCTTCGTCTCCTGGCCCACCGATGTGCTGCGTCCCTCCACATCGCTGCAGGCGCGCCTCGCGCTTCGCATCGCCGAGGAGACCGGCAGGCAGCCCGTGTCGCTTCGCTGAGTTCTCTGGGGCGCGTGACGCGCTGATACGGCGATCACTTGCTCGCGCCGGCCGGCGAGCGCCCCCGCGCGAAAGTACCCTCGCCCGCCATCCAGATGGAACTCTCTTATCTTCGAGCCGTCAGCATTTCGGTCCAATCCAGGACTCTGCGGCTGACGTATTGCAGATATGAGCCCAAGCTCGGTCCGGTGCGCCCAGAGCGAAGTGACGTGCGCCTACGCGCTGCAGGCCCTGCCCGCGAGCGAGATCGCCGCGGCCGAAGCCCACATCGCCTCGTGCCCGGACTGCCGGGGGGAACTCGAGGCGCTGCGTCCGGTGGTCGACCGTTTCGTCTCCTGGCCCACCGATGTGCTGCGTCCCTCCACATCGCTGCAGGCGCGCCTCGCGCTTCGCATCGCCGAGGAGACCGGCAGGCAGCCCGTGCCGCCGCCGCCACGGCAGTGGCTCGAGCCGGAATGGGAGCAGGTCGCACCAGGGATCGAATGCAAGCTGCTCGCGACGGACATTGAGAGACACCGTGTCAGCATGCTGGTGCGTCTCGCGCCCGGTGCGAGCTACCCGGCGCATACCCACGCCGGCGTGGAAGAACTGCATCTTCTCGATGGCGAGCTGTGGATCGACGAGCGCAAGCTCTCGCCGGGCGACTACAACTACGGTGCTCCGGAAGCAAGCGATCAACGCGTCTGGAGCGAGACCGGCTGCACCTGCGTTCTCGTGACGAGCACTGATGATGTACTGCGTTGATGCCGAACGCCACCCCTTTGCCTGGCCGGATGATCCTCTGGTTCCTTTCGAGAGACCAGAGGTCTCCTACGGGCGGCGGCTAGCCCGAAGATACGGAGGAAGAAATGCCAGCGCTTGATATGACGCGCTTCTCCAATGTCGCGCGCGCGCTGCCCGACGACCTCGATGATAGCCTTCTGTTGGAGAGCCTTCCCGTCGGCGTGTACGCTTGCGATGCCGACGGAGTAATCCTTCGCTACAATCGTGCGGCCGCCGCTTTGTGGGGGCGCGAGCCGCGGCTGGGCGAGACCGACGAGCGGTTCTGCGGTTCCCACCGTCTGTTCGACTTGGGCGGCATGCATATCCCGTCCGCGCAATGTCCCATGGCCACAGCCCTCGCAACCGGTCGAAGCTACCGCGACGAGCGCATACAGATCGAACGGCCCGATGGCAGCCGGATTGTCGCACTGGAGAATATCGAGGTTCAAAAAAACGCTCACGGCCAAGTCATCGGCGCGGTGAACGTCTTCCGCGACAGCGGATTCCCCGACCAGGGGCGCCGACGGGCCAACGGTCATGTGGTGGACGTCGAGGCGATCCTGCAGTCTCTTCCGGCGGCGATCTACACGACAGACCTGGAAGGCAGGATCACATTCTACAACGAAGCCGTCGCCGAGCTCTGGGGTATGCGGCCGGAAATCGGCCGAAGCAAGTTCTGTGGCTCGTGGAAGCTCTACTGGCCTGATGGAACGCCCCTTCCGCACGACCAATGCCCCATGGCAATCGCCCTAAAGGAGCGAAGAGCAATTAACGGCCAAGAGGCTGCGGCGGAGCGGCCCGATGGCACACGCATCCCGTTCCTCGCCTACCCGACGCCCTTGTTTGACGAAGTCGGCGAACTGACTGGCGCCGTGAACATGCTCGTGAACATCAGTGGACGCAAATCGGCTGAGCTTGCCAGTAAGCGATTGGCTGCGATCGTCGAATCTTCCGACGATGCGATCCTCTCCAAGGACACAAATGGCATCATCACCAGCTGGAATGGCGGCGCCCAACGCCTCTTCGGCTATTGTGAACATGAAGTCATCGGCAACCCCGTGACGATCCTCATCCCGAGCGATCGGCAGGACGAAGAGCCGGTAATTCTCAGCCGCATTCGGCGGGGTGAACGCATTGAGCACTACGAGACGATCCGTCAGAGGAAGGACGGCAGTCTCGTTGACGTCTCGCTGTCAGTCTCACCTATTCTGGATTCGAGCGGGAGGGTCGTTGGCGCTTCGAAGATCGCACGGGATATTTCGGACCGGCGGCGCGCCGAGGAGCAGAAGGATTTGTTGCTCGGTGAGATGAATCACCGCGTGAAAAACCTCTTCGCGTTGGCTGGAGGCCTGGTCAATCTGAGCGCCCGCGGCGCTGCGTCCGTTCCGGATCTGGTCTCTGACCTCCATGGCAAGTTCTTGGCACTTAGTCGAGCCCATTCGTTGACGTTGTCAGGCACAGAGACCAACCCTCACCAGATCACGACCCTCCATACGCTCATCGCCGAGGTCACAGAGCCTTATCATCACGAGGGAACGTCTGAACCCCGGATTGTCGTATCTGGCCCGGACATTCAACTCGGGCGCAGCGCGGTTACGAACCTTGCTTTGCTCCTTCACGAGTTCGCGACAAACGCGCTCAAATATGGGGCTCTGGCAGATCCCTCCGGCCAAGTGCGGATCGAATGCTTTGAACGGGAGCATGGCTTTTGCATTACTTGGCGTGAAGCTGGAGTGGTCTCGCATGCGGGAGAATCGGCGCGCGAAGGTTTCGGCAGTCGCCTCGCACGGGCAGCAACCACCGCCCTTAACGGCAGTTTTTCTCGGGACTTCACGAACAATGGACTGGAGATTCGGCTGACCGTGCCACAGGCCAAGCTGCGCGAGTGATCGCCGTATCATCGGCTGACAACGCGGCAAGGGGCGCTTACGTTCGTCTCAGTTTTGCCAGTGGAAGTAGGACCATTGTGAGAAAGAGGGAGCAATTCGGCGATCGTATCCGCGTTGAAGAGCCGGATCGAGGCTACCACGTCTAAGCTCTACGCGATCGCGTGCCGCAAAATCCTTTCAGCCCTCGTTTTATCACCTATCGGTATCTATCGGCCTCGATCAGAACCCCCCCATCGCACTCCAAGGTATCCTACATTGTCCGGGACTACGCTCCCGTCACTCCCACTCGATCGTCCCCGGCGGTTTGCTGGTGACGTCATAGACGACGCGGTTGACGCCCTTGACCTCGTTGACGATGCGCGTCGCGGCGGCGCCGAGCACCTCCCAGGGGAATTCGAAGAAGTCGGCGGTCATGCCGTCGGTGGAGGTGACGGCGCGCAGGGCCAGGACATTCTCGTAGGTGCGCGCATCGCCCATCACGCCGACGCTGCGCACCGGCAGCAGCACCGCGAACGCCTGCCAGATGGCATCGTAGAGGCCGGCCTTGCGGATCTCGGCGAGGAAGATGGCGTCGGCCTTCTGCAGGGTCTCGACCTTCCCGGCGGTGACTTCGCCGGGGATGCGGATGGCGAGGCCGGGGCCGGGAAACGGGTGACGCCCGACGAAGGCGGGCGGCAGGCCGAACTCGACGCCGAGGGCGCGCACCTCGTCCTTGAAGAGCTCGCGCAGCGGCTCCACCAGCTTCAGCTTCATCGCCTCGGGCAGGCCGCCGACGTTGTGGTGGCTCTTGATCACCGCCGAGGGGCCGCCGCGCGCCGAAACGCTCTCGATCACGTCGGGATAGAGGGTGCCCTGGGCGAGGAACTGCGCCCCCTCGATCCGGGCGGCCTCGCGCTCGAACGCCTCGACGAACAGCGCCCCGATGGTCTTGCGCTTGGTTTCGGGGTCGGAGACGCCGGCCAGGGCCGCCAGGAACTGGCGCGAGGCGTCCACGTGCAGGAGCGGGATGTTGTAGTGGTCGCGAAACAGGCTCACCACCTCGTCGGCCTCGTTCAGGCGCATCAGGCCGGTGTCGACGAAGACGCAGGTGAGCGCCTCGCCCACCGCTTCGTGGATCAGCACCGCGGCCACCGAGGAATCGACGCCGCCGGAGAGGCCGCAGATCACCCGGCCGCGGCCGACCTGGGCGCGGATGGCCGCGATCGCCTCGCGGCGGAACGCCGCCATGGTCCAGTCGCCCTTCAGGCCGGCGACGCCATGGGTGAAGTTGCGCAGGATCAGGCCCCCGCGCGGCGTGTGCGCCACCTCCGGGTGGAACTGTACGCCATAGAGCCGCCGGCCCTCGTCGGCGATCACCGCGAAGGGCGAGCCCTCGGAGGTCGCCACCGCCTCGAAGCCGAGGGGAATGGCGGCGATCCTGTCGCCATGGCTCATCCACACCGGCTCCTCGTGGCCAACGTCGCCGAGGCCGGCCAGCAGTGGCGAGGGGCGCTCGATGCGGATGGTGGCGCGGCCGAACTCGCGCGCGCGGCCGCCCTCGACCATGCCGCCCAGCTGCTCGCACATGGTCATCTCGCCGTAGCAGATGCCGAGCACCGGCACGCCGAGCCGGTAGAGCCGCGCCGGGGCGGCCGGGCTGCGGGCCTCGTGGACGCTCGCCGGCCCGCCCGAGAGGATCACCGCCGCCGGCGCAAAGCGATCCAGCATCGCCTCGATGCGGTCGTAGGGGTGGATCTCGCAATAGACGCCGCTCTCGCGCACCCGCCGCGCGATCAGCTGGGTCACCTGGCTGCCGAAGTCGACGATCAGGACTCGTTCGTGGTCGGGCGCCGTCATGGCGCGCCTTTAGGGCAGAATCGCCGGTCCGTCATGCGCCTGACTTCCAGCCCGGCTGCGGCGCGTCCGGCCCCGGCTCGCGCTTCGCTTGGCCGGGGTGACGGGCGATGATGAGCGTCTCGTCGACTGGGGCTCCTTGCCGTGGAAGCTCGGTGTCGGGGCGCGATGACGGGGCGCGGTTGACTTCGGGGCGGTGATTCGTATTGTCCGCGCCTTCGAAATCCCGACCCCAGAAAGCTCATCGCGGCCATGGCCAAACCGGCGTCCATCAAGATCCGGCTCAATTCCTCGGCCGACACCGGCTTCTTCTATGTCACCAAGAAGAATGCCCGCACCATGACCGAGAAGCTGGTGCTGAAGAAGTACGATCCGGTGGCGCGCAAGCACGTGGAATTCCGCGAAGGCAAGATCAAATAGCCGCCGCGACCGCGCCGCCCGCCGCTCACGCCGCCTTGGCGATCACCGTGTTGCGACCGGCGGCCTTGGCGGCGTAGACGGCCTCGTCGGCGCGCTTCAGCAGGGCCTCGGCGCTGTCGCCCTCGCCGAGGGTGGCGGCGACGCCGATGGAGATGGTGACGCTCAGGGGCTCGGGCGCGCCGGCGACGCGGAACGGCGAACCGGCGACATGGCGGCGGATGCGCTCGGCGATCCGCTCGGCGTCGGCGATCTGGGTCCCGGGCATGATGACGACGAACTCCTCGCCGCCATAGCGGCAGGGCAGATCGACGGCGCGGACGTTGGAGGCCAGGCGCACGGCGAATTCGCGCAGCACCTCGTCGCCGGTGTCGTGGCCGAAGCCGTCGTTGATCTTCTTGAAGTGGTCGATGTCGATCATCAGCGCCGCCACCGGATCGCCGCCGCGCGCGGCGCGGTTGGCGAGCGCGCCCAGCTGGCCGGCCATGTAGCGGCGATTGTGCAGCCCAGTGAGCTGGTCGGTGACCGCCAGCTCGAGGGAGTGGTCGAGGTTGTTGCGCAGGAAATCGGCATAGCGCTTGCCGCGCACCGCGCTCCTGACCCGCGCCGCCAGCTCCTGCGGATCGATGGGCCTCGTCAGCATGTCGCTGAAGCCGATCTCCAGCGCCTTGACGAGGCGCGGCCGGTCGTCCGGGTCGACGACGCCCAGCACCGGCAGGTGCCGCGTCGCTTCGTCGGCGCGGATCTGGGCGGCGAAGCGCAGCCCGTCGAAGCCGCGCGCGGTGGTGTTGACGATGACGAGGTCGACCGGGCCGCGCGCGGTGAGGTGCGCCTTCTCCGGATCGACTTCGACCACGGGGCGGTGCTCGATGGCCAGTTCGCCGCAGATGCGCTGCGCCTGGCGCTCATGGTCGTCGACGATCAGGATGCGCCCGCCGGCGCCGCCCAGCCGCGCCGCCGCGCCGGCGATCACGCCCATACGCCGCCCCGACGCCTCGCGCTGGCGCAGCTCGTCGATGACCAGCTTCAGCCGCGCCAGGCTCTTGACGCGGGTGAAGAGCATGATGTCGTCGATGGGCTTGGTCAGGAACTCGTCCGCGCCGGCTTCCAGCCCGGTGATGCGGTCGGCGCGGCCGTCGAGGGCGGTGACCAGCACCACCGGGATGTGGCGCGTCTGGGCGTCGTCCTTGAGCCGGCGGCAGACCTCGAAGCCGTCCATGCCCGGCATCATCACGTCCAGCAGCACCAGGTCGGGCCGCTCGGCGAGCGCCATCGCCAGGGCGCTCATGCCGTCGCTGGCGGTGAGGACGTCATAGTATTCCGCCTGCAGCTTGGCCTGCAGCAGGCGCACGTTGGCCTCGATGTCGTCCACCACCAGGATGCGGCCGGTCATGCGTGCGCCCCCGCGTCCCCGGCCGGTTCGAGGAACCGCTTCACCGTCGCCAGGAAATGCGCCACCGCGATGGGCTTGGCGATGTAGGCGGCGCAACCGCCGGCGCGGATGCGCTCCTCGTCGCCCTTCATGGCGAACGCGGTCACCGCGATCACCGGGATCGCCGCCAGGGTCTCGTCGTCCTTCAGCCACTTGGTCACCTCCAGGCCGGAAATCTCCGGCAGCTGGATGTCCATGAGGATGAGGTCGGGGCGGTGCTGGCGCGCCAGGCTGAGCGCCAGGAGCCCCTCGCGCGTCTCCAGCACCTCATAGCCCTGGGCTTCGAGCAGGTCATGAAACAGCTTCATGTTCAGCTCATTATCCTCGACGATGAGGATCTTCTTGGCCATTCGCCTTCCGGGTGGATCAGAAAATCCGTGCGGCCGGCCGACTCGCCGGCGCACCGCTCGCCTCGGCAGTCAGACATCAATATCCTTAAACGCACGTTATTTGAGGCTTCAGCCCCGCGACGCATGCCCAGCGCTCCCGCCCTGCCTCCAGAGATCGGCGCCCTGCGCCTCGACCCCGTCCGGCCGCTGGTGGTCGTGGACGTCGACGAGGTGCTGGCCATGTTCATGCGCGGATTCGAGAGGTTCCTCGGCGGCCACGGGCTGGAGATGCGCATCGAGCGCTTCGCCCTGTTCCAGAGCATCTTCCGGCCCGGCGCGGCCGAACACCTGGACGTCGCGGCCGGGCGGGTGCTCTTCGAACTCTTCTTCGAAGCCGACGTGGAGGATATCGATCCCGCCCCGGGCGCGGCGGCGGCGCTGCGGGGGCTCGCCCGCGAGGCCAGCATCGTCGTCCTCACCAACGCGCCGCCCCAGAGCCGCGAGCCGCGGACGCGCTGGCTGAAGCGGCACGGCTTCGACTACCCCCTGATCATCAACGCCGGACTGAAAGGCCCGCCGGTGGCGGCGCTGGCGGCGAAGACGACGGGCAAGGCGGCCTTCGTCGACGACCTGCTGCCCAATCTCGACTCGGTCGCCGAGATGGCGCCGGCGGTCGCCCGCTTTCAGCTCGTCGCCGACGAGCGCCTGCGCCCCCTCGCCTACGCCGACCCGCTGCGCCATCCGCGCATCGACGACTGGGGCGAGCTGGGCAGGGCGATCGCCCGCGCCATCGCCGCCTGACCTCGCCGCCGCCCCGGCGAGGCCGTGAACGCGGTCGCTCGACCACGAAGCGCACCAAGGACACGAAGGCGCTCCGAGCCCCCCCTCCACTTCCGCTCGCCGGGATGAGCCGGTGGTGGGCGTGCGCGCCTTCGTGTTCTTCGTGTCCTTCGTGGTCGATGCTTTCCGCCGCTGCCGGGCGCCGGACACTCGGCTGCGATCGCCCTTCGTCGCCCTTCGCCCCCTCACTTGTCGGCGGCGGCGCCGGACCGGTAAGGTCGCGGCATTTCAAGAGCCGATTTGGAAGGGAATGCGACATGGGTCTGCTCGATGGACGGGTGGTGCTGATCACCGGCGGCGGGCGCGGGATCGGGCGCGAATGCTCGATGCTGGCGGCCAGGGCCGGCGCGAAGGTGGTGGTGAACGATCTGGGCGGCGGCCTGCATGGCGAGGGCGCCGACAAGGGCCCCGCCCAGGAAGTCGCCGACCTCATCAGGGCGCAGGGCGGCGAGGCGGTGGCCAACTTCGACAGCGTCACCGACCTGCGCGCCGTCGGCCGCATGGTGCAGCAGGCGCTCGACACCTATGGCGAACTGCATGCGGTCTGTAATCCCGCCGGCATCCTGCGCGACCGCATGATCCACAACATGACCGAGGAAGAGTGGGACGCGGTCATCGAGGTCCATCTGCGCGGCCATTTCAACGTGGTCCGCGCCTCGATCGCGCACTTCCGCGAGCGCCAGGACGGCGCCTACATCATGTGGAGTTCGGGCTCGGGACTGGTCGGCAACGTCGGCCAGACCAACTACGGCGCCGCCAAGATGGGCATCGCCGCCCTGTCGCGCATCGTCGCCCTGGAAGGGGCGCGCAACAACGTGCGCTCCAACGCCATCGCGCCGGGCGCGGCGACGCGGATGACGGACTCGGTGCCGCGCAGCGAGGAGGCGGCCAAGGCGCGCGCCGCCATGCGCGAGGTGCAGAGCCCGGTCCGCCCCGCCGAACTGGCGGTGGCGCTCTGCTCGGACGCGGCCAAGGGCATTTCCGGCCAGATCTTCGGGGCGGCCGGCTACAACCTCTCGGTCTATTCGCAGCCGCGGCCGATCCACGCCTATTCGCGCGAGGGCGGCTGGGACGCCGAGGGCATCGTCGCCGACTTCTTCCCGCTGGCGCAGAAGGACTATACGCCGCTCGAGCGCACCGCCCCGGCCAAGCCGATTCCGGTTCCGGCGCGGGCGTAGTTCGGGCCGGCGCGGCTTCGGCGATCGCGCGCCCTGGACTCTCGCCGCCGAGACGCGGGACAACGGCGCCATGATCCGCATCGGAGTCGATTTCGGCGGCACCAAGATCGAGGCGGCGGCGCTCGATGCGGACGCAGGCTTCGTCGCGCGGGTGCGGCGGCCCAATCCGGGAGACTATGGCCAGGCGCTGGACGCGGTGCGCGAGCTGGTGGCCGAGGCGGAGGCGCTGTCCGGGGTTGCCGGCGCCAAGGTCGGCGTCGGCGTGCCCGGCTCGATTTCGCCGCGGACCGGGCGGATGCGCAACGCCAACAGCGTCTGGCTGAACGACCGGCCCTTCAAGGAAGACCTGGAGCGCGCGCTCGGCCGCGCCATCCGGCTGGAGAACGACGCCAACTGCTTTGCGCTTTCCGAGGCGCTCGGCGGCGCCGGGGCGGGCGCGGAGGTGGTGTTCGGCGCCATCCTCGGCACCGGCTGCGGCGGCGGCGTGGTCGTGCGCGGCCGCACCGTCGAAGGCGTCAACCGCATCGGCGGCGAATGGGGCCATACGCCCCTGCCCTGGCCCACCGCGGCGGAGCGCGCGGCGCACGTCTGCTGGTGCGGGCGCTCCAACTGCCTGGAGACCTGGGTCTCCGGCTCCGGCTTCTGCGCCGACTACGAGCGCGCCGGCGGCGCACGGCTCGACGGCGAGGCCATCGTGGCCCGGGCCCGCGCCGGCGAGGCGCCTGCCGCGGCGGCGCTGGAGCGCTACGCCGAGCGGCTCGGCCGGGCGCTCGCGGTGATCTGCGACATCCTCGATCCGCAGGTGATCGTCCTGGGCGGCGGCATGTCGAACACCGAGGAGCTCTATCGCCTGGTCCCGCCGGTCGCGGCGCGCTACGCCTTCTCCGACGTCTTCGCCACCGCCATCCGCCCGGCCATGTTCGGCGATTCCTCGGGCGTGCGCGGCGCGGCCTGGCTCTGGCCGCTGGAGACATGAGCGGGCTCTGCCGCGACTGCTTCTGGACCGGCGAGACGCCCTCGCCGCGGTGCCCCGCCTGCGGCTCGCGCCGCACGCTGAGCCATCCCGATCTGGCGCGGCTCACGATCGCGCACCTCGATTGCGACGCCTTCTACGCCTCGGTGGAGAAGCGCGACGATCCCTCCTTGCGCGACCGGCCGGTGATCGTCGGCGGCGGGGTGCGCGGCGTCGTCACCACCTGCTGCTACATCGCGCGCATGTCGGGGGTGCGCTCGGCCATGCCGATGTTCAAGGCGCGGCGTCTCTGCCCCGAGGCCGTGGTGGTCAAGCCCGATTTCGCCAAGTACCGCGCCGAGAGCCGCCGCATCATGGAGCGGCTGCGGGCGCTGACGCCGCTGGTGCAGTCGCTCTCGCTCGACGAGGCGTGGATGGATCTCTCCGGCACCGAGCGGCTGCATCACGCGGCGCCGGCGCTCAGTCTGGCGCGGCTGCAGGCGGCGATCGAGGCCGAGCTGGGGATCACCGTCTCCATCGGACTGGCCGCCAACAAGTTCCTGGCCAAGATCGCCTCCGACCTCGACAAGCCGCGCGGTTTTGCGGTGATCGGCGCGCAGGAGGCCCGCTCGTTCCTCGCGCCGCGCCCGGTCTCCATCCTGCCGGGCGTCGGCCCGGCGCTGGCGCGCCTCCTGGAGAGCGACGGCTTGCGCCTGGTCGCCGATCTCGCCCGCGCCGAGCCCAAGGCGCTCGCCGACCGCTACGGGGCTCAGGGGCTCGGGCTGCACCACATGGCCCACGGCCGCGACGTCCGTCCCGTCGACCCCGGCCGCGGTCGCCGCAGCCTTTCGGCCGAGACCACCTTCGACGAGGATCTCGCCGCCCTCGCCGACCTGGAGGACGCGCTCTGGCCGCTGTGCGAAAAGGTGGCGCGCCAGGCGCGGGCCGAGGCCATCGCCGGGCGGGTCGTCGCCCTGAAGCTGCGCGGCGCCGACTTCCGCATCCTGACGCGGCGGCGCAAGCTCGCCATCGCCACCCAGACCGCGCACACCCTGTTCGCCCAGGCGCGCGCCCTGCTGGCGGCCGAAGCCGACGGGCGACGCTTCCGGCTGATCGGCGTCGGCATCTGCGATCTCGCCGGCGAAGCCGAGGCCGGCGGCGATTTCTTCGGGTCGGACGAGGCGCGCGCCCTCGTCGGCGAGAGGGCGGTCGACACGCTACGGCGGCGATTCGGTCAGAAAGCGGTGATCAGCGGCCGCACCTTCGGCGCCCAGGGACACCAAAATCGGCGGAGCGCGTTGAAAGAACGCAGGTCTTGAATGGACCCTTCCAAAGGGCCGTGGTTTTCATATCTAATCTCTCGGGGGAGCATCCCGCGTCCCCCCGCGTTGGAGATCCGTCGTGGCGGACAAGAACCAGGGAGACCAGGTCATCGGCACGGGCACCGCCGTCGTCACCCAGACGAAGGCAAAGACCCAGAAGCCGTCCATGTACCGCGTGCTGATCCTGAACGATGATTACACGCCCATGGAATTCGTGGTCTACATTCTCGAGAGGTTCTTCAACAAATCGCCGGAGGCTGCGACTCGCATCATGCTGCACGTTCATCAGAACGGCGTCGGCGTGTGCGGCGTCTTCACCTACGAGGTGGCGGAAACCAAAGTCGCCCAAGTGATCGAGACCGCCCGCCGCCATCAGCATCCGCTCCAATGCACCATGGAAAAGGATTGAGAGGCCGAGCTTGCCGTCTTTCTCGCGTAATCTGGAAGAGACCCTGCACAGGGCGGTGGCCTACGCCAACCAGCGTAAGCACGAGTACACCACGCTCGAGCACCTGCTGCTGGCCCTGATCGACGATTCCGACGCCGCCGGCGTGATGCGCGCCTGCGAGGTCGACCTCGGCGAGCTGAAGAAGAACCTGACCCACTACGTCGACAACGAGCTGAAGAGCCTCGTGGTCGACGACGGCGAGGACGCCAAGCCCACCGCGGGGTTCCATCGGGTGATCCAGCGGGCGGTGATCCACGTGCAGTCGTCCGGGCACGACGACGTCTCCGGCGCCAATGTGCTGGTGGCGATCTTCTCCGAGCGCGAGAGCCACGCCGCCTATTTTCTGCAGCAGCAGGAGATGACCCGCTACGATGCGGTCAACTTCATCGCCCATGGCATCGCCAAGAAGCCGGGCGCTTCCGAGCCGCGTCCGGCCAAGGGCGCGGGCGCCGACGCCGACGACGAGAAGCCTCCGGTGAAGACCGGCGGCGAAGCGCTCGAGGCCTATTGCGTCAACCTCAACGAGAAGGCGCGCCAGGGCAAGGTCGACCCGCTGATCGGCCGGATGAACGAGGTCGAGCGCTGCATCCAGATCCTCTGCCGGCGCACCAAGAACAACCCCCTGCTCGTCGGCGATCCGGGCGTCGGCAAGACCGCCATCGCCGAGGGCCTGGCGCGCAAGATCATCTCCAAGCAGGTGCCCGAGGTGCTGGCGAAGTCCACCATCTTCTGCCTGGACATGGGCGCGCTCCTGGCCGGAACGCGCTACCGCGGCGACTTCGAGGAGCGCGTCAAGCAGGTGATCAAGGAGCTGGAGAACCACGCCAGCGCCATCCTCTTCATCGACGAGATCCACACCGTCATCGGGGCCGGAGCCACCAGCGGCGGCGCCATGGACGCCTCGAACCTGCTGAAGCCGGCGCTGGCCTCGGGCAACCTTCGCTGCATGGGTTCGACCACCTACAAGGAGTTCCGCCAGCACTTCGAGAAGGATCGCGCCCTGGTGCGCCGGTTCCAGAAGATCGACGTGAACGAGCCGACCATCGACGATTCGATCAAGATCCTTAGGGGCCTGAAGACCTACTACGAGGAGTTCCACAAGCTGAAGTACACCAGCGAAGCCCTGCGCGCGGCGGTGGAACTCTCGGCCAAGTACATCACCGACCGCAAGCTCCCCGACAAGGCCATCGACATCATCGACGAGGCCGGCGCCGGCCAGATGCTGCTGGCCGAGGGCCGGCGCAAGAAGGTGATCGGCCTCAAGGAGATCGAGACCGTCGTGGCCAAGATCGCGCGCATCCCGCCCAAGTCGGTCTCCAAGTCCGACACCGAGGCCCTGAAGCAGCTCGAGACCGACCTGAAGAGCGCCGTGTTCGGCCAGGAGGAGGCGATCGGCCAGCTCGCCGCGGCCATGAAGATGGCCAGGGCGGGCCTACGCGACGGCGACAAGCCGATCGGCTGCTATCTCTTCTCCGGCCCCACCGGCACCGGCAAGACCGAGACCGCTCGCCAGCTCGCCACGACCCTGGGGATCGAGCTGCTGCGCTTCGACATGTCGGAGTACATGGAGCGCCATACCGTCAGCCGGCTGATCGGCGCGCCGCCGGGCTACGTCGGCTTCGACCAGGGCGGCCTCCTCACCGACGCCGTCGATCAGCATCCGCACGCGGTGGTGCTGCTCGACGAGATCGAGAAGGCGCACCAGGACGTCTACAACATCCTCCTGCAGGTGATGGACCACGGCGCGCTCACCGACGCCAACGGCAAGAAGGTGGACTTCCGCAACGTGGTCCTGATCATGACCACCAACGCCGGCGCCTCGGACGCCCAGCGCAACGCCATCGGCTTCGGCAAGGGCAAGATCGAGGGGGCCGACGACGAGGCGATCAAGCGCCTGTTCACGCCCGAGTTCCGCAATCGCCTCGACGCCATCGTCACCTTCAAGTCGCTCACCCCGGAGGTGATCCGCATGGTGGTGCAGAAGTTCGTGCTGCAGCTCGAGGCCCAGCTCGCCGACCGCCACGTCACCATCGAGGCCACCGAGGCGGCGCTGGACTGGCTGGCCAAGAACGGCTTCGACGAACTCTATGGGGCGCGGCCGCTCGCCCGCACCATCCAGGAGCAGATCAAGAAGCCGCTCGCCGACGACATCCTGTTCGGCCGGCTCGCCAAGGGCGGCCACGTCAAGGTGGTGCTGAAGGAGGGCAAGCTGGACTTCGAGTTCGATCCCGCCGCGGCGCCGCCGACGCCGCCCGCGCCCCCCAGGCGCGGCGCCGTGCCGAGGCCCCAGGAGCCGGCTCTGGCCGACTGATCGCGAAGGCGCGGGCTCAGGCGATCTCGTCGCCGATGGCCTTGGCGAGCCGGTCGAGTTCGGCCGGGTCGGCCCTGGCGCCGCCGGCGTGGCGGCCCAGCGGCGCGCCCGCCCAGCGCGGGATCACGTGGAAGTGCAGGTGATAGATGGTCTGGCCCGCGGCCTCGCCGTTGAACTGCGTCACCAGGATCGCGTCCGGCTTCAGCGCCGCGCGCACCGCCCGCGCCACGCGCTGGACGCCCATGATCAGCGTCTGCAGCGGCTCGGGCTCGATGTCGAGGAGGTTGCGGGCCGGCGCGCGCTTGTGCACCACCAGCGTATGGCCGCGGCCCTGCGGGAACACGTCCATGAACGCCAGCACGTCGTGATCCTCGAACACCTTCGCCGCCGGCGCCTCGCCGCGCACGATCCTGGCGAAGAGGTTGTCCGGATCATAGTCGCCGTCGAGGCTCATGGCCCTGCCCTCTCGCTTGCCACCGGTCTCCTAGCAAAACCGGGCGCGGGCTGAAACCGCGGCGCCACGACGCTGGCCCTGGCGCCGCCGGCGTGGCGGCCCAGCGGCGCACCCGCCCAGCGCGGGATCACGTGGAAGTGCAGGTGATAGATGGTCTGGCCCGCGGCCTCGCCCAGACGCTGATCATGGGCGTCCAGCGCGTGGCGCGGGCGGTGCGCGCGGCGCTGAAGCCGGACGCGATCCTGGTGACGCAGTTCAACGCGTTTGCAGGCGCGTGCGGCTCGCGGCGCTCAGCCGAAGCCCCTCCACTGCGGTGATGGCCGCGAACGCTTTCGTGCCCAGGATGCGCGGCTTGGGTTTTCGGGGCTTGGTTGCAGCTTCGGACATAGGCAAACCCTACATGAGCGAGAGTTAGAAGGCACGAACCTCATGGAGTCGCCAAGCGGTTCGCGAGCGTCTACCGCCGAGGGTGAACGGACAATTGTCGCAGCGGTTTCTTCCGCCACTTTGGCTCGCTGAAGCCGACCGTAGCGAGCTGCACGCCGCGAGCTGCACGCCGCTGGCGCCCGGGAACCATCTCCGCTAATCTGCATCCCGTAGAGGCTACGGGACCGGCCATCAGGCGCCCATGCGACCTTCCCTGACCATCGGCCGGCTTGCGGCGCAGGCCGGCGTCAATCTGGAGACGGTGCGCTACTACGAACGGATCGGACTCATGCCCGAGCCGGAGCGCTCCGCCGCCGGCCATCGCAGCTATCTGCCCGAGCACCGGGTGCGGCTGGCGTTCATCCGCCGGGCGCGCCAGCTGGGCTTTCGGCTGGACGAGGTGCGCGCGCTCATCGGGCTTGCCGAGCCGGGGCGCCAGTCCTGCGCCGAGGTGAAGGCGCTGGCGTCGAACCACCTCGACGAGATCCAGGCCAAGATCGCCGACCTGACCCGCCTCGAGGTCGTGCTCAGCCAGGCGGTGCGCCGCTGCGGCGACGGCGCGGCGCCGGTCTGTCCAGTGATAGAGGCGCTTGGCGGCGGCCAGGGCGCGATGCGATCTGACGGAATCGTCTGATCGCTGATCCCTGCTCTAGATTCCAAACGCTGGAGCGCGCCCGGGCCGCCGGACCGGTTCGGGGCTTGCGCAGCGCGCTCTAGTCCGCGGGGCGGCTGCGGTCAGCCGCATTCACGGCGGGCGTTTCCTCGACCCCCGACAGGGCCACGCTGATCGAGCAGCTCACCCCTTGCGGCGGATAGTCGATCCGGGCGCGGCCGTCGCCGGCGAAGCTCTGGGCGATGAGCCGCGAGCCGAAGCCGCGCCGGGTCGGCGCCGACACCGTCGGGCCGCCGCGCTCTTCCCAGAGGAAGGTCAGATGCCGCCCGCCCACCTCGCCGAGGTGGATGTTCCACGCCAGCCGCACCGCGCCCTGCGGCGTGGAAAGCGCGCCGTATTTCACCGCATTGGTCGCCAGTTCGTGCAGCACCAGGGTCATCAGCATGGCCTGGCGTGGACTCAGGCGCACCGGCGGACCGTCGGCGTGGATCCTGGAGACGCCCTGGTCGTAGGGCGCAAGCGTGCGCTGGATGATCTGGTGCAGATCCGCTCCGGCCCAGTTGTTCTCCACCAGCATGCCGTGCGCCGCCGAAAGTGCGATGAGCCGCTCGCTCAGGTCCTCGCGCAGCGCCTCGTCGACGCCGCCGGCGCGCAACGTCTGCTCCACCATCGCCTGGATAGTCGCCAGGGTGTTGTTGATCCGGTGGTTCAGCTCGTGCAGCAGCAGCACCCGCTGTTCCTCGGCGAGTCTCGCGGGCGTCTCGTCGCGGAGCACCTTGATCAGGAAGGGCGGCGCGGCGTCGGCCACCGCAATGGTGACGCCGTTGGCCCAGAACCGCTCGCCGCTCTTCCTGACGTGCCAGCGGGTATCCTCGGCGCGACCGTCGCGCATGGCCTGGCGCAGCTCGCGCCGGTCCTCGCCGGCGGCGCGATCGGAGTCCGCGAAGAAGAGCGCGAACTGCTGGCCGAGCACCTCGCACTCGCGCCAGCCGGTGACGCGCTCGGCGCCGGGAGACCAGCCGACGATCCGGCCCTCGAGGTCGAGCACGAGGATCGCGAATTCGTGCACGCGCTCCAGCAGCAGTTCGGCGAGCCGGACGCCGCTTGGATAGGATGCGCTGCCTGGCGCCATTCCGGGGAATCGAATTTGCCGCGGCGATGTTCCATGCTGGCGGGAACCGCAGGGCGTCCGCCGGCGCTGCGCCGGACGAGCCCCGAGCGCCGGCATGCGAGGTCTTGATGGAAGCGCTGAGCCCTCGGCCGGCCGCGGCGCCGCGGGGCGATCCGGCGCCGGTCGTGGCGGACGAGGCCGAGGCGCGCCATCGCCTCGCCCGCAACCGCGCTCTCGCCAACGGTCTGCTGGCGATCATGGCGCTCGCCTTCGCGGCAAGCTGGCTGCCTGGCCACGCGGGCTTCTGGATCGGCCTGCTGCGCGCCGGGGCGCTGGCGGGGATCGTCGGCGGCCTCGCCGACTGGTTCGCCGTCACCGCCATCTTCCGCCATCCGCTTGGCCTGCCGATCCCGCACACGGCGGTGCTGCCGCGCAGCAAGGAGCGGATCGGCCGCGCCCTGGGCGGCTTCGTCGAGCGCAGCTTCCTCACCGAGGCGGAGCTGCTGCCGCGTCTGCGGGCGGCGCGGCCGGGCAGGCGGCTGGCGCAGTGGCTGGCTGCGCCCAAGAGCGCCCGCCTCGTCGTCCGGCCCGTGCTCGCGGCCCTTCCCGAGGTGCTGCGCGCCGCGGACAATACCGAATTGCGAGAATTCCTGACCCCGGTGCTGGGCCGCCAGCTGCGCCAGATCGATCTGGCGCCGCTGGTCGGCGCCGGGCTCGAGGTGCTGACGCGGAGCGGCGAGGCCGACGCCCTCTTCGACCGCGCCCTGGAGAGCGCCCGCGCCTGGCTGCAGGCGAACCGGCGCGACCTCGACCGCCTGGTGCGCGAGCGCAGCGCCTGGTGGATCCCCGGCATCGTCAATCGCCAGATCGCCGCTCAGATCTTCGCCGGGCTGAACGACCTGCTGGCCGGCCTCGGCGATCGCGGCGGCGAGACGCGGCGCAGGTTCCAGGACGCGCTGGCGGCGCTGATCGAGCGCATGAAGCACGCGCCCGAGGCCGGCGCCGAGATGAACGCGCTGCGCGACCGGCTGCTCGGCGATCCCGAACTCCAGGCCTGGATCAGCACGGTGTGGGCGCAGCTGTCGCGGGCGCTGTGGCGCGACCTGGCCGCGCCGCGCCCGCGCACCCGGGCCGTGCTGGAAAAGCTGATCGCCTCCTTCGGCCGCGCGCTCGCCGGCGATGCGGCGATGCAGGCGCGCATCGACGCGGCGGTGGAGCGGCTGACGCGGCGCCTGCTCGGGTTCCGCGGCGAAATCTCCGGCTTCATCGCCGAGGTCATCGGCGGCTGGGACGCCGAGACCATCGCGGCGCGGCTCGAACTCGTCATCGGCAGCGACCTTCAGTACATCCGCATGAACGGAACCCTGGTGGGGGCGCTGGTGGGCTGCGCGATCTATCTGGTCACGGTCAGATAGAGCCGCGAGGCCGGGGCCCCGCGCTCACCCCGCCGCCGGCTCGGGCGTGGCGGCCCTCGCGCGCGGCCGGACCTTGGCGACGCCGACGAGCGATTCGACGCAGTCGCGGATCGAATCGTCCAGCGGCCGGAAGCGCACCCCGGTGACGGCGCGGATGCGTTCGTTGCGCAGGTCCGCCCCGGCCCAGATGGCGCGGAACTCCTTTTCGCGCGCCTTGATGCGGTCGGGGAACTCGTCGGTGATGGCGGGCGCGTCGTGGCGCAGCTCGGGCAGAAGCCGGTCGATGTCGGCGCAGATGTCCTCGGCGTTGCGCGTGTCGGTCGACCAGGCGATGTAGCGCTCGCCGTTGCGCACGGCGGCGCTCTGCAGGAGGCCGACGTGGCAGCGCGCGTCGTCGCGCACGTCGACGGTCATCCAGGGGCGGTAGGCGCCCGTCTGGGGATAGCGACCGGTCAGCATGCCTTCGATGATGTGCTGCCAGGGTCCGGCGTCCTTCTGGTGCGCCGACTGGATCGGGCCGACGTTGTCGCCCGGGCAGCAGGTGATCGCGTCCCAGCCGCCATGCCGCGCCGCGGCCTCGGCGAAGGCGCGCTCGGCCACGAGCTTGGCCATCGAATAGCCCTGCCCCCGCTGCGGCGTGCGCCTGGGGTCGGTCTCGTCGGGGTAGCGATCCTCGTTGAACACCGGCCGGCGCACCACTTCCTGCAGGTCCATCTCGGATATCACCGCCGCGACGCTCGAGGTCACCACCACGCGGGTGACGCTGCGCGAGGCCTCGACGCTGGCGATCACATGGCCGCAGACCTTCGCCACATAGTCCTGATCGTCGTAGTTGCTCACGTGCGAGACGTGCGCCACCCCATGGCAGCCCTTGAAGATCTCGTCGAAGCAGCCGGCGCGGTCGAGGTCGGCCGAATGCAGCGTCAGCCGGCCGGACGCATGCCCCGGCATCTGCGCCAGGAAGCCGGTGCGCGCCGGATCGTCGGCGTCGCGCACGCAGGCCCGCACCCGGTAGCCCTCGTCGAGCAGGGCGCGCACCACCCAGCCGCCGAGAAAGCCGGCCGCGCCGGTGACGGCGACCGTGCCGCGCTTGGGGATCGGCGCCATGGGAACTCCCTTTCTCCGCCAGCTGCAGCCGGGGGAGCCCGGCTCTGCGGCTTTATTGCATCAACCGGCGTGCGGGAAAGTCGATTCCGGCGCGACGCGCTTGACCCGATCGGCCCGGGCGCCTAGCTTCCCGTCCGCTTCAGTCCAGCAAAGCGCCAGCGGAAAGGAGGGTTCGAAGCATGCAAACCATCATGTCGTTCGTCGCCTCCGCGCGACGTCGGGGCCTGCGCCCCACCGCCCGCGCCGCCCAAGGGATCGCTTGACTTAAGAGCGCCCTTCGGCCGGCGCCTCCCAAGGCTCTCCGACCGAAGGACGTTGTTCCCGTGCCGTTTCCGAACCAACGCAGCCATGCTTCGGCGCCGATTGCGCGCGGAGCGGCGCGATGAGCGATTTTCCTCGACGAGGACGACGACGCGCAGCGCCCGCGGCTGCTGAGCAACCGTCAGGTGCTGGGCTACATCGCGCGCCACTGGATGCGCGAGCCGGTGCGCTTTGGCCTCATCGTCACCCTGATGAGCGGCGGCGCGCTCTGCGACCTCACCATCCCCTGGGCCACCGGCGCCCTGATGAACGCGGTGGCCAATCCAGCGCGGGTCACCGCGGCGGCCTGGCGCGCCTGGGCCATGCTGTCGGGCCTCTATTTCCTCTTCTACGCGGTGCGCTCGAGCATGTTCCGGATCATGAACGGCTTCTACAGCCGCATCATGGCCCGCATGGTCAGCGAAGGCTTCGCCCGGGTGCAGGCCTTCTCCACCGACTGGCACGCCTCGAACTTCGCCGGGGCCACGGTGCGGCGGGTGTCGCGGGCGATGTGGGGCTATGACGCCGCCTCGGACGCCATCCTCAGCATGCTGGGGCCCACCATCATCGTCATGGGCGGGCTCTCCATCTCCATGGGGCTGCGCTGGCCGGCGGCGGGCCTCTTCGTCGCCACCGTGGTGGGCCTCTTCGCCGCCTACAACATCGTCGTCTCGGTGCGCTACATCCGTCCGGCGAACCTCGTCTCCAACGCCCTCGATTCAAGGATCGGCGCCGTGCTCGCCGACGCCATCGGCGGCAACGCCGTGGTCAAGGGCTTCGGCGCCGAGGCGCGCGAGGAGGCGCGCTTTTCGCGCACGGTCGACGCCTGGCGCCGGGCGGTGAACCGCACCTGGGACCGCTTCAACATCACCGGCGTCGGCCAGAACCTGTTCGTGTTCGTGCTGCAGGCCGGGCTCACCGGCATCCTGATCTCGGCCTGGAGCCGCGGCAAGGCCAGCCCCGGCGACGTCGCCTTCGCCATCACCTCCTTCATCGTCATCGCCGGCTACATGCGCAACTTCAGCGAGATCACCCGCATGCTGCAGAAGGGCATCGACGATACCCTGGACGTCGCCGCCTACATGGAGACGCCGCCGCAGCTGGCCGACGCCCCCGGCGCAGCGCCCTTCGCCGGCCAGCTGGGGGCGATCGCCTTCGAGGCGGTGAGCTTCGGCTACCAGAACCAGGGACGGCTGCTCTATCGCGACTTCAGCCTCGCCATCGCGCCGGGCGAGCGCGTCGCTCTGGTGGGGCCGACGGGATCGGGCAAGTCGAGCTTCGTGAAGCTGATCCAGCGCCTCTACGACCTCGACGGCGGGCGCATCCTCATCGACGGCCAGGACATCGCCCACGTCGCCCAAGGCTCGCTGCGCCGCGCCATCGCGGTGGTGCCGCAGGATCCGGCGCTGTTCCACCGCACCATCGCCGAGAACATCGGCTATGCCCGCCCCGAGGCCACCGAGGAGGAGATCGCGCTCGCCGCCCGGCGCGCCCGCGCCCACGAGTTCATCGCGGCGCTGCCCAACGGCTACCACACCCTCGTCGGCGAGCGCGGCGTCAAGCTCTCCGGCGGCGAGCGCCAGCGCGTCGCCATCGCCAGGGCCTTCCTCGCCGACGCCCCGATCCTGGTGCTGGACGAGGCCACCTCGTCCCTCGACGTCGAGACCGAACTCAAGGTGCAGGCGGCCATGGAGGAGCTGATGGTGGCGCGCACCACCATCGTCATCGCCCACCGGCTCTCCACCATCAGGGGCGCGGACCGCATCCTGGTCTTCGACGGCGGCCGCATCGTCGAGCAGGGCCGCCACCTCGACCTCGTCCACCGCGGCGGCGCCTACGCGCGCCTGCACGCCGTGGCGCAGGGCGTCTAGTCGAGGTCCGCCGCGCTGAGGGGCGCATCAACTCCTGCCCCGCTTGCGGGGGACCGCCGCGCCGCAAGGCGCGGGTGGAAGGGGCGCGGAAAGTCTGGTCAGCCGCTCTCGGCGATGGTGCGGGCGCCGTGCAGGAGGACGATCCTGCGGCCCAGGTGCTCGCTCTGGGCGGCGACGAAGATGGCCCGCGCCAGGCTGGCGCTGGCGGCGCGCGCCAGCACCCGCTCGACGCCGGTCCGCGGCAGGTTCCACATCACCACCGCATAGGGCAGGTCATCCGGCTCGAGCGGAGTGGCGCCGAGCGGGGCGATCTTGCCTTCCTCCTCGTCTGCCTGGGCGCTCAATGGGCCTGGCCGCTCCATCGACTGAGGACCGTGTTGCGGTGGCGAAGCACGATCTGGCGCTCGGGAAACTCGCGCGTCGCGGCGTAGAAGGCCGCGTAGCCGATGCTGGCGCTGGCGGTGACGGCCAGCACCTGATCGACCGAGTCCGCGACCTGATCCCAGATCTCCACCTGGTAGGCGAGATCCTCGCCGGACGCGGCCGAGGGATCGTGGAACGGCAGCCGGCCGGGGCCGCCGCCGCCCGGGTCGTCCGACGGTCTCAGAGATAAAGCGCTGCCATACAAATCAGTCACCCGCCCCTTAGCCTGATTTCCACCGACGAATTCCCATTGGCCCGGCCAGGGTTATTGTCAATTGCTGAATGACGCCAACCCCGATATTGGAACTCCGGGGCGAAGCGGACGTGAGGTAGACTCGGCGGCGGCGGAGTTCGTTCAGGCGATGGCTGACGGCATCAGGGCTAGCCCGCGCGGCGAGAGCGACGAGTTCCAGCACCTGATCGGCGCGGTCGTCGACTACGCCGTCTTCCGCCTCGACGCGGGCGGCCAGGTCGCCAGCTGGAACGCCGGGGCCGAGCGCATCGAGGGCTATGCGGCCGGCAAGATCGTCGGCCTGCACTTCAGCGTCTTCTTCACCCGCGAGGATCGCGCCGCCCGCCTGCCGGAGCGGCTGATCGAGCGGGCGGCGCGCACTGGCCGCGCCGAGGCCGAAGGCTGGCGCATTCGCGCAGACGCCAGCCGCTTCTGGGCGCAATCGACCCTCAGCGCGCTGCACGCGGCCGATGGCGGGCTCGCCGGCTTCGTCGCGGTGACGCGCGACATCACCGAGCGCCGCGCCGCCCAGCAGGCTCTGGCCGACTCCGAGCGCCAGCTTCGCCTCCTCATCGGCGGCGTCGACGACTATGCGCTCTACATGCTCGATCCCAACGGGGTCATCACCAGCTGGAACGCCGGCGCCAAGCGGATCACCGGCTATTCCGCCGACGAGATGATCGGCCAGCATTTCTCGCGCTTCTACACCGAGGCCGACCGCGCCGCCGCCTTGCCGATGCGCGCCCTGAACCTCGCCGCCGAGACGGGCGCCTACGCCGCCGAGGGCTGGCGGCGGCGCAAGGACGGCTCGCTGTTCTGGGCCAAGGTCTCGGTGGACGCGATCCACGAGGACGGCCAGCCGGCGGGCTTCGCCAAGATCACCCGCGACGTCACCGAGCAGCGCGAGGCCGCCGTCGCGCTCGAGCATGCCCGCGAACAGCTCGCCCAGTCGCAGAAGATGGAGGCGCTCGGCCAGCTCACCGGAGGCGTCGCCCACGACTTCAACAATCTGCTGATGATCATCGGCGGCCACGCCCAGCTGCTGAAGAAGGCCGCGGCCGCCGATCCCCGCGGCGCCGGCGCCATCGAGGCCATCGAGACGGCGGTGGTGCGCGGCGCCAGCCTGACCCGCCAGCTGCTCTCCTTCGCCGGGCGCCAGCAGCTGCAGCGCGCCCGCATCGACCTCGCCTCCCGGATCGAGGCGTTCTGCCAGATGATCGCCGGCTCGCTCGGCGCGCGGGTGCGCCTGACCACGGAGCTGCCGCAGGAACTCTGGCCGGTCGAGGCCGACGTCAACGAACTCGAACTCGCCCTCGTCAACATCGGCGTCAACGCCCGCGACGCCATGCCGGACGGGGGCGTGCTCGCCGTCGCCGCGCAGAACGTCTCGTTCGCCGGCGCCGACGCCGAGACCGGCCTGCAAGGCGAGTTCGTCGCCGTGACGCTGACGGACACCGGCATCGGCATCGCCGACGACATCCTGCCGCGCGTCTTCGACCCCTTCTTCACCACCAAGGAGGCCGAGAAGGGCACCGGGCTCGGGCTCTCGCAGGTGTACGGCTTCGCCCGCCGCGTCGGCGGCGCGGTCAAGGTGAGGAGCAAGGTCGGCGAAGGCGCCGCCGTCACCCTCTATCTGCCGCGCGCGCATGCCGCTGCGAAGGGCGCCGGCGAACCGGCCGCCGCCGAGGCCGCGGGCCTCACGGGTTCGATCCTGGTGGTGGAGGACAACCCCGAAGTCGCCAAGGTCAGCGCCGCGCTCCTGGCCGAACTCGGGCACCGGCCCGTCGTCGCCCACAGTCCCGCGGCGGCGCTGGCGGCGCTGGAGCAGGACGGCGGCTTCGATCTGGTGTTCAGCGACATCGTCATGGCCGGTCCGATCGACGGCGCCGACCTGGCGCGGCTGATCCGCGAGCGCCACCCCGGCCTGCCGGTGCTCCTCACCTCCGGCTACAGCCGCGCGGCCGAATCGGCCGGCGACGAGTTCGCCATCCTGCGCAAGCCCTACCAGATCACCGAGCTCGGCCGGTCGGTCGCCAAGTTCCTGGCCGAGGCGCGCGGCGCGGCCGATCCCGACAAGCTCGTCCGGCTCAGCGAGGCGCGCCAGGCTCGGGAGGCGCAGGCGCGCGACGCCCAGGCTCGGGAGGCGCGCCGGCCCGCCGATCGGGCCGACTGAGCCCGCTCGAGGGGGCAGGCCGGCGTCAGGGGCGAACCTCGGTATGCCTCGGGCGTTCCCCAGTGATGCGTTCGCTCGCCATGGCCACGGTGGCGCTCGCCGCGTTGGCGCTCGCCGCCTGTCAGCGGCGCGGCGTCTCCGACGCCGCGGCGGTGATGACGGCGGTTCCGACCACGGCGGCGCCCAGCCTGCCGCCGGCGCCGCCGTCGATGGCCGAACTCGCCTACGCGCCGCCGCCGCAGGATCTGCCGGAGCGCTGGCCGTTGCGCCTCGGCTACGCCGCACCCGCCTCTCAGTATGGCTATCTGGATGACGCCTACTGGATCGACGGCGTCTATGGCCGGGCGCCGCCCGACTACGCCTTCGCCTACGACGGCGTGGGCCCGGTGGTCTGGCTCGACGGCGACTACGTCGTCTGCATCGGCGAGCCGGTGCTGGGCGGCGAGCGGTTCTATTATTACCATCCCGGCGACGACTGGCCCTACTTCGTCCAGGGTCCCCAATGGGGCTACGGTTTCGGCGACGGCGTGCTGGCGGCGGTCTACGACAGCGCCGGCGCGCCGCAGCCCTATGACATCACCCGCGCCAGGCTCGGCCTCGCCGACCGCTATTTCGCCCGCGGCCAGGCGCTGCAGCTGGCGGCGCGCCGCGGCGACCGCCGCCAGGTCTCGGTGGCCGCATGGCAGACCGACGAGCGCGCCTTCACGGCGCGCCGCAACGCCTGGAGCGACACTCTCGCCCACGACCGGGCCTGGCAGGCCTACCACGCCGGCCGCCTGGCGCAGGAGACGAGGCGTTGGGGACCGCAGCAGGCCTGGCGCGTCGCCGAGGTCGACGTGGCCCGCGCCGCGGTCGCACGCCAGCTTGCCGGACGCGCCGGCCCCGAGCGGCAGGGCGCTAGCCCGGGCGCACTGCGCGTCGCCTCGCGCGGCCCGGGCGCTCGGACCACGCCGATGACGGCCGCCGGGGCGGCGCGGCCGTTCGCGCTCGCCCGCGGAGCGGCGCCCCGGCCGGCGCAGGGCGGGCCGTTCCAACGCGGCGTCGAGGGGCGGGCGCAGCCGCGGTTCCAGCGCAGCCTCGCCGGCGCCGGAGCATTGCGCGAGCGCCCCTACGCTGCGGCGGGGCGCCGCGGTGGCGTTGCGGCCGCGATCGCCCACGGCGCTCCGGTCAGGTTCGCCCGAGCCGCCCCGTCCCATCGCGTGGCCGCTCGCGCGCCAGCCCCGTTCCGGGCGCGCAGCGCGGCGCACTTCGCCGGCCGCACCCGCTACGCCGGCCCCGCCTTCGCCGGCCCCGCCTTCGCCGGCGGAGCGCGCCGCGGGTTCACGGGCCCGGCGCACGCCTCGGCGCCATCGCGCGGCGGCTCAGGCCGCGGCGCGGTGCATTTCGGCGGCGGCGGGCCGCATTTCAGCGGCGGTGCGCCCCATGGATTTGGCGGCGGCCAAGCCCACGCCGTGGCGCCGCACGACGGCGGCCGGGGCAAGCATGGATGACCGCTGGCGCCGGCGCGCCGCCTGTTTCACCAGGCGCCGATGTTGGGCATGGAGGCCCAGGGCTCGGACCTCGGCAGCGCCCCGCCCTTCTGCAGCAGCTCGATGGAGATCCCCTCGGGCGAGCGCACGAACGCCATGTGGCCGTCGCGGGGCGGCCGGTTGATGGTGACGCCGCCATCCATCAGCCGCTGGCAGGCGGCGTAGATGTCGTCCACCTGATAGGCGAGGTGCCCGAAGTTGCGCCCGCCGGCGTAGTCCTCGGGATCGTGGTTGTAGGTGAGTTCGACCAGCGGCGCGCGCTTTTCCCTGGCGGCGTCCACGTCGTCGGGGGCGCAGAGGAACACCAGGGTGAAGCGGCCGGCCGGATTGTCGACGCGCTGCACCTCGGTGAGGCCGAGCTTGCCGCAGTAGAAATCCAGCGCCCGATCCAGATCGCGCACCCGCACCATCGTATGAAGATATCGCATGCCGGTCTCCAGACCCCGCGCCACCGCGCGGCTGCATAGCCGAGCCGCGGTCGAAGCGATAGCGGGCCTCGCGCCTCAGCCGCCGCCGTGGGTGGCCAGCAGATCCTGCATGTCGCTGGCATGCTCTTCCTCGACCGCGAGAATGGCCTCCATCATCACCCGGGTCGCCGGGTCGTCGTCGCCGAAATAGCGGACCAGCTCGCGGTAGTGGTCGATGGCGATGCGCTCGGCCACCAGGTTCTCGCGGATCATCGCCGCCATGTCGGCGCCGGTGCTGTACTCGGCCGCGGAACGGGCCGTCAGGGTCGCCGGATTGAAGTCGGGCGCGCCGCCGAGCTGGTTGATGCGTTCGGCCACCGACATGGCGTGCTCCTGCTCCTCCTTGGCGTGTTCGGCGAACTCGTTCCTGACGCTGTCGCTGGAGAGGCCGGTGGCGACGATGGAGTGCTGGGTGTAGCGCAGCACGCAGACGAGTTCGGTGGCCAGGACGCTCTGCAGGATCTCGATGGTCCGGGCGGCGTCGCCGCCATAGCTCTGGGTCACCGCGCCGGTCTCGATGTGTTGGCGCGCCCGCTCGCGCAGCGTCCTGACGTCGGTCAGAAACGGCGCCGCGGCCGACCCCTGGCCGGTTCGCGTCTGTTGCATGGGGCTCTCCTCTGATTGTCTCGCGCGGGGCAGCCTGCGCCTGCGCTTCAACTCGCCAGAGGCCCCGGTGGTCGCGCCGGCGGGGACGACTTTCTAGGCGCCGGCCGCGCTTCGCGTGTCCGCCCTGTCGCATGGCGGGCGCTTTCGAGGCGTTTTCGAGGCGTTTTCCCGCGCAGCGTGCGATTCCTTTCGCGTTTTTCATTTGAGTTGCAGCCCGGCAACCTGCAAACCTGACACGTTCAACATGAGGGATGGCCGGACGCGGACCTCGCCGCGACGGCGCTCCCGCGCCTTGTCGAGAGCGGGGATGAAGCCGAAATCTTCCTTGACCGTCGTCGCGGTGATCGTGGCCGCGGTCGCCGGCTGGCTGGTGCTGCGCCCGCTGTTCGAACCGGCGAAGGCCGGCGATCCCGCCGCGGCGACGCCCCAGGGCGGCGCGGCGCCGCCGCCGCTCGTCCAGGTCGAGCTGGCGGCGCCGGTGGTGCGGCCGTACATGCTGGAGCTTCGCGGCCGCACCAAGGCGATCCGCAGCGTGGTGGTGCGCTCCGAGACCGCCGGCGACGTCGCCGCCACGCCGATCCTGCAGGGGACGTTCGTCAGGGCGGGAACCATCCTTTGCCGGCTGGCGGTCGACGCGCGCGCCGCGGCGCTGGCTCAGGCCAAGGCCGACCTCGAGTCGAAACAGCTTCAGATGCAGGCCTCGCGCACGCTCGCCGCGCGCGGCTTCCGCTCCGCGACCCAGGTGCTGACCGACGCGGCCGCCCGCGATTCCGCCGCCGCCGCGGTGCGCCAGGCGCAGGTGGCGCTGGACCAGGTCGATATCCGCGCCCCCTTCGACGGCGTCTTCGACCATCGCGACGCGGAGGTCGGCGCCTATCTCGCCCCTGGCCAGAGCTGCGGGACCCTCATCGAGATCGACCCGATCCTGGTGGTGGGCGACGTGCCCGAGACCGACGTGGCCAAGGTGCGCGTCGGCGCCGCGGCGAGCGCCCAGCTGGTCTCCGGCGACACCATCGAGGGGCGGGTACGCTTCGTCGCCCACGACGCCGATCCGCAGACGCGCACCTACCGGGTCGAGATCACCGTCCCCAATCCGGGCGACGCGATCAGATCCGGGCTCTCCGCCGACGTGCGGATCGAGGCCGGCGTCGGCCCCGCCCACCTGGTGCCGGCCTCGGCCCTGGTGCTGGATGCGCGCGGCCGCCAGGGACTGCGCTTCGTCGGCGCGGACGGCAAGGTCGCGTTCGCCCCCATCAAGGTGCTCGAGGAGACGCCGCGCGGGCTGTGGGTCTCGGGGCTCGCCGGCCGGGTTCGGGTGATCACGGTCGGCCAGGACTATGTCTCCTCCGGCCAGAGCGTGCGGGTCTCGGCGGGATGACGCCGCGGGACGCCCAGCCATGATCGACGCCCTGATCGACGGGGCGATCCGCCGGCGCAAGGTGATCCTGGCGGTCACCCTGGTGCTGACGGTGTTCGGCTTCTTCGCCTACCTCACCGTGCCGCGCGAGGCCGATCCCGACATCACCATCCCCTTCATCGTCGTCCAGGTGCCGTTCCCCGGCGTCAGCCCGGAGGATTCCGAGCGCCTGCTGGTGCGCCCGATGGAGCGCGAGCTGCAGTCGCTCGCCGGCGTCAAGGAAATGAACGCCCGCGCCATGGAGGGGCTGGCGGTCGTCACCCTGGAGTTCGATCCAAACTTCGACAAGGACAAGGCCCTGGAGGACGTGCGCGCCAAGGTCGACCTCGCCCGCGCCCGCTTCCCGCCCGACGCCCTGCCGCCGCAGATCGACGAGGAGAACGTCTCGTCCGA
>Ga0307373_10001609_pt1 | contig 42329 bp, 39 predicted proteins | sample OX2MG_FD_202534 | JGI IMG/M metagenome (GOLD analysis project Ga0307373, IMG submission 202534) | Soil microbial communities from Risofladan, Vaasa, Finland - OX-2 | ecosystem: Environmental > Terrestrial > Soil > Coastal area > Acid sulfate soil | place: Finland: Risofladan, Vaasa | collected...
GTCACGATCGCTTTCGCGGAGGTTGATCGGCATGATCAATTCTCCCGCGCGGCCCCGTAGGAAGGTGGGACCCCAAGGTTCGTGCGACAGCCTCTTCAGAGCCCTAATGTCCAGGGCTCGGCTGTATCGAGATGGCTCACTTCTCCGAAGTGGCGGATACAGCCTCCGATACAGCTGGGCGTGCACACTCGGGACTGTTGGTGTTTTGTGGATCGTTTTTCATCCGCTCACTTGCGGCGCAGTGCGGAAGCTCCAGGATGGAATTGAGGAGAGACACGTCCTCCTCGCGTTCCCACGGCCTCTCAGCCCGTCGGGGGTCGACCCACTCGGGATCTTGCATTTGCCGCGCCATCTTCGGCGGACGAACATCACGCCGTGCACCGCGCCGGGCTCCGCCAGCGTGATCCCGCCGTTATCGAAAGTGGGGTATGGGCGTATGAGCGAGGCAGATGCGGTTCTCGCGGTTTCAGGGCCACTTATCGGGGTCTACGCCGCGTGGGCGCCTTTTATCATCCCGAAGATCACAGCCCCCGACCGGAAGGTCAGTGAGCTCATCTTCCTAAAGCGAAGCGCGCTTCGCGACGACCTCGGAGAGCTCCGCAATCTTCGGATTGCCGTGTACGCCCTCGCCATCATCCCGACTCTCGGGGTACTGACCTTCGGCCAAGAAACCATCGCGTTGCTAGTCCACCGAGGGTTCTCGTGGGCGGGACGGGGTGTGATCGGTCTCGAGGTCCTGTGGCTAGTCGCTGCCGTGTTCGGTTGGGTGCGGATCAGGAAGCGTCGCCGGCAGATCGGCGATGCAAAAGCAGTGTTCGACGGGGGTGACCGCAGCAAGGAAGGCGTCCCCGTTCCGCCGATTCCGCGGCCTAAGTCGGCCGCCGCCGCCTGTCCGCCCGCCGGCGAACGAGGTTCAGGAGCGTCCTCCGACGCGCCCACGGGCGAACAAGGCTCAGGCATTACCTCCGGCTAGTTCACGCCGCTCATGCTCGGCCGGGGTCTCACCCCGAGGGCGCCCGAAGAATCGCTGCGCCAAGCCAATCCCTTCGACTTCCGAGGAGTCGACGTCCGTCACGACGCTGTCGACGTGGTTGGAGGCGATGAGGACGACCCGGCCGCTACCGAGCTTGTCGAACAGCCCAGCCTCCTTTACCTCGCCCTCATCAAGAACGCCGATAACGAGGTACTGCCCGAGGGCTTCCGAGACTCGGGCAAGCGTCTCCACTGTCGGGACGTTCGCCCCTCCCTCGAGCCGGGCAATTCCAGACTGAGTGGTGCGCATCATCGCCGCCATGTCGCTTTGGGTCCGGTGCCCGAAGTGGAGCCGCGCCACTCGAATGACGTATCCGAGACGTGCCGCCAGGTTCGCCGTGGCGTACTCACGAAACGTCCGGGGGTCGTCCTCCAGCGTCTTGTCGAATTCCTCAAACGTGCGGTACTGCTCCATTAGGTGTCCCCTCGCTTAGAGGTTCTCGGGCGCATGGTGATACCGCTCGGCACAGAGCTCCATGACCTTCCGGGCGCGCTCGAGCTCTTCGGCGTATGTACCCTCCTCGATGGGGAAGGTGGTGAGCAGAGCGAAGTCACTGGACGGAGTGACGTAGTAGCTGACCGCCCTGTCGACGCCCTCGACGTGGAGGTACGCAGTACGCAGGCTCGCCCCTTCGTGGAAGAACCTGACGCCGTCGGCCAAGCCATTCGCCTCGGCGAGGTCGTCAAGGAGCCTGCGCAATCGCCCCAAGAACTGCCTTCGTTCCGCGTCGCTAAGCGACTTGGCTCGATCGAGCCAGCCGCTGATCTCGGGGGACAAGCGAAAGCGGGAGTCGTCTGTCGGCGTGGGAGGAAGTCAACCACAGCGGCGGCCTCGGGAGTTCATAACATAGATAGTATATAACACACATGTGCTGCGAACCGCCGACGTCGTGCTCGCGCCATGCGCCACAACCCCCAGCGACAACCACAAGGGAGCCCAGTCATTCGCTCCGGTCGTCAATGGACAGCTCCTGGCTCGGCTGAGACGACACGGCTCACTTCTTCCGAAAGTGGCGCGATACAGCTTCCGATACAGGGGGGATGGCCGTCGAGCGGGATGACGGGCTGTTCGTGCCGGATCGGCTGCCGGATAAGTGGGGGCGAGGGGAGCGTCCCGACGTTGGGGCGCCACGCGCGAGCGGGACATAGCTCGGTGCTCTAGACGGTTGCCCTGGCTGTCTCGACGAGACGCTTTGCCGCGCGTTGGACTCGCCTGACGTCGTCTGCGCTCACGGGATTGTGGCTGTAGCCAGACTTGATCTTCAGTCCAAGGAGCGTTGCAAGGTCATCGGCGAGGCCTTTGTCGACCGCGGCGAGGAGTTGCGCTGCCTCCACGTGCCTCTCTCCCATGGCGTGCTCGCCCAGCCGCACGCAACAGATCACGTCAGCGGCAGCGATGCCGGCGTGGATCAAGAGCGTGACGTAGGCGTCGGTCAGATCGTCGTCATCGAGGAAGTTATCGATGACCTCGGCGGCGAGCATGAATTGGTCAGCCTTGGCCCGCCGCCCGGCGACGACTGCCGGGTCGCAAGGGCGTGTGCTCCCAGTGGGTCTAGGCACTCTGCCGTCTCGCTGGCAGGAACAGCTTCCGCAGCGAGCCGCTCAGGGCAACGCCCTCGTTGCGGATGGCGTTGAGCTTCAACGAGCGATCTAAGCCGTCTCCGCATTTCAGGATCGAGGGTCAGTTGCCCCGCACCAGCGGCTGACGCGATGACGTCGAACTGCAGCAGGAGAGCCGGTGACGCGTCCACCGGCGATACGGGAGCGCTTGACGCCCCGCAGCGGCGCACTCCCCGAGCTGATCGCCGGCGCGGCGTACTCCTGGGTGGCAAAGGGTTTAGGGATCTGCACGCCGGGGATTGTCTTGCTGCGGCACGGGGCCGTGAGAGAAACGGAGGGGTCGTGAACGACGAACAGCTGCACGAACTACTCCTACAGGGTCTCGAGACCGAGCGGGGAGGCATGAGGATCTACGAGGTAGCGATCCGTTGTGCCGTGAACGACGACTTGCGTGAGGAGTTCGAGAAGTACCACGAACAGACGACCCACCACGTCGAGCTGATGGAGGGGGTCGTGCGCGCGTTCGGCCTCGAGCTCGAGGCCGAGTCTCCCGGACGGTCCGCGGTGCGGAAAATCGGCGAGGCGCTCGTAGGCGCCATGGAGCTCGTACTCGAGGCGGGTCCGCCTGAGGCCGCGCAGCTAGTGGCCGCCGAGTGCGTCACCTTGGGCGAGACGAAGGACCACCTCAACTGGGAGCTGATCGGCGAGCTGTTGACCCGGGTCCACGGCGAGGAGGGGAAGGCACTGCGTGAAGCCCACGGCGAGGTCGAGGAGGAGGAGGACGAGCACCTGTACCACTCGACGGGCTGGGGACGGGAACTCTGGCTCGAGTCGCTCGGCGTGCCGGCCGTCCTTCCCCCTCCGGAGGAGCGCAAGGACGTGAAGACCGAGATCGGCGCGGCGCGGGCGAAGCAGCAGCGCGACCAGATGACCTGACGTGACGACTCATGAACGGGCGGCGTTCTTCGAGGTAGGGGATACGCAGGGTAATTCCGAGTGGTGGTGACCGGATGTGCCTCGAGCGGACGTGGGGACAACGGGCCGGTCTCGCCTGACGGTCCAGCGTCGACGTACCGACTGCAGCTGAACGGAGAATTCACGCTCCGGGACGCGGCCGACGCCGTGCCCTATCTCGCCAAACTCGGCATCGGCGCGTTGTACCTCTCCCCGATTCTGCAGGCGGCCGAGGGCTCAGGGCATGGGTACGACGTGGTCGACCACTCGCGAGTGGACCGCGCGCGCGGCGGTCAGCTCGGCTTCGAGCAGCTTCGCCAGGCCGCGCTCGAGGCGCACCTCGGCATCGTGCTCGACATTGTGCCGAACCACATGAGCGTGGATCCACCGCAGGAGAACGGTTGGTGGTGGGCCCTGCTGCGCGATGGCCCGGACGGGGAGGCGGCGCGATGGTTCGACGTCGACTTCGCTGCGAGGAACGGCAAGGTGAGCATCCCGGCACTCTCCGACAAGGTGGCCGTGTCCGAGCTCGGCGTCGAAGGAGACGTACTCGTGTACGGCGAGCGCAAGTATCCGCTCGCGGCTCCGGTCCGGATGGACGAACCGTTACGCACGCTGCTCCAAGCGCAGCACTACGAGCTGCTGCCCGATCGCGCGGCGGACAGCGAGCTCAATTTTCGACGGTTCTTCGCGGTGAGCAAGCTCGCCGGAATCCGGGTGGAGGACGAGTCGGTCTTCGACGCGAGCCATCGCCTCGTCCTCGAGCTCGCGCGCATGCCGGGGGTCGTCGGGCTTCGAGTCGACCACCCGGACGGCCTCACGGATCCCGACCGCTACCTCGAGCGGCTGCGTGCCGCAGCGCCGAGCCAATGGATCGTCGTCGAGAAGATCCTGGGGCAGGGCGAGGTGTTCCCGCACCGCTGGCCGGTCGCTGGCACCACGGGCTACGACGCGCTCCGCGAGGTCAACGGCGTCATGATCGATCCCTCCGCCGAGGCTGTCGTCGATCGCTGCTACCGCGAGGTGACGGGGGACGACCGGAGCTGGACGGACCACGTCGAGGCCGGCAAGCGCCACGTCGCGACGACGATCCTCTCCTCGGAGGTGCGTCGCCTGGCGCGGCTTGTCCCCGAGGAGCGCTGTGCCGCTGACGCCCTCGTCGAAGTCGCCGTTGCCTTCCCGCATTACCGCTCGTACCTGCCTGCCGGGCGCAGCGACCTCGACGATGCCCTCGCGGCCGCGGAGGCCCGACGTCCTCAGCTCGCGGACGCCGTGCGCCACCTTGCAAGCCGCCTGCACGATCCGGCCGACGAGCTGGCCGTCCGTTTTCAGCAGCTCACCGTGGCCGTGACCGCGAAGGGGGTGGAGGACACCGCCTTCTACCGCTACTCGCGCTGCATCGCCCTGAACGAGGTCGGCAGCGATCCCGGCGTGTTCGGCCTCGCTCTCGATGACTTCCATGTGGCGATGGCTCGTCGGCAGCATCGCCATCCCGACGGCATGACCACGCTTTCCACCCACGACACCAAGCGCGGTGAGGACGTGCGCGCCCGCCTCGCCGTGCTCGCCGAGCTCCCCCTCGAATTTGCCGAGCTCGCCGTGTCACTGTTGGACCGCGCCCCGGTGCCGAACCGGAGCTTCGGCTATCTGCTCTGTCAGACTGCTGTCGCGGTGATGCCGATCGGGCGCAACCGGTTGCACGCCTACGCCGAGAAGGCGATGCGCGAGGCCTCCATCGACACCAGCTGGCGCCGCCCCGACCTGGGCTACGAGCGGCGGGTGCACGAGGCCGTCGACCAGCTCTACGACGACGAGGCCGTGGTGTCGGCTGTGCGCCGTTTCACGCGCCGGATCTCGGCTGCCGGCTGGTCGAACGCTTGCAGCCAGAAGCTGGTGCAGCTCACGATGCCGGGTGTGCCCGACTGCTACCAGGGGACGGAGCTGCTCGGCGCCTCGCTCGTCGACCCCGACAACCGCACACCGGTTGACTTCGCGCTGCGCGAAAGGATGCTGGAAGACCTCGCCCACGCCCCGAGGCCGCCGCGGGGCGGGAGGCGCCTCAAGCTCTGGCTGACGCATCGGTGCCTGATCGCCCGTCGCGATCACTCCGACCTCTTTACGAGCTACCGCCCCCTTCCCACCGGAGGGGAGGCCGCCGCGCACCTCATCGCATTCGACAGGGGAGGGGCACTCACGCTCGCGACCAGGCTCCCGGTCGCGCTCGCTGAGCGCGGTGGTTGGGGGGCGAGCTGGGTCGACCTGCCGGACGAACCACTGCGGGAGGTGCTGAGCGGCACCGTCCACCGGGGACGCACCGCCGTTGACGTGCTGCTCGGCGGCCAACCCTGTGCCCTACTCGTGCCCGAGGCCGCATGGGTCGCCTGACGGTCTGGGCGCCGCGAGCGAGCCGCGTCCGACTCTGGAGCCGCCAGCCTGAGGAGGCCGATGCAGCGGTCGAAGAGATGGTCCGAGGTGACCGCGGTTGGTGGTGGATCGAGACACGTTCGGTCGCCGGTGGGCGCGACTATGGCTTTCTCCTCGACGACGGCGAGGGGGTTCTCCCCGACCCGCGCGCTCGTTGGCAGCCGCAAGGCGTGGAGGGCCCGAGCCGCTTCTGGCGCGACGAGGCACCGTGGTCCGACGAGGGGTGGAACGGGCGCGACCTCGCCGGAGCCGTCTTCTATGAGCTGCACGTCGGAACCTTCAGCGCCGAAGGAACCTTCGACGGCGTGGTCGGCCACCTCGATCACCTCGTCGAGCTCGGCGTCACCCACGTCGAGCTGCTGCCGGTCAACGACTTCAACGGATCCTGGAACTGGGGCTACGACGGGGCCCTCTGGTACGCAGTGCACGAGGCCTACGGCGGACCGGACGGGTTGCATCGCCTCGTCGACGCATGTCACCGGCGGGGGCTCGCGGTGGTCCTCGATGTCGTCTACAACCACCTCTCGAGCGACGGCAATGTCCTCCCCCGGTTCGGGCCGTACCTCAAGTCCGGCGCGAACACCTGGGGCGAGCACGTCAACCTCGACGAGACGGGTGCTGAGGAGGTGCGGGCGTACATCCTCGACAACGCCTGCAGCTGGTTGACCGATTTCCACATTGACGGTCTGCGTCTCGACGCGGTGCACGCGCTCTCCGACTCCTCACCGCGCCACGTCCTTGCCGAGCTCTCCGAGCGCGTCGGCGCCCTCGAGCACGTGCTCGGCCGGCGTCTGCTGCTCATCGCGGAATCCGATCTCAACGATCCGATCACCTGGACGCCGGTCGCCGACGGTGGCTGGGGTCTCGACGCGCAATGGGACGACGACGTCCATCACTGCCTGCACGCCCTCCTCACCGGCGAGCGGCAGGGGTATTACGTCGACTTCGGCAGCATCGGCGCGTTGGCCAAGGTGCTCCGGCACGCCTTCTTCCACGATGGGACGTATTCGGCATTCCGCGGCCGAGTGCATGGTCGACAGGTAAGTCCGGCGACCACGGGGCGTCATCTGCTCGGCTACTTGCAGGACCACGACCAGGTCGGGAACCGCGCCGGCGGGGATCGGCTCAGCGCGCTCACGAGCCGCTCGCTGCTCGAGGTGGGAATGGTGCTCCTGCTCGCGTCGCCCTTTGTGCCGATGCTGTTCATGGGCGAGGAGTGGGGCGCCTCGTCTCCGTGGCCGTTCTTCACGTCGCATCCCGATGCTGCCCTCGGGGAGGAGGTGCGCGACGGTCGCATCGCGGAGTTCGCGGCGCATGGCTGGGACGTTGAGACGATGCCCGACCCGCAGGACCCAGCGACCTTCGCGCACGCCAAGCTCGACTGGGGAGAGCTGCTCGAGGAAGGTCATCTGGCGTGTTTGTCGCGCTACCGCGAGCTCCTGCGCCTGCGTCGCGAACACCCGGAGCTCCAAGAGGGGCAGCTCGACAACGTGGTTGTCACCTACGACGAGGAACAGCGGTGGATCGCAGTGCGGCGAGAAGGCTTCGACGTGCTGGCCAACTTCTCCGATGAGGAACAGGAGATTCCTACGCTCGCCACCGAGATCGTTCTCGCGACAGGTGCCGTCAGCCTGCGACAGGGTCATCTCCGGGTTGCGGCACGCTCCGCCGTGATCGGGCGGCGCCGGGATCGTTGACGGAGCGGCGTGTGCCCCCATGTTTTGCCGGGGCCATTGCCGCTCCTCATCACCGTCGACACGATCTCGACGACCCTGCTGTCCGAACTTGGTGGCGGGGCTTTGCGAGGTTTGAGGTGAGGTGGGGCGCGTCGTCGAGGTCCTGGCCCGTCGAACGCAGTGGCTCCGGGACGAAAGCTTTCGCCTGCCCCTAGAAGCGATCTTTGACTCGCCTGATTGGACGCTGCCCGGGCGGCAAACTCCCTCCTTGCGGCGCACGATTCCCCCGCTGCGTAAGGCCCCGAACAACACGAGCAATACGCCGGCTCGGATCCACCAGGAGCTGCGTCGGCCGTCAGCCCGAAGTGCGGGCGCCCTCACCTCGAAGGACGAGGCAGTGCTCGAGCACGACACCGGCACGCTCACCCGTCTCGCGCTGCGGGAGCCCCGTCTCGAAGACGTGCAGAAGAGCGCTTCCCACCTCGACGCGCACCTCGCTTCGTCCGTCCACGAGGGCAGAGCGCACGACGGTGCCGTCCTGGTCACCCGCACCCGCGGCGACGAGTCGGATGGACTCCGGCCGAGCGACGAGGACCACACGGTCACCCGCCACGGAGGTCTCGTCGTGAGCCTCGGACCCCGCTGCTCCGGCATGGGCGAGCACCTCCGTGGCGCCGTCTCGGAGCGTGACGCGCAACCACCCGTTGCCTCGGTCAACCACAGTCGCTTCGAAGACGTTGAGCGCGCCCATGAACCTCGCGACGAAGGCGTTGGCGGGGTGCTGGTACAGCTCGACGGGGGTTGCGAACTGCGCGATGCGGCCGGCACTGAGCACAACCACGCGATCGGCGAGCGTCGTCGCCTCCCGTTGGTCATGCGTCGTTACCACCGTGGTCAGCTGCTGCGCGCGGGCTGCATCGATGATCAGGGTCTGCAGCTCGTCGCGGCGCGCAGCATCGACGCTCGAGAGGGGCTCGTCGAGCAGCAATAAGCGGGGATCGCCGGCGAGCCCGCGCGCGAGTGCGACGCGTTGCTGCTGACCACCAGAGAGCGTTGTCGGGCTGCGGTCGCCGAAGCCGTCGAGGCCCATCCGCGCGAGCAGCTGCTCCGCGCGCCGAGCGCGCTCCTCGGTGCGGACTCCGCGGGTCTTCCACGGATAGGCGACGTTCTCCCGGACCGTCATGTGCGGCCAGAGCGCGTAGTGCTGGAAGACGAAGCCGATCCGCCGACGCTCGGGAGGTATGTTCACGCCGCTCGCGGCGACGACCCCGCCGTTGATGCGGACCACGCCGTCGAGCGGCTCGAGGAAGCCGGCGATCGTTCGTAGCAGACTCGACTTGCCGCTTCCCGAGGGTCCGACGATGGCGACGATCTCGCCGGGACGGATCTCGAGATCGACTCCCTCGAGGACCGTGTGGTCCCGATAGGCGAGGGACACCCCGGCGAGTTCGATCGCAGCGCCGCCGCTCGGCACGCCTTGGCCCGCCGGTTCGGGTGCAGCCGGTGCGGCCCTCACGGCTGCCACGCCGGCATCTCGATGCCGACGTCCGCGACGACGAGGCGCCGACTCGAGCGGACAGCGAGCGCGGCACCGGCGACGATGACGGTGATCGCGGTGACGACGATCGCCAGCGCGGCGGTGAGCGCCACCTCGCCGGCCTGCTCGGCATCGAGCACCGCGACGGCGAAGGTCTTGGTCGCGGGGCCGTAGAGCAAGGACGACATCGTGAGCTCGTGGACGGCGAACAGGAACGTGATCGCGAACGACGTCACGATGCCCGGCCACAGGGCGGGCATCACGACGTCCCGAGTCGCTCGCCACTGGGACGCACCGCTCACCCGTGCTGCCTCCACGAGATCTTCGGAGAGCGCGCCGAGCGTCGCCGTTGAGGTCCGTACGCCGATCACGGCGAAGCGTGCCACATAGGCGAGGAGGATGATCAACAACGACCCGTACAGCCAGCGCTGCCACGCGATCAGCACGGCGATAGCGACAACGGAGCCGGGCAACGCGAACGGCAGCGACAGCAGCAGCGCCGCTGCGCTCGCGAGGCGTGACTCCCGCCGTAAGAGCAGTGCTACGAAGGCTCCGCCGAGCGCGACGATGACGGCGGCGCTCCCCGCCAGCAGCGCGGAGCGGCCGAGGGCAGCAAGATTCTGTCCAGAAAGCGCCGAGGCGTAGGAGCTGCCGACCCATCGCACGGGCGCGAAGACGAGCCGAAAGCCCGGGCTGACCGAGGTGATGAACAGCGCCCCGAGCGGGATGGCGGTCGTGACGACGACGAATGCGGCGCAGCCCGCCGCGGCAACCAACCGGAAGCGCCCGAGCGCAAGGAGCGGCCGGGAGGTGGCCCCGTGGCCGGAGGTCGGCCCCGCGCCGGCCCGGCCGCGGTTCGCACGACTCGTCGCGATGAGGAGTGCGATCGCGACCACGCCGAGGAGGGCCGAGAGCGCGCCCGCCGAGGAGATCGCATTCGCTCCCCCCGCAAAGCTGAGGTCGGAGTAGATAACGGTCGTCACGGTGGTGAAGCCGGCCGGGATCGCGAGCACGGCGGGTATCCCGAAGTCGGCGGCTGAGCTCACGAAGACGAGGAGCATCCCTCCCGCGATCGCGCTCTTCGCGAGCGGCAGGGTGATGTCGAGGAGGATCCCGATAGGTGAGCGGCCAGCGCTGCGGGCCGCTTCCTCGAACGCCCCGATACGTGCTGAACGGAGCGCCGCGAAAACAAGCAGATAGATGAGCGGTGCTCCCTGCAGGGCGAGGAGAAGCACGACACCACCCGGTCCGCTCAGCCAGTTGACTGCGACGTGGGCGAGATCGTCTGAGAGGCCGGCCCGGCTATACGCGTCGAGCCACGCGACTCCGGTCACGTAGGCAGGCACGATGAGAGGCGCGACCCATGCGCCGCCGAACCACCTTCGGAGCGGCAGGTCACTGCGCGCAACGAGGAGCGCCATCGTCACCCCGAGGGCGCCGGCGAGCATCGTCGCGAGTGCCGAGACGACGACGGTGTGGGTGAGGGCGGTCACCACCGGGCGCGCGGCGATCGCGCGCCAGGCGCCAATCCCCCCTCCGGGGCCAGACAGGGCAGAGCGGAGGAGGTCCGCGAGGGGATAGCCGACGAGGATCAGTGCCGCGACGGCCAGTAATCCGAGCTTCAGACGATGGAGCTGGCGTTCGCCGAGCGCCGGTCGCTCCGCGCTCAGACCAGCAAGCGAGTCACTCAACCAAAGATTCCCGCAAAGCTGTCGAGGATTGACGTCTTGTCGGCGGTGATCCGGCTCCAGTTGATGTTGAGCTGCTTCTCGTGCTTGGGCATCGGGTGCGCGGGGGTCGCGCCGAAGTAGGCGGCGTCGTAGCCAAGCTTGGCCGCTTCTACCTGGCCGCTGCGCGAGAGCAGCCAGGTGACGAACGCCTTCGCTGCCGCTGTGTTGCCGCTGTCTTTGGTGATTCCGACCGTGGCCGGGATCGGCACCGCGCCGTCGTTCGGCCAGACCATCTGGACATTCCCGCCCTGGGCAATGATGCTGCGCGCGACGCTGTCGAGGGTTACCCCCACGAGGTCCTTGCCGCTCGCGACGTCGGTGCCGACCGTTGTCGTTGACTGTTCGACGCGCACGCCGCCGGCCTTCAGGGATTGGAAGTACTTCCATCCGAACAGCGTGTGCAGCTCGGTCGCCCACCCAAAGGTCGTCCCTGAGTAACTCGCGCTCCCGATGGCTAGCTGTCCCTGGAGGGCGGAGCTGGTGAGCGCCGGCCACTCGAGCGGCGGGTTGGCCATCCCGGGATGCTCCAGCATCATCATCTCGAACGTGAAGGCACCGACCCAGCCCTTGCCGGTGTATCCGGCGGGAATCGCCCGCCCCGCGAGCGAGGGCTTCCAGGTGGAGAGGATCCCTTCGGAGACGAGGGAGTCCATGTCCGTCGGGTCGGCAAAGAGCACGACGTCGGCCCGCACGTGGCCGCTCTGCTGTTGCGCGGCGAGCTGGGTGGCAAGGGCGCCCGTCCCGCCGGTGACCATGTTCACCGTCACGCCGGGGTAGGCCGACTCAAAAGCACTCGTAAAGCCCTGGCCGCCCTGTGCAGTGAGCGCGGCGTAGACGGTGACCGATCCGGAGACGGGCGCGCGCTTCGCCTCGGGGGCGACCGGGGAGGCGCCGGCGGCTTGGACGAGGGCCGTGACGGCTACGAGGCCGGCCGCGGCGGCGACGGCCGCGTGACGGCCATTCAGGATTCGGGGATGAGCGGACCTGCGTGACGATTTCATGGCGCCATCGTGTCATGTGCGATTGAGGCCGAGGGTGCAAACAAGGTGAACGGGGACCGATCGTTTGGCGAACACTGCCTGAATAGCCGAGCTGTTCGGCGACGTGACCCGCCCCGACGAGTACCAGGCGGGCGCCCGAGAGCGTGAGTAGCGAGACGACAGTTTCAGGCTCTGCAGCGGTACCCACGGGTGGGTGGGTCGACCAGTCCCTCGGGGTACACGGCCGCAGGTCTTCTCGAGGCTTCGTTCAGGCTCTGCCTTGCTGGTCCTGCAGGCCCCGGGTCGCGCGCCGGGGCACCGGATCGGGCATCGCGCCCAGGGGATAGCTGGCGAGGTACTCGCCGAACTCGTCGGGCGGCATAGGGGCGCCGAGATACCAGCCCTGCCCCCATCTGCACCCGAGATCGCGTAGGGCGTTGAGCTCGGCGGCGTCTTCCACGCCCTCGGCGATGCACTCGATCCCGAGAGACGAGCCCAGCACGAGGATCGCCTCGGTGAGCTGCCTGATCGTCTGCTCACCCGAGCGGAGTGCAGCGACGAAGGATTGGTCGATCTTCAAGAAGTCCACCGGGAAGCGTCGCAGGTAGCTCAAAGCCGAGAAGCCCGTTCCGAAGTCGTCGATGGCAAGGCGCAGTCCCATGCCGTTGAGCTCGTGAAGTCGAGTCAGGGTCGAGTCGACGTCCTGCATGAGCACGCTTTCGGTGATCTCGAGGATCAGGGTGCTGGGCGCCACACCGGTGCCGGCGATCGCCTTCACGACCTCGTCGGCGAACTCGGGGCGCTGGATCTGCCATGCCGAGACGTTGACGCTCAACCCGAGGCGCGGGGCCTGTGGGTGTGCCGCTTGCCAATTGCCGAACCAGATGCAGGCCTTCTGCAGGATCTGGCTGCCCAGTGGGAGGATCAGCCCGGTCGTCTCCGCGAGCGGGATGAACGTCAGCGGGGTGACCCAACCGCGGGTCGGGTGCTGCCAGCGCGCGAGGGTCTCGGCGCCCACGATGCGCTGGTCCTCGAGCGAGACGATCGGCTGGAAATAGATCTCGAGCTCGTCGTTCTCGACTGCCCGACGGAGATCCGCCTCGAGCTCGATCCGCCCGAGGAGGTCCTCATACATCGCCGCCTCGAAGGTGACCGCACGGCCCTTGCCGGCCCCCTTGGCCTGGTACATCGCGATGTCCGCATTGCGGAGCACCTCTTCGGGAGAGCGCGTCTCGGCGCTCGAGAAAGCGATGCCGATGCTCGCGTTGGCCGACACACCGGTCGAGCCGATGCCGCTGCGCGCGCTGATCAGGTTGAGGATCCGTTCTGCGGTGCGGTTTGCGACCGCAGGGTCCCCGAGGCTCTCGATGAGGACGGCGAATTCGTCACCGCCGATCCGCGCGACCGTGTCGTGCTCGCCGACCGAGGCAAGGAGCTGTTCGGCTGCGGCGACAAGGACGCGGTCGCCCGTCGAGTGCCCGAATTGGTCATTGATCGTCTTGAAGTCGTCGAGATCCACGTAGAGGACCGAGACTTCGTATTCGTCGTGCTGGCGGAGCTCGAAGGCGTTATCCAGACGGTCGAGGAGGCGCGTGCGGTTGGCGAGGCCGGTGAGCGGATCGTGCAGCGCCCGGTGGAGGGCATCATCGACGGCCCAGTGGAGCGCGTCGACCGTCCTCGCGTCCGTGAGTGCGAGGCTCGCGAGCTCCGCGAAGGAGAGCAGGAGCTCGCGCTCGGTCATCGAGTACTGCCGGCCGGCCGCGAGCGACGAGGTCGTCATGCCGCCCACCGTCTCGCCGTGATCGTGCACCGGCGCCGCCATCGCGGCCTGGACGCCAAAAGCGAGGGACTCGTGGACCGCGTCCGGATTGCTCTGGTAGTCCTCGATCACCACCAAGCTGTTCTCGGCAACGGCGCGCCCGACGGCTCCCTCGCCCACGATCCTCTGCGCCAGCGACTCGCCTCGCGACTCCGGAACCCCATAGGTGGAGACCGCGGTCAACGTTCCCGGATCGTCGGTCTCGCGGAAGTGGATCGTCACCAGTTCCCCGCCGAGCAACGCGGAGGTGCTCTCGGTGATCGCGTCGAGGATCCCCGTGACCGGCTCGCGGGTCGAGATCGACCGCTGAATGGCGACGAGCCGTTCGAGCAGCTCCTGGCGCGCTCGCAGCGAGGCGACGACGCGCAGGTTGTGCAGGGTGAGCGACAACACCCGCGCCATCGCCCGCAGCAGGCTCGACTCCTCGCGGCTGAAGGGCGATCCGGAACGCCCGACCAGCAGGTCCCCCGAGCCTCTCGAGAAATTGATCGGGACGCAGAGCACCGCGCAATGCCCCACCCCTGGTATCTCGACGGTGTCGCGGTCGCCCCGCGCCGACTCGACGAGCATCTCGTTGGGCGTGCGGTCGGCCGGGAACCCGCGCGCCGCGAGCACCCGGCCGCGGTCGATCAGGGCGCCCACCTCGGCCTCGAAGGCCTCCGTGATGAACTCGATGCCGCCCTGGACCGCTCTCGTCTCGTCGGCGAACGCTGACACCGCGACCAAGAACTCCGCGAGCTGTTGTGCCGACCACTGTGACGGAGTTTCCATGCCCTTAGGCCAGCGCGAGGACGACGAGTGTCTGGTTGTGAAATCCCCGAGTTCCCACTGTCCGGGCGATCTCGCCGTAGGTGTAGAAACCGGCGATTGCCGCATCGCCCGTTCGCGCCCCGATGCGGGCGACCTCGTCGTCGATCCCCTCGCCGAGGACACCCCGCCGCGCGATGCAGTCAAAGGCGACGATCCCCCGCGGGGGCTCGCCACCGAGCTGTGCGAGCGCGTCGGCACAGGCGGCATCGGTGGCCGAGAGCACCGAGTCGGCGTCTCCCTCCATGAACCACGTCAGGCCGCCCTGGGGGACGTTGGCGACGAACGTCAGGCTGCGGGTCTCGAAGTTGGCGCCGGAGACGAATCGCACTTCCTCGCCGCTTCGGCGTTGCAGCCCGAGGGGGTGCGTCAGCGCGAAATGGGTGAACGCCTCGGAGTCCTTGGCCGCCTCCGGCGGTGCATTGAGGCCGCGCAGGTAGACGTCGAGCGCCGGCTCGTCGTCGAGCGCGAGCACCGTGTTCGTCCCGCTCGCCGTGACCACCATCGGTTCACCGACGCGGCGCCACCCGTGATGGACTCCGATGCCGATCGGCCCGTCCGAGCCGATGGCCGCGCCGACGACGGCGTTCGTGAGGACCGTGTCGCCGAAGAATTGCTTCGTCTGGTGCATATGCAGGTCATCCCCTGCGCAGCCACCGACGAGCGGCATCGCCGCGCCGACGATGCCGTAGGCGCCGCGCACGACCTCTTGTTGATCGCCGGCGAGGCCGTCGGTGAGGAGGAATAGGACCCGATGTGGCCGGTCCGCGACGGCTTCGGCGGCACGGGCGACGACCTCTGAGGATTGCCGCAGCGTGGCTTCGGTGCCGGCAGCCGTGGCGATGGAGAGACCGTCACCGCCGAGCGCCATGATCACGACACTGTTGTCCCCGGGACCGGCCCGGGAGAACTCTCCGGCCGTGGTGCAACCGATGAGCGGCACGCCCGCGGCTCGCTCGCGGATGCCGGCGAGCAGTTCCGTCGGGTCGTAGCGGTCGGCCGCGAAGACGACCAGTAGCTTCGGATCATCGGCGACGAGCGCTCGATCGGCGGCTTCGTTCCCGGCCGATCTGGCGTTTTCGACCCCAGAGTGACCCACGCCGAACCAGCGAACCACTCTCATCACCGCCATGTCTCGGGAGACTGAGGTGATTATCGCATTCCCCTGGACATTCAGACGACGGAGGAGCCTGCGAGCACCCCGTGGGGCGGAACCGTGCCGGAGCTCCGCCGCCATCGAGACCCGCACGGCGGATCCACCGGTCCGGCGGGTGCGCCCGGAGCAGCACCGGGCTTGATGCCCGTCCGACGGTCATCGTGCGCCAATGCCCTGCACGACGCGCGCTCGGCGAAGCTCGGCGCCGCGGGAGACAGCGACGGCGGTCGTTCCCCGGCGAGGCTTCCCGGGAACCCGGAACCTGAACGTCGGTAGCCTTGAGCGACGCGAGGGGGTCCATTGGAATGACGCTGAGAAAAGTCGTGAGCGAGGTCAGCAGCACGGTCTTCTCGTTGCCGTACTACGCGGCGCGAGACGAGGGCTTCTTCGCCGAGGAAGGCATCGAGGTCGAGTTCGTGAAACGCGATGGCGCCCTCCCGCCCTCCCGGGGGTTCGAGCTCATCACCGACCACCGGCTCGTGAGTTCGTTCGGCTTCCGCTCGCCCTTCGAGGAGGGCGAGACGAGCCTCTACCGGGCCTGCGAATGGGGTCAGGTCCGCCGCGCCCACGACACCGGGCGGGGTGGTCAGGTCATCTCGAAGCGCTCCGCCGCTGCGAGCCAGGCGATCGTCGTGCGCCCCGACTCACCTGCCAACATCCCCCAGGACCTCGCGAACGTGCCCGTCGGCGTGAACTTCCACCACGGCTCGCACTACGTCGCGATCCAGACCCTCGAAGGATTCCTCCGACCCGAGGAGATCAGGGTCGTCCACATCCAGGGCGGGGGGCGATTCCAGGCGCTGCGCGACGGGGTCGTCGACGCGATCGCGATCATGGAGCCGTGGATCACCGTCTCGGAGAAGCTCGGCTACAAGATCCTCGCTGAGGCGCACTACGTCGGCCTCGAGATCGGCAGCCCCGACCTCGAGCCGGAGACCTTCGACGCCATCAATCGGGCGGTCTCGCGCGCCGCGGCGCTCCTCCGGAGCGACCCCTACCCGTATGTCCACCACATGATCGCGGACGTCCCGAAGGACATCGTCGAGCTGGTGCCCTCCGACTTCAAGCGCAACCGCCTGCGCTACCTCGACCCGGCGCCCTATGACCCGACGGAGTTCGATCGGACCTATGAGTGGATGGTTCGCTGGGACCTCATCCCCGACGACTCCGCCTTCGAGGTCCTTGTCGACAATCGGACCGCCGTGACCAGGTAGCCCCGAACGGGCAGCTCCGGCCCGCCGAGGAGCCTCTTGACGGCTCACGGCCGGTGGCGTCTGACGACGCCGGCGCGGGCGCTCTATCGCTGCTGGTCACCGTTGTCGTGGCCATCGTGCCCGTGGTTGCCACCGTCGGCGCTGCCGCCGTTCTGGTTGCCCCAGTTGCCGAACTGGCCGCCCCAATTGCCGTTCTGACTGTCGGAGTTCTGGGCAGCCGAGGAGCCGCCCGGGTAGGCCCCGCTCGGGGTGCCCCCCCAAGCGGTGCTGTTCGACGACGGGGCGTTCGACGAAGCGCTGTCCGTCCAGCCGCCAGCCGATGAGCTCGCACTCTGCGGAGAGCTGACGCTCTGCGGGGGCGTGGTGGCCTGGCCGGTGCCGGAGCCGCTCGCGTCGCTCCCCGCGGGCCCCGAGCCGGCAGCCCCCGTGCTCGACGTGGTGCTCGCCGCAAAGTTCACGGTGCTCGCGGTGTTGGCCGCCACCGACGGAGGCCCTGGTTGTGCGTTGCTCGTCGACGCGGCGCTCGCCGGTGCGCTCGAGCCATAGGTGGAAGTCGATGACCGGTCGGCCGAACCCCGGTCGCCCGAGCGCGGCGTCTTCGCAGGTGTGGCCGAATGGGCGTCTTGCGACGTCCAAGAGCTATTCCAGTCCCCGTTACCGCTGGCTCTGCCGCTCCCGCTGGTCGCGCCGAGGCTGTCGGTTTTGCCGTTGGCGTTGCTGTTGCCGTTGTTCGTATGGGCGGCGGAAGCGGCGGCACTCTGGTTGCCGTCGCCGCGCGCCGACGTCGGGCCGGCCGCCCCGTGGCCTTCACCACCCTCGGAGCCGTCCGATTGGCTGGTGGCGCTCGGCGCAGCGGATGGCTTTCCACCGGTCATCGCGGCGGGCGAAGTCGTTGCGTTCGCGCCGCCGCTCGTGTTCTGACCACTCGGAGCCGTGGAGGGGATGCGCGACGCGGTGACGGCCGCGGTCGTCACCCCCGATGAGGGCGAGGGCCCCGGTGACGCGGCGGCCGACGGGGTCGCGCTCGCGAGCACGGGCGGAGAGGTCGCAGCGGGACCAGCGGAGGTGTTCGGGGATGCGGAGGCGAGCACGGTCGGGGAGGTCGCAGCGGTACCAGCGGAGGTGTTCGGGGATGCGGAGGCGGGCACGGTCGGGGAGGCGTGGTGAGGACGCAGGTGCCGTGTCGCGTGTGGCGAGGTGGTGCCGGGGCGCCCGGTCGGCACCTTCGCACCGGAGGGGCCGCCTGCCACGCGCACCGGGGCCGGTGCGCCGACGCGTGGAGCGGCAAGCGCGGCAGCGGGCGCCGGTGTCGTCGCCGGAGCTGGATGGTGGCCGAGGACATGGGCCGGGACGAAGGCGGCGATCGCTGCGACGGCCGAAACGGCGACCGTGCCCATCGCACAGGCCGGCCCGACGCACGCGGGGACCGCGGCCGGCGCGCTGTGTTCGGCGAGGCACGAGACCGTCTGCGATGCCGCAGGGTAGAGGTCCGACCACCTCACGTGCAGCCGCACCCAGATCCCGGCCAGCACGCCGTCGGGGCCGACGAGGGCGAGGTACTCACGACGCAGCGCGCGGCGCGCCCGGTAGAGGCGGGACTCGACCGAGGAGAGCGGGATCGCCTCCCGGTCGGCGATGTCCTGGTAGGAGAGCTCGAGGCCCTCGCGCAGCAGCAGGATCGAGCGGTGCGACGGGGCGACCCTCCGGACGCACTCGCGGGCGAGGTCCCCGTCCACGCCGGCCAGGATGGATCGATCGCAGCCCTCCACCGGCGTGCTCATCGCGTCGAGCGTTGGCGCATCGACTGGACGAGAGCGGCGGGATCGGCGCAGGACGTCGATGCAGTGGTTGCGGGCGACGACCCGTAGCCAGGGGTAGCTGTCCGCCCCGGGTTGCCCGTTCAGGTGCGCCTGCCACGCCTTCGCGAAGGTCTCCTCGGTGGCGTCCTCGGCGTCGGCGCGGCCGGGGAGGAGCGCGCGGCAGAGGCGCTCGATGTCGTCGTGGTGGGTCTCGTACAGGGCGATGAAGTTCTCGGTGGGCGCCTCGGCCGGTCGTCTCACCTGAGTCCTCATCGGGCTCCTCAGCTCGTTCCGACCGGGCACGCTGCGCGGTCTCTCCGCGCGCTAACGACGGGCGGTCGCGGGGAATTGAGCGATTTGTCGCGGAAAATATCTTTGGGATCTCAGCGCGAGTTTTCCCGGTCTCGGGCGTTGAGTAGTCATGAGAACTGAGACAGCCGCACCCCCCACGCCGAGGCCCGCGAGGCAGACCGATGTTCGCCCCGACGACTACCTGTGGTTCGTCGAGCAGGGTGTCGGCAGCCCGGTCGTTGGCCCGGGCACCGACCGCTGCTCCCTCGAGGAGGAGCTCGACGTCGACGCCGAGGTGCTCGCCATGGTGCAAGCCGTCGCGACCCGCCTCGACCGGGTGAAGCGTGCGTTCGCTGAGGTGGGGACGAGCGTCCTGCTGGCCGAGCTGCGCCACATGCCCGAGTTGGTCTGTGAGGTGCTCGACGAGCTCGCGGACTTCACCGAGCACGCAGTCGGGGCGTTGCAGGCCTGAGCATCGGCACCCCCCGTTACACCGGGATCCTCTTCATCAGCTGACTCTTCGAGCCGGCGAGCCGGACCCTCTCGTCGTCGAAGTTCGCGACCATCGACGCCGGCAGCGAGACCTCGCGCTTGTTGAACAGGTGGCCGACCGTCACGAGAATGCGTTGGATGCGCCCGTCGTCCCCGTCGACCACGATCCCCCGGAGGCGCCCCAGGCGACCGTTGTCGGCGCGCACGTCCTCGCCGTCTCGGACCTCGACCTCTCCTGCAGGAACGGTGTGATCGAGCACGGTGCGCGCGATGGAGCCTCCGAGCGCCGCCCCGGAGAGGTTCGGGACCTGGTGGGCCACCGCCGCGCTCTCGAACGCCTCGTACTCGGCGCGGGAGCAGTCGAGCTTGATGTGCGCGGCGACGGACTCGACGCGGTCGAAGGGGACGAGGCGGCCGGTCTCCTCGCCGGGGCCCTCCACGGCGAGGTGCCGGAGGACCCTCCTCGCGGGATCTACCAGTGCCCGGTCGACCTGGCCGCAGCTCCCGTCCACGCAGTCGACCTCGGTGCCTGCTGTCAGAGTAAGTAGCTGGGTCATCCCTTTCCTCCTTCAGAGGTGCGGACATATAGATACCCAGATACGGCGTCGTTCATGAGTCCGTCCGCGCCGGCCACCCTCCCGAGGCAGGGATCGAATACCGTGCACATCGCAATGCGACAGGTCGAGCGGAACTTCGTCAGTTGCTGACGCCCGCCCCGGGGAGCACCTCCGGGGCGCCCGGGGTGAGCGCGCCGTCCGGCGCGTTGCGACGGCTGCACCCCGGCTCCTTCGCCGCGGTGATGGCGACCGGCATCCTGTCGATCGACACCCACCTCCTCGGCCCGGCGTGGCTCTCGCGGGCGCTGCTCGCGGTCGCAGCGACGAGCTTCGGAGCGCTGCTCGTCGCGACGACGGCCCGCGTCGCCTGCTGGCCGGCAACGGTGCTCGGCGATCTCCGGGATCCGACGAGCGCCTTCGGCTTCTTCACCCTCGTGGCCGGCACCAACGTGCTCGCCGTTCGGCTGCTGGAGGCCGGCCACCCCCGCTCGGCGCTCGCCCTCGCGGCGTTCGGGGGAGCCGTCTGGCTCGTGCTCACCTACGCGATCCCCCTCACCGTGCTGCTCACGCCGCGCGCCGCGACCGCGGCCCGCCATGTCGACGCCGGTTGGCTCTTGTGGGTGGTGGCCACGCAGTCGGTGGCGGTCGTCGGGGCCACGCTGGCCGTCGCCGAGCCCTCCGCCGGCGGGGTCCTCGCCGACGTCGCGGTCTCGCTCTGGGGGATCGGCCTCGCCCTCTACCTCCTCGTCACGGGGGTGATCGTGCTCGGCCTGCTGCGCGCCCCACCGACACCCTCGTCGATCTCGCCCTCGCTGTGGATCACGATGGGTGCCGGCGCGATCAGCGTGCTCGCCGGTGGCCGCATCCTCGAGCTTTCCTCTGACATCCCGGTCGTGCGCACGACGGCGTCGCTGATCGACGGCCTCTGCTTCGTGCTCTGGGCGGTCGGCACGTGGCTGATCCCGTTCCTCCTCGGCCTCGGCCTCTGGCGCCACGCGATCACACGGTGGCCGATCGACTACGAGGCGTCGCTGTGGAGCATCGTCTTTCCGATCGGCATGTACGCGGCGTCGAGCGACACCTATGCGAAGGCGGCGGGGATCGCCTTCCTGCGGCGCTTCTCGGTGGTGAGCCTCTGGTGCGGCGTCGCCGCGCTGGTCGTCGTCAGCGGCCTCGGGCTGCGGCGCTGGGTGCTCCGACGGCGCCCGGCGCCCGCGCCCCGTTAGCGCTCCGCACGCGCCGCGCGCGCTCAGGGCGAGGGGCGGTTCGCGTTGCGCTCGATGCCGTCGAGGAGGAAGCGGAGGCCGTCGGCGAACTGCTGTGGTGAGGTGAAGGCGGCGAGCTGCGCGCGCATCGGGTCGTCCGCCTCGCTCGTCGATCGAGAGCGCTCGCGTGAGGCCTCGAGCGCCGCGAAGCCGATCGTGTAGGTCTGGACCGCGGCGTAGGCGCGGAGCGCGGCGTGCTCGTCGAAGCCGCCGCGCTGCAGCACCGCGAGCATCGAAGCCATGCGGGTGAGCGCCGCCGGAGAGGCCACCGGGTGGCGGAGGTAGACGTGCATCGCGGCGGGCTGGCCCACGAGAAAGGCGCGCAGGCGCGCTGCGGCCTCGGCGAGCCATCCGGTCCAGTCGCTCTCGTCGGCGTCGGGGCGCCAGAAGCGCTCGAGGAGCCGATCGACGACCTCGTCGAGAAGGTCGTCCTTGTCCCGCACGTGGTGGTAGAGGGACATCGGGGCGACGCCGAGGCGAGCGGCGAGGGAGCGGATGGTGAGGGCGTCGTAGCCCTCGTCCGCGACGATGAGCGTCGCCGCGTCGACCACGCGCTCCCTCGAGATCGTCCCCCGAGGCGCCCGCCGCGTCTGCAGCGGGGAGGTCGAGGAGTGCGCCGACCCCCGTGCTGGCATTTCTCCACGATACCGCGCACGTACGCGTACAGAAGAGGTGTATCGTACATGTACGGTAGAGGTTCGAAAGAGGAGGGGGCCACGGAACTCTCGCTGTTCCTGATCGCAGTCGTCGTCGGCGGGGTGCTCTGGGTCGCGACCGCGGTGACCGGCGTCGCCGGGCTGATCGCGGCGGTCTTCGGCGAGCGCTTCGAACGCTGCCCGCGTTGTGAGCACTACGCGATGACCGTGGGCGGGCTGGCGCACCCGCAGGGCTGTCCGGCCGAACGGCACGGGCGGCTCGAGCACCATCGGACGAGCCGGCACCATGGGCTCCCGCTCCTCCATCACTAGGCCCCGCACGTGCTCAGAGCAAAGTCGAAGCGGTCGCCGGAGCCACTCAGCTGGGTGGGCGACGAGGCGATCGTCGTCGTCGTGGCGATCGAGGACTCGGCCTCCACCGAGCGTGCGACGACCTACGCGGCGGGCCTCGCTCGTCGGATCGGTGCGACCCTCGTCGTCTCGCACGTGCAGCCACAGCCTTGTTGGACGTGGACCGCCTGCGCCTCTCTCGCGTTGACCGCCGTCCCCGCCATCGATCGACCCTCGGACCCCGATCTCCCCGCCAGGTTGCTCGAGGGCGCGGCCAACGAGGGCCTCCGCGTGAGGACAGTCGCGCTCGAGAGCAGCAGCGGCGCCGAGGTCGCTGCGCTCGCCGACTCGCTGCGCGCCGATGCGGTCGTGCTCGGAGCCCGCAGGTCGCGCCTGCGCCTTCCCGGCTCGCTTGCCGGCCGCCTGCAGCGGCACGCACGCTGGCCGGTCATCGTCGTGCCGTGAGTTCGCCCCGTGCGCCCGCAGGCTCGCGCCGCGGCGGCGTCGCGAGCAGCGGCCCGCTCCTGCTCGGGCAGGTGTGAGGAAGTCCGACCGGCCTCATCCCTGCTCGACGCGCAGCGTCCGCCAGGCGGGCGAGCCCGCCGCGTCGGAGGCGGCGAGGCTGACCTCGGCGACGATGGCGAAGTCGTGGTCACCCTCCGGGTCATCGAGCACCTGCCGCACGTGCCAGCTCGCGGGGCCCTCGACGAGGGTGAACCACGCACCAGCGCGCGCCCCGGCGCCGGTCCCGATCGCCCCGTGCAGGGCGGAGTAGCCCTCGAGCGCGGCGGACCAGGCGGCGAGGTCCAGGCCTGCGGGCTCCTCGGCTTCGGCGAGCCCGGCCGCGTCGCGCCGTGCGGCGAGCTCGACCCGGCGGAAGGCGGCGTTGCGGACCATCACCCGGAAGGCCCGCGCGTTCGCCGTCACCGGTGGAGGCGGTGCCTCGCCGCTGTGCAGCTCGAGGCCGATCTCCTGCACGGCGTCATCGAGGGTCCCGGCCTCCGCTGCCGCCGCGAGATGCCTCCACTCGTCGATCAGGCTGGAGTCCACCTGGCGGACGAGCTCACCCAGCCATTCGGTGAGGTCGAGGAGCTCCTCGGTCTTCAGGTCCTCCGGGACGGTGCGCACGAGGCTCCGGTAGACGTCGGAGAGGTAGCGGAGGACGACGCCCTCGGAGCGGGTGAGGCCGTAGTGGGCGACGTACTCCGAGAAGGTCATCGCCCGCTCGAACAGGTCGCGCACCACCGACTTCGGGCGGATGGTGAAGTCCGCCGCCCAGGGATGGGCGACCCGGTACGAGTTGAACAGGTCGTAGGTCCAGTCGCGAAGGGGCTTCGGGTACTCGATCTGGTCCAGCGCCTCGATGCGCTCCTCGTACTCGACGCCGGCCGCCTTCATCGTCGTCATCGCTTCGGTCTTCAGCCGGTCGAGCTGCGCGACGAGGACGCGGGTCGGGTTCTCGAGGGTCGACTCGATCACGCTCACGACGTCGAGCGCCCAGGCCGGCGAGGAAGCGTCGAGTCGCGGGACGGCCTCGAGGACGAAGGGGCTGAGCGGACTGTCGAGGGCGAAGTCGACCTGCAGGTCCCGCAGCACGCGGATCGTGCGCCCCTTCTCGTCGGGCTCGTCGAGGCGCTCGAGGGTGCCCGAGGCGATCAGCGAGCGGTAGATCGCGATCGCCTGGCGGACGAGGCGCCGGCGGACCGACCGCGGCTCGTCGTTGTCCCACAACAGCTGGGCGAGCGCCGCGCAGCCGTCGCCCGGGCGGTCGAGCACGTTGAGCAGCGTCGAGTGGTTGACCCGCAGCTGCGAGACGAGGGGCTCCGGCGAGGCGGCGACGAGCTTGTTGAACACGGCCTCGTCCCAGGGGACGTAGCCCCGCGGCGGCTTCTGCTTGACGAGCTTGCGCGTCCGGCGGGCGTCGCCCGCGACCTTCTTCTGCGCCTGCTCGTTCTCGATCACGTGCTCTGGGGCCTGCACGACGACGAGCCCCGAGGCGTCGTAGCCGGCGCGTCCCGCCCGCCCCGCGATCTGGTGGAACTCGCGGGCGTTGAGGAGGCGGGAGGTCGTCCCGTCGTACTTCGCGAGGCCCGAGAGCACGACCGTGCGGAGCGGCAGGTTGACCCCCACTCCGAGGGTGTCGGTGCCGACGACGACGCGCAGCAGCCCCGCCTTGGTGAGCCGCTCGACGAGGCGCCGGTACTTCGGGAGCATCCCCCCGTGGTGGACGCCGATGCCGTGGTGGAGGAGGCGCGAGAGCGTGCGGCCGAACCCCGGGGCGAAGCGGAACTCCTCGAGCGCGGCGGAGACAGCGTCGCGCTCGGGCCTCGTCGTGAGCTGCGCGGAGGTGAGCGCCTGTGCGCGCTCGAGCACCTGGGCCTGGGTGAAGTGGACGACGTAGAGCGGTGCCTGGTCCGCCGCGAGCAGCGACTCGATCGTCTCGAGCAGGGGGGTGGCGCGGTACTGAAAGACGAGCGGAACCGGGCGCGTCGCGGAGCGCACGACCGCGACCGCGCGCCCCGTCCGGCGCCGCAGCCCCTGTTCGATGGCGGTCGTGTTGCCGAGCGTCGCCGACATCAGGATGAACTGCGCGCCGGTGAACTCGAGGAGCGGGACCTGCCAGGCCCAGCCGCGGTCCGGATCACCGTAGAAGTGGAACTCGTCCATCACGACCTGGTCGACCTCGGTCGTCGCACCGCTGCGGAGCGCCATGTTGGCGAGGATCTCGGCCGTCGCGCAGACCACCGGGGCGCGCGCGTTGATCGACGCGTCGCCGGTCAGCATCCCGACGTTCTCCGCGCCGAGGTCGCCGCAGAGTGCGAAGAACTTCTCCGAGACGAGCGCCTTCACCGGCGCGGTGTAGAAGGAGCGCTTGTGCTCGGAGAGCGCGGCGACGTGCGCTCCGAGCGCGATCAGGCTCTTGCCCGAGCCGGTCGGGGTGCTGACGATCACGTGCGAGCCGGCAAACACCTCGACGAGCGCGTCCTCCTGCGCCGGATAGAGCGTGAGGCCCTGGCGCTCGGTCCACCCGAGGAAGCCCTCGAGGGCATCGTCGCCGTCGGCGGCGCTCAGCTCGCGTAGGGACGACATGGTCACCCACTCTCTCGCACCGCCGGGGGGCCGCGGCGTCCGATCGGGGCGAGGGACCTCCCGTCGCCCGCGGGAGAGCCGTGACACGCTGGCCGCGTGGAAGTGACGAGGGTCGACAAGTGGCTGTGGGCGGTGCGCGTCGCGCCGACGCGCTCCGCGGCGAGCGAGCTGTGCCGGGCCGGTCACGTGAAGGTCAACGGGGCGAACGCGAAGCCGTCGACCGCCGTCCGTCGCGGCGACGAGGTGATCGCCCGCGCCGGCGAGCGGACACGCGTCCTCGAGGTCCTCGAGGTGATCGACAAGCGCGTCGGTGCAGCGTTGGCGGCCTCGTGCATGCTCGACCGCAGCCCGCCACCGCCGTCGAGGGAGGACCGGGCCGGCGTCGGCCTGCGCGACCCGGCGGCGGGGCGGCCGACCAAACGGGACCGCCGGCAGATCGATCGGCTGCGCGGTCGCTGACCGCCCGACGGGCCGCGGAGGAGCGGGTTTTCTGGCGTACGGCTCCGCGGTGGCGCGGCGCTAGCTGCCGGGGAAGGCCGTCCCTTTGGAGGGGCCGGAGGTGGTGGTGAGCCGGGCGGCGGCGGTCCCGCGCAGGCCCTCGGGGACGGTCGCGACGCAGACCTCGTGGCTCGGGCAGCGGGTCGCGGCGAGCCGGGTGCCGACGGCGAGGCCCGTCGGCCGGTTCAGTCGGGAGGCCGCTGCGAGCACCGCAGGCGAGTTCGCCGTCGGGAAGGGCTGTCCGAAGATCGTCGTCGGCCCGGTCTTCGGGAGGACCGAAATGGAATCGGAGGCTCCGCCGGAGAGGAACAGGTCGCCCGCGGCGTCAAAGACGAGACCGACGCCGGTGAGGCCCCGCCGCGCCGTCAGCGTGTTGGCGACGACGGCCTGTCCGAAGACCGTCCCGGACGCCTTCGCGAGGACCGAGACCGGCCGGCCGCAGCCATTGACGAGGAAGAGGTCGCCCGCCCCGTCGAAGGCGACCGCGTTCGGGTTGCAGACGCCGGAGGCGGCCGACGTCGTGTCGAGGCCGACCGGGACGCCGGCGGTGACGGGCTGACCGAAGATCGTCCCCGACGCCACGGAGTCGACGGCCATCGCGTTGACGCCGCCGCTCGCGACGAAGAGGTCACCGGCTGCGTCGAAGGCGACCCCGTTCGGCGCTGAGGTGCTGCTGAGCACTGTCCGCTGCGCCGCGATCGTCGTCGCGCCCGCCTGCCCGACGGCGATGCCCGCGGTCGCGACGAAGAGGTTGAGGACACCGACATAGGTGCCGAAGCGCCCGCCTACGAGCGCTGCCGCCCGCCGGCCCGTTCGGTCGCGCCGGCCTCGTCCCGGGTCGTGGGTCCGACCGCGCGTCGCCCCTAGCAGGTGAGCACTTCCGCATCGTCGGTGTCCTCCGCCCAGGATTCTGCGAGGTCCAGGCCGGCCGCTGGAGGAGCGGCTCGGTCGTCGGCTGGCAGCGCCCGGTCGCCGCGCTCGGAATAGCCGAGCGCGGCGCGCCGTTTCATGATCCATGAAGGTCGAGATCTTCTCCGACGTGGTCTGTCCCTGGTGCGCCATCGGAAAGGCGCGCTTCGAGGCGGCGCTCGCCCGCTTCGAGCACGCGGCGGAGGTCGAGGTCCGGTTCCGTTCGTTCGAGCTCGATCCGAACGCCCCGCGATCCTCGGGCGTCGACTCGGCGACCCACCTCGCCAACAAGTACGGAATGTCCCGCGAGCAGGCGGTGGCGTCCCAGCAGCGACTCGCCGAGGTCGCCGCCGAGGAGGGCCTCGAGTTCCACTTCGACCAGACGCGGCGCGGCAACACCTTCGACGCCCACCGTTTATTGCACCTCGCCGGCGAGGTCGGCGTGCAGGGAGCGCTGAAGGAGCGTCTGATGCGCGCCTACTTCGCCGACGGCGAGCCGATCGGTGAGCGGGCGACGCTCGTTCGCCTCGGCGCCGAGGTGGGGCTGAGCGCCGAGAAGAGCGACGAGATGCTCTCCGGCGAGCGCTACTGCGCCGAGGTGCGCGCCGACGAGCAGGCAGCGAGGGACCTCGGAATCAACGGCGTCCCGTTCTTCGTCCTTGACGGCCGCTACGGGGTGTCGGGCGCGCAGAGCCCTGAGACCTTCCTCGCCGCCCTCGAGACTGCTTGGCGAGAAGGGGCCGCGGAGGTCGAGTCGGCCGGCGAGGTCTGCGGCGCCCAGAGCTGCGAGGTCCCCCCGGCCCCCTGAGCGCGGCGCGGGAGTCCCGCCGGCTCGGCGCGGATGGCCGCGAGCGGAGCGAGCCTAGGACGCGCCGCTCGGTGAGGCCGCGGTGGTCGTGGTGGTGCTGGTGGCGGTCGTGGTCGTCGCCACCGGGTGCCGCCTCGGCTTTTGGTGGCGGGGTGGCGTCGTGGTCGTGGTGGTGGTGGTGCTCGTCGAGGTCGTCGTCGGCGCCGACGCATTGGTCGGCGCGGGCGGCGGCGGCGGGAGGACCCTCGGCTGGGCCGCACCGAGTTCGGTCGAGAAGTAGCCCGTGGTCACGGTGACGAGCGTCCCGTAGGGATCGAGCGGGTAGACCTGCGCGGCGTTGCCGATCGGGAGTTCCACGCAACCGTCGCTCTGCGGGTAGCCGTAGCCGGGGCGGACGAAGCCGTGCACCGCGTCGCCGCCGTTGAAGTACGAGACCCACGGGATCCCCGGGTCGACGTAGTGGCTGCCGTCGGGGTTGGTGCCGCTCATCGTCGTCACGGTGAAACGGGAGTAGACGGGGAAGGTTCCGAGCGCGGTCGGCGCGCCGCTCACGCCGGTGTTCACCGGCGTCTGGTAGATGACCTTGCCCTCCCGCCAGACGTAGAGCGTCTCGGGCTGGCTCTCGGTGACGAGCAGGTAGTCGTAGGGCCGCGCGGTGGGTCGGTGGGCGGCGACGACCGAGAGTACGGACTGCCAGAGGGCGCCCGTCGGTTCGCCGTTGATGTCGAGGTGGTGCTCGGACTGGAAGGCCATCACCGCGCCCTCGGTGGCGACGTCCCACGCCCCCGGCGCGAAGTTGGCGCGCAACGGTGCCGGAACGTTGGGGAATCGCCAGGTCAAGGAGCCGGCCACGGGGGACAGGGCGACGGCGCGCGGATTGGTCGGCTCCTTCCCGAGCGCCGTGGCCACCCTCGCGGCGGTCGCGCCGGGGCCCGCCGGTGCGAAGGCGACCGGCAGGTAGTGCAGCTCGGCGAGGAGCTGCTGGAGGCGGAGGATGGAGCCACCGGCGACGGTGAACCCGGTCTCGACCGTCGCCGGCAGGCGCGCGCCGTCGCTCGCCCGGAGCCCGTTCACGCCGCCGCGGATGAAGAGGTGCACCACGGTGAAGGGAAGGAAGTTCTCCTTCGGTGTGAACCTGAGCACCTTCGGGGAGGGGTGCGACCAGCGCCCCGAGATGGTCGGGGTGATCACTGGGTCGGGCACGTGACGAGCGAGCGGTGTCGAGAAGGTGAGCTCGATCGGCGCCGAGTAGGAGACGCCGGTGGCGTGCGTGGGCGGCGAGATCTCGACCAGCCGCAACGCCGCGGGGGGGCGGTGATGGCGGGGGAGCGCTGCGGAGCCGGCCCGCGAGGGGCTTCCCACCACGCTCAGCACGAGCGCGCCACCGAGCACGAGCACGGCCGTCAGGGTGGCGGCGCCCGCTGCCTGGCGCACGCGCGGGCGGCTGAGCGCCCCCCACCGCCGCGGTTGGCCGGGCTCTGACCCTTCGGCCGCGGCAGGGCTCACTGTTCGCCTCGGGCGGCCCGCGGGGCGCGCTCGCGCCGCCGGCGGTCAGAGCCATTACTGGCAGCGGAGAAAAGTGCGCGGGTCACCCTGGGCTGAGCGTACCCATCCACACCGCCGCTCAGACGGCGGCAGCACGGGGAATCCGTGCCGGGACCTGAGGTTTCGGCACGGCTCTGTCGATAGAGTCTGCCGGTGCGCACGCGGGCCGTTCGCGAGACAGGCGACCAGCGCGTCGCTGCGGTCGCGCCGGCGCGCGCCGTGGCGGTGCCCGACCTCCGCCACCCGCTCACCACCGGCGGGGTGCTCGCGCTCCAGCAGATCGCCGGGAACAGGGCCGTGCAGCGGGCGCTCGCCGCGGGGACCACGGTGCAGCGGCTGAAGAGCGATGCCGAACTGTTGAAGGGGCCGCTGCCCCCGGTCGGGGACCCCGACCGCGACCGGGCGGTGCGCCTGAGGATCAAGCGCGGCCAGAAGCAGCGCGCCGACGAGAAGAGCGCCAAGGCGGGCTGGTGGGGATGGGCCACTTCGTTCCTTCCGGGGAAGGTCTCGACGAGCGAGGCCGCCGAGGAGGAGAACGACGAGGGCGGTGACGGCCCCGAGTACGGCTCGGCCGAGCTCGCGAAGGGGGAAGGCGGCGCGTCGGTCGCCGAAGCCGCCTTCGGCGACGCGGAGCAGGAGGATGCCGACGAGTCCAAGAACCCCTTCGCCCCCTCAGAGATCGAGATCAACCTCGTGAAGGGCTCGATGGAGAAAAAGGGCACGAGCGTCGGCGACGTGAAGGGGAAGGCCGGTGCCTCCCTCACGGGGGAGGGCGGCCTGAAGAACACCGCGTCGCTCTCCGCGGAGGGGTCGGCGGGAAAGGCCACGGCCACCGCATCGACGCTCGCCAAGGCCGACGGCATGGAGGGGGAGGGCAACGTCGAGTTCGTGCTCGGAGCCTCCCATGAGACCAAGTCGAGCCAGTTGAACTGGGACATCGCCGGCCAGCGCCTCGAGGGAAGCGGCCAGCTCGAGAGCTTTGCCGGCGCAAAGGGAAGCGCGTCTGGGAAGGCCTCGTACAACGCGACGACGGGCGACGTCTCGGCGAAGGGCAAGGCGAGCGCCCTCGTCGGCACGGGGACCGAGGGAACGGTCACCGTGCGCCTGAAGAGCGGTGGCGCAAGCCTCGGCACCGTGCAGGGCAGACTCGGCCTGCACTACGGGGTCGGTGGGGAGATCTACGGGTCGATCTCCTGGACGGGTGGCAAGATCTCCTTCAGCTCTGGCGGCAAGGTCGTCGCCGGCGTCGGCTTCTCCTACGGCTACGAGGTCGAGCTGAACACCCAGGCGCTGGTGGAGACGTCCTCGTCGTGGGCATCCGCGCTGTGGAGCTGGTTGCCCGACATGACCGGCATGAACGAAGAGGATCTCTGGGTCTGAGAGCCCGGCGAGGCGCGCCGAGGCGCCCTGCTACCGCAACGAGTTCAGGCTGAAGAGCTGGCCCGTGACGCCGTCGTTCGGGAGGCCCGCGAGGAAGCAGGCGAGCTCGGCGACCACCTGCGGCGCCTTGAACCACTCTCCGCCCTCCTGTCGGCGGCGGGGGTGGTCGACGATGTCGGACTCGGTCGGGTCGCTTGTCGTCACCCCGTGCATCGCTGTCGCCGTCGGGCCGGGGTGCAGCTCGTTGACGGCGATGTGATCGGGCCGCAGCTCACGCGCCGCCGAGCGGAGGAGCGCCGTCAGCCCGGCCTTCGAGGCGGAGTAGCCGGCGTGCTCGGCGGGGGAGTGGAGCGAGGAGCCCGAGCCCATGCCGATGATCTTTCCCCCGCCCGCGGCGCGCAGATGCGGCACCGCGGCCTTGATCCCGAGGAAGACGCCGGTGAGGTTGATGTCGAGGCACTGCCGCCAGTCCTCCATGGGGAGCTGCTCGATCGGCAGCCGGCCACCGTTGACCCCGGCGTTCAAGAGCACGACGTCGAGGCGGCCGAAGCGCTCGACAGCGTGCGCCATCAGCCGCTGCATGTCCTGTTCGGAAGCGACGTCGGCGGGCAGGATCTCCGCCTCCCCGCCTCGCGAGGTGATCGCCGCGGCGGTGTCCTCGAGCTCGGCGCGGCTGCGGGCGCTGCACAGCACGCGCGCCCCGCGCTCCGCCCAGGCGAGCGCGATGGCACGCCCGAGGCCCCGGCCGCCTCCGGTGATCACCGCCACCTGGTCGGCGAGGTTCCGCTCTGTCGTGTCCGTCGTCCGCTCGCTCATCTCGGCCTCCCGCCAGTCCGGCCTTCGCCGGTCACTGTCACGACGACGGTACCCGCGCCTCAGCCCGCCCTCGAGCTCGGGAACCCTCCCGCTCAGGTGTGCCGGCGGTATCGTGTCCAGTCGTTGCGCTTCGCGCCAGAAGGGGGGACTGGGCCATGACGATGACCTCCGTGGAGGCGGCTGCGCCAGAGCACGATGCACCGCCACCGCCTCGTCATTTCGAGATCGTTCCGCTGAAGGGGCTGCCCATCGTCGGCGTCCTGATCGTCGGCCTCGTCGTCAGCATCGCGACGAACCACTACTGGGCGCTCGACTTCTTTCACGTCGTCGCCGGCGGGCTGTGGACCGGTATCGACCTCTTCCTCGGCTTCGTGATCGGCCCGATCCTCGGTCGGCTCTCGATCCCCGCTCGCGTCGAGTTCTCGAGCCGCTTCATGCCGAAGATGGTCCTCATCATGCCGACGCTCGTCGTCTGCACCCTCGCGGCGGGGTGGCAGGTCGCCCGCCACGACGGGTACCTCCTGTCGAACTACTCGCACCACGGCTGGATCGTCGCGTCGTTGATCGTCGTCGCCGTGATGGCGGTGGTCGCCCTCGGCCTCCTCGAGCCAGCGAACATCGCCGTCCTCTTCGAGCTCAACAAGCCGAGGCCCAACGGCGAGGTGATCGGTCGGCTGATGAAGCGGTTCATCTACACCGCCGGCGTCACCGGCGCGATGCAGGTGGCAACGCTCGTGATCATGACCAGGATCGCGACGGCGTCATGACCGACGCCGACCGCAGCACGCAGGTGGCCGCGAGCGAGCGCCACCTCCCGCCTGTCGCCGAGCTCGTGGTGGCCTCAGTCGCGCTGATGCTCTCCGGCGGCGTGTACCTCGCTGCGCACCTGCCGCATCCGCCGCCCCTCGCGCCGGCGATCGGACTGCTCGCCGGCGGCGGGGTGCTCACCGTCGCCGCAGTGGTGCTCCTCAGCCGTATTCGGCCCTTCGCGTGGACGACCTTCTTCCTCGTCGCGCGCTGGTCCTTCGTCGCCTATCTGGTGATCGCCGGCCTCCTCGGCTTCGTGTTCATCTACGACCACACCCGTGGCGCGACGCTCACCGTGCTACTGCTGACGCTCGTCGTCTTCGCGGTCGACGTGCCGGCAATCGTCGCCTTCACGGTGGCGCGCTACGAGGAGACAGACCCGAGAGGCTGACGTCCGCGCACTCGCTCTCGTAGTCGGAGGGCCGCAAAGGCCTTGCCTCTTCGCGCGATTCTGCCTCGGCATGTGACAGTACAAAAGGTACATTCGTCGTGAACCTTCCGGGGAGGTCGACGAATGCGCTTTCTGACGCGGCCCGCATCGCTGCTCGCCGGAACCCTGTTCGAGCTCGCGGTGGCGATCTATGTCGTCGCCTCGATCGCGACCGCGCTCGGGAATCTCGGTCCCGTGACCATCCCGGTCACGCCGACGACCACCACGATCGCCGGTACCCAGCGCCCGGCCGATGACGCTCGCCGAGGTCATCGCCCGGGAGACCGTGCGCAAGCCGATCGCGCACCGCGTCGCTGAGCGCCGTCCGGGGCTGTACCTCTGAGTGGCGCGGCCTCTGGGGTGGCGCGTTCGCCTGGGGGCCCCGGCCTCGCGGGCGCGCCGCGTGCTCCGCGAGACTGGGTCCGTGGACAGACCGCGCGTGCTCTTCGCCGGTCCGGAGTTTCCGGCGGCGAGGGGCCATCTGGCAGTGGTCGTCCCCGGAATTCAAATGGCCGATCTCGACCGCTCGGGCGCCGGGGTCGCGAAGGGTGCCGAGGTGCTCGTCCCACTCATGGCGCCGGTCGACGCCGCGCTCCTCGACACGGTCTCGGGGCTGCGCGTCGTCCAGCAGTGGGGAGCGGGGCTCGAAGGCGTGGATATCGCCGCCGCGACCGAGAGGGGAATCGCCGTCGGCAACGTGACGAGCCTCGAGTCCGGTAGTGCGGACTCGGTCGCCGAGTGGTGCGTGATGGCCGCGCTGGCGCTCTCACGGCGCCTCGGCCAGCTCGATCCGGCGATGCGCGCGGGGAGCACGTGGGGAGCGCCCATCGGCCGCGCTCTCACCGGCAAGAGCGCGGCGATCATCGGGCTCGGCGGCATCGGTCGCGCCCTTGCCGCCCGCCTCTCGGCCTTCTCGATGGAGCTCGCGGCGGTGACGGCGCACCCGCAGCGGTCACGATCGATGCTCCCCGGGCTGCGGGAGGTGTACGGCCCGGCCGCTCTCGCAGGGGTGCTGCGCACGAGCGACTTCGTCTTCCTCTGTCTCCCGCTCACCCCCGAGACACGGGGGATCATCGGTGCACCGGAGCTGCAGCTCCTTCGGGAGGAAGCCTGTCTCGTGAACGCCGGGCGTGGCGCACTCGTCGACGAGGAGGCGCTCGTCGCGGCCCTCGCCTCGGGACGCCGGCTCACGGTCGCGCTCGACGTCTACTGGCGGGAGCCGCTCGAGCCTGACCACGCGCTGCTCGGGCATCCCCAGGTGCTCGCCACCCCGCACATCGCGGGGATCACCGACGACGCCTACGAGGCGATCGCCCTGCGCTTCGCCGACCTGTTCCACCGGCTGGAAGGGAGGCTCCCCCTGGGGCACTGTGTGAACTGGGCCGAGGTGGCCCCCCGCTTCTACGCGGAGCGCACCGCCTGACACCGACAGGTTGTGGTGGCGGGTGGACCTCGGCGATGCCCGCAGGTGGAACGAGCGAGAAGCGCAGCGCGCTGGTGACGCCGCCTTCGGGCAATTCCTGGTAGTTCCGCCAGGGATCACGAATGAATTCGGCGTACAATTAGTTCGACATGCGAACGGATCTCCTCTTCGGGCGCGGAGCCGCCGCCGCGAGACGGAGCCACCGGTGGCTTCCCTCGCGGGCAGCAAGGCCCTGAAGGCGACCACCATCGTGGTGCGGGCGGCCGTGCCGCCACGTCACCGCTGAACCGGGCTCGCGCGTGGCCGCGGGCGCAGTGGCAATTCCATGAAGGAGGCGGCGACATGGCCGAGGTAGCGACCGAGCAGGCCCGTTCCGAGAGCGACGGCCGCGTCTTTGAGTTCGGGGGCCTCCGCTTCGACGTGTCCTTCCGGGGGCGTGGCCCGACGCTGCGGGTGCTCGGCCCCGACGGCCCGCTGTGGGCGGAGATGCTGCGCTTCGACGACTTCGCCGAGGAGCCCCACTTCCACGCACCCCCCGCGGACCGCTTCGCGTTCGACCGATCCCTCGGCGACCCGCTGGCCTGGTTCATCGCCCAGGTGCGCGACCACCTCGCGGAATGGCTCGAGCGGGCCGGCTTCGCGGCGGTGCTCGCGCGCGTCGATGTCGCCGAGGTGACGCGGCACGCCGAGGAGCTCGAGCGGGCGATGGCGGTCTTCGTGCCCGACGGTTACACCCGAGTGCCCGGCCGCGGGCTGCAGCCGATCGCCGCACCCCCGGCGCCAGCCTGAGCCCGCCTCCAAAAGTGACGTGGCGAGCGTCCTGAGAGGCCGCGCGCAGTGGCGCGTCGGTACCCTTTCTCGATGACGATCCTCAAGCGAGCCGCGCGGATCTTTCCCGTTCGTGATCTGCGCGTCGCGTTGGCCTTCTACGAGCGGTTGGGCTTTTCCACGCGGAAGTACTACGACGGCTACGGCTTCGCGAGCCGAGATGGGGTCGAGCTCCGCCTGGGGGTGGTGCCAGGTCAGCAGGCGCCAGCAAGGCACGCCCCGCGTACCTGTAGGTGGACGACGCCGACGCAATTGCACGCGAATGGCACACGGTCGGGGCAGACGTCCACTTGCCAGAGGACACCGAGTGGGGTCAGCACGAAGGAGCTGTCGTCGATTCCCGACGGCAACGTCTTGAGATTCGGTTCGCCGCCGAGGGCCCGACACTGGGTTCGGCCAGAAGTCGGCGGCGGTCGCCACGGCGGCCGGGCGCGCCAGCTGTCGCTGGAGCTACTCGCCGCCCTCGCCGAACAGCGTCCCGACACCCTCGACGACGTCGTCGGTGAGGCCGGGGCTGGTCTCGCGGCGCTCGTTCTGGCGGCGCGCCCAGAACTCCTCGAACTTCGCCTTCTCCTGAGCGGGCTTGCCCACCGGCTCGCCGGACTTCAGCCGTCGCTCGTACCACTGGCGGAAGGCGGTGGTCTTCTCGGTGCGCGCGCCGCGCACCTCGGAGCGCCGCGCCGTGCGCCGTTCTGATCCCCACATCCGCTCGTCCCGCAGGCGCGCCCGGCGTTCCATCCCCGGGCGGCGACGCCCCGACAGGTCCGGTGCCCGACGCCGCCGTAGCTCGCTGCGCGCCGTGCCGCGGCGGTTGCGCGCGAGGCGGGCGCGGCGCTCCGCCATGCGGATCGCATAGGGGTCGTCGCTCGTGATCGCGTTCGAGCGGGGGCGGGTGGTGATCCCCTCGGACTCCTCCATCGACATCGTCTCGGTCTCGGGCTCGCCCGAGGTGACGCCCCCGCCGGGGGTGGCGCCCGGCCTCGGGCGGGGGCCGACGAGGGGCCGCCGGGTGGGTGCCTTCGCCTTCGGCGTGAGCGCGGCCTTCTTCTTCGCCTCTTCCTCGGCCTTTTTCTTCGCCTCGGCTTCCTTTTTTTTCTTCTTCTTGCCGCCGAACATCTCCTCGAACAGGTCGCCGGCGAACTCGCCGACGAGCTCGCCGAGGAAGCGCTGGGCGGTCGGCAGCTCCTGCGCGGTCGCCGACTCCTCCCGCTCCGGGAGCGGGCGACCGAGCAGCGCGCCGGCGTTGCGGTTGCCCACGCCGCCCGTCGCCAGCTGGTGGAGGACCGGTGCCGGGATGCGCTGCACGGCGTTGTCGCCGGCGAGCGCCGACCGCAGTGCCCGGTTGCCGACGAGCCGCTGCAGGCCGTGGATGCCGCGGGGGAGCGGCGCGCCCTCTCCGGTGTCGACGACGGAGGGGGAGCGGCGCGCGAGGCCGCGCCCGGCCTGCTCGTTGGCCTCCTCGGTGACCCGAAGCTGGTCAGCGCGCTGGGTGCCCTGCGCCTCGCCCTGTTTTGTCGGTGTCGCCATTCAGTGCTCGACCTCCAGTCGCTGAGGGTAGTGCGCGGCGGAGCATCGCACCACGTCCAGCGGGCGGTTTGCCCCCGCGCCCCGCGGTGGGGAGGAGCAGGGGATCAGCCGGCGAGCGCGACGCCGGTCGCCGCGACCAGCGAGGCGGTCACCGCCGCCAGCACCTCGGAAGGCGGCGGCCCCTCGGGCGTCTCGGGCGGCGCCTCGCGCACCTCGGCAACCGTCTCGGCCCAGCGCGCCGTCCACGAGGAGGGCCAGGCGAGGGCGCGCGCCGTCAGCTCGCAGGCTCCGAGGGCGTGCGCGGCGAGGACGCCGCCGGCGCCGGAGGAGCCGAAGGCGGCGGCCAGCGCGACCGTCCCACCGGCCTGCAGCGCCGCGGAGGCCGTGCTCCAGGCGCCCCGCCACGCGGCGGCGACCGTCCGGTCGCGCCCGCGTGCCCAGCGCGCCGAGCTCTCGGCGTTCCAGACGTAGGGCCAGGCGAGCTTCCAGGGCTCCCTCTGGGTGTCGGAGAAGGCGTTGTCGAAGGCCGCGCTGGCGGCCTTCTCGGCTTCGGCGATCGAGCCCAACGCCTCGGCGGCTGGACCCTCCCCGTCGATCGGCGACGAGTCGCGCAGCGCCGCTGCCGCGTCCTCGGCGCCGGCCGCCTCCAACCAGAGGGGCAGGTGGGTGCGGACGAGGAGGTCGAGCGCCCACCACCGCGGCGCCGCCCCCTCCCCGCCGAGGCGTGCGCAGAGTGCCTCGGCGATCCGAGGATCGGGCTGTCCCGAAACGGCGGCCGGCAGCGCGGCGAGGACCGCGGCGAAGTCGCGGAGCGGGCCGGCCGCTTCTGCGGCGTCAGCCTCGGGGAGGAAGTCCACGCTGCCCGCTGTCGGCGCGGCCGCGGCCGCGGCGGTGTCGGCGGCGATGCCGAGCGTCGCCGACAGCCAGGACCGCGCGAGCGGGCCGGGGCGCTCGGCGGCGGGCGACACCGCGGCGTCAGGTGGCGCGTCCACGCCGCCGGCCGAGAGGTCAGAGGCGGGGGTCGTCACCACGAGGCCGCTCGGGAGCGCCCCGAGGCGGTCACCCGCGACGAGCAGCGTGCTCACGTCGTCGAGGGGCGTCACCATCACCTCGACCGAGGTCGCCGGCGCGTCGAGGAAGGCGTAGGGGGAGGCGGTCGCGGGGAGCGCGCCTGCGCCGGCGAATCGCGCCTCGAGGACCTCGAGCCAGTTCGCCTCCACGACCGAGAAGCGGAGATGGCGGAGGATCTTCGGGTCGCCGAGAGCGCCCAGCTCCGGGAAGACGGGCGGCTCCCCCTCGCCGAGGAAGGCCCACAGCATCCCGCCGTGCTCGGTGAGCGGGTGGGCGCGGATCTGCACGTAGTCGCGGGTGATCAGCCCCTCGAGGGGGATGTCGACGCAGTGGCCGGTGTTGTCGAAGCACCAGCCGTGGTAGGGGCAGCGCAGGCCGACATCGGCGGCGACACCCCACTCGAGGCTCACCCCGCGGTGGGGGCAGCGGTCCCCGATCAGCCCGTAGCGGCCGAGGCGGTCCCGGTAGCAGACGAGGTCCTCGCCGAGGAGGCGGACGCGCCGGGCGTGCTGGCGGTTGAGGATGTCGAGGGGGAGGACCGGCAGCCAGTGGCGGCGCAGCGCCTCACCGACCGGGGTCCCGGGAAAGACCGAGAACGCCGGCCGCTCGTCGGGGGGGACCTCGGTGGCGGCCTCCGTGGTCGTCATGGCGCACCGTCCACAGAACCGGCACCGGGGCGCGCCGCGCGAAGGTCAGGCAACGGCAGGGACATCGGGGCGGTGCGCTACGCCTGGACCGGCGTGATCTCGTTTCCGACAAGGACCGGGATCTGTGCGCCCGCCGGCGCCTGGAAGGGTGCCTTGCCCGCCGCCACCTCGGCGAGGGGGACGAGGCACTGCCCCTCGATGTCGAGGCGCTCGCGCAGCGCGCGGGCGGCGAGCAGCTGGCGCTCGGTGGTGCAGGCCCAGTGGGCGAGCACCTCCTCCTCCCACGCGATGTTCTCCTTCGCGTCGCCGAGGACGGCGTCGAAGAACTCGAGGTCCGCGTCGGCGACGCCGTACTTCGCGCTCAGCGCGTCGCGCACCTGGCCGAGGACGCCCACGTAGAAGAGGTCCGAAGCGTAGAGATTGGCGATGCCGTCGAGCCACGTCCACTCCCAGGCGCGGGAGTACATGCACAGCGTCGTGATCGCGAAGAAGGTGCGCGTGTACGGGCGCCACTCGGCGAGCTGCTGGCGGGTGACGCCGAGCGACTCGCCGAGGCGGGCGAAGAGCTCCTCGTAGGCGGGCGTCGACCACTCGGGACGGATGTCGCGGACGACGTTCTTCCCCTCGACCCAGACGAGGCGCCGCAGCAGCTTGGCGCGGATCGCGTGCTCGTTGGTCTTGATGTAGATCGCCGCGGTCGAGAAGTAGAGGTGGTCCCAGTAGTAGTACTGGTCGAGCACCCAGGCCTGGAGCGCGTCGCGGGAGAGGTTGCCGGCGATGAGCTCCTTGTAGAAGGCGGGCGGCTCGGACATCTTCTGCTCGTACTGCTCGCTGAGCAGCGAGAGGAACTCCTGGCCCGACAGCGGCGGGACCGCGAGATCCTCCGGCCCGTACGGCGTCTGCGACACAACTTCCCCCTTGGTGGGTGGCGAGATTGAAGGTGGACGGGGTGCGGCGGGCCCTACATCCCCCCGCCGGCGCCCATCTGGAAGCGGAGCTCGAAGACGTGCAGCAGCTGCTCCTGGAGCTCGGGAGTGGTGCAGAAGCGGCGCACGATCTCCTCGTTGAAATCGGCGTGCTCGATGTCGATGCCGGCGTGCTCGAAGCGGTTCATGAGCGCCCGCTCGATGTCCGGCACTCCCCACTCCTGGAAGCGCTTGCGGTCGCGGTCGATCGCCTCGAGGAGCTCGGCGGAGTGCATCGCCGTGCCGCCCTCGCCGACCATGCCGCTGCCGATCGCGATGGAGAAGTGCTGGTAGCGGTCCATCGCCACCCGCCAGCCGCGTGAGATGAGGATCTGCGGGTCGGCGTCGCCCTTCTCGAGCTCGTTGATCTCCTCGTCCGAGACGCCAAAGGCGTAGGCCTCCCAACGGCTGAGGAGCGGGTGGGCGACCTTCTCGCCACCGACCGAGGTCTCACCGCCCTCGTCGACGAGCTTGCGCAGCTGGTGGCGGCGAGTCGTCTTGTCGGGGTTGTTGATGTAGCGCTCGCCCTCGAAGCGGTGGTTGATGTCACCACCGGAGAAGGCGCGGCGCTTGCCGGCCGCGAGGCGCGGGAACTCGTCCTGGCTGAGGATCTCCTTCGCGCGGAAGGGGTAGTCCTTCTGGTACTCGCTGCGGATCGCCTCGCACGCCGCGATCAGGTCGTCCGGCGACAATGCCCGCTTCTCGGTGTCAACGGTCACGTGGTAACCCCCCGTCTCCGTGGCGCCAGTGGGCGCGCGTACCAACCCTATCGCTTCGACCCGATCCTTGAACATGCCAAGGGATCGCTCGGGCGCCGCCCGCGGCGGCCGCCTGCGGGCCCTCCGGCGCGGCCCGATCCCGGCGAAATGGTGCCCCTCAGGAGCCTGCGGTGGCGAGCTCGCGGGCGCTGATCCCGTAGAGCGCCGCGGGGTTGTCCGAGAGGATCTTCTGCTTGGAGCGCTCGTCGAGGTCGCCACGGCGGAAGACGGCGATCGCGTTGACCTCGCTCGAGGTGTCGGTGTGGCCGTAGTCGGTGCCGATCACGAGGCTGTCCTCCCCGACGATGTCGAGGATGTAGCGGATGTCGTCCGAGGTCTGGGTGGTGACGTAGACGTTCGCGTCGCGGAAGGGGTTGTCCTCCCCGGTGAAGCGCTTGCCGTTGCGGCGGGCGAGCTCGCTCATCACCCACGGCACCCACTGCGCCGAGGCCTCGATGAAGCCCCAGCGGAGCTTCGGGAAGTCCTTGGAGAGGCCGCTCCGGAGCAGGCCGTAGCAGGCGAGCATCGTCGGTACCCGGAAGGTGCCGAAGCCGTCGAGGAGGCTGAAGCGGGTCCGCAGCGCGTCGACGAGGCGGGGGCTGCCGTTCGCGATGTGGATCGCGATCGAGAGGTCGAGCTGCTCGGCGAGTGCGTAGATCGGGTGGAAGGTGGGGTCGAGCAGCATCAGGTCGCCGTCGAAGGGGCGCATGCAGACCCCGACGGCCCCGTGCTCGCGCGCGAAGCGGATCTCGTCGAGTGCGTCAGGGACCGAGAGCACCGGGACCACGCAGGTCCAGCGCAGCCGGCCGCCGCCCTCCTTCCAGATGTCGGCGAGCCAGCGGTTCCAGCTGCGGGCGAGGGCGATCTCGATGTCCGGGCGGTCGGTCAGCTGCTCGATCCAGACCGAGTTGTGGAGGACCTGGATGTCGATCCCGAGCTCGGTCATGTGCTCGAGGCGGAGCGAGATGTCCTCCATCTTGCGGGCGGCCGCCGGGGCGGCGACGTCGCGATGGCCGGAGAGGCTCTGCGTGCGCTTCTCGACGTCGGCGTCGCTCGTCGCCGCGGTGCGCAGGCCGGCGAGCTTGCCGTCGATCAGCCAGTAGCGGGTGTTCGGGTCGTCGTCTGCGGTGACGATGCGGGGGCGGAATTTCGCCTCGCTCTTCTCGAGGTAGTCCCACGTCCGATCGGTCTCGATTACGTGCGCGTCCGCGTCGATCACGACGGCGGAATCCAAGGAATCGGCCACAGCCCCTCCGAGCCTTCTCGCGGCGAGCGCCGCAGGCGACGAACCGCGCCGCCGCGCTCATTCTTGTCCTACCGCCGCGCCCCCACAACCGTGCCTCGGCGGCGGGCCGTGCGGCCGTTGGTGGGGGCGCGGCGGCCGCCCTCTGGCCGTGCGGAGCTCGCCGCGGCGCGCTCAGGAGACCTTGCGGCTGCGGTTGCCTCCGGCGGTGCGCTCGCGGAGCGCGACGACGAGCTCGTCCTTGGACATCTTAGAGCGCCCCTCGACTTCGAGCTCGGCGGCGCGCGTGAGCAGGTCGGCCTTGGTCATCCCCTCGAAGTGCTGCTGCTCGTGGGGTGCCCCGGCCTCGACCTCCTCGGCGGCCTTCGGCACGGCCTTGCGCGCACGCTTCGCGGGGGCCGCCTCGGCGACCTCCTCGACGGACGCCTCCACCGCGGTGCCGCGCACCTTCGCGATGCTCGCCTGCAGCGCGTCCATCAGGTTGACCACGTTGCTCACGGGGCGCTCGGGCTCGTAGACGAGCGAGCGTCCCTGGCGCTTCTCCTCGATCAAGGCCTCGATCCGCTCGTGGTACTCGTCGTGGTAGCGCTCGGGGTCGTAGGCGACCGACAGCGACTCGATGAGCTGCTTCGCGACGTCGAGCTCGCGGCCGTCGAACTTCACGGCCTCGGGGAGGCTGTCGAGCTCCTCGGCGGGGTCGCGGACCTGCTCGGCGAAGTACATCGTCTCGAGGACGAGGACGTCCTCGGCGGGGCGCACGGCGACGAGGTACTGCTTGTCGCGCATCACGAGGGTCGCGATTCCGACCCGCTTGGACTCGAGCATCGCCTGGCGCAGGAGACCGTAGGCCCGGTCCGCGCCCTTGCCTCGGGGCGCGAGGTAGTAGGAGCTCTGGAAGTAGAGGGGGTCGATCTCGTCGAGGGCCACGAAGTCACTGATCTCGATCGTCTCCGACCGGCCGGGGGCGATGTTCTTCAGCTCCTCGTTGGTGACGATCACGTACTCGCCGCCGCCGAGGTCCATGCCGCGCACGATGTCGGCCGCGGCGACCTCCTCGCCGGTCCGCTCGTTCACTTTCTTGTAGCGGATGCGGTCGGCCGTGCCCTTCTCGAACTGATTGAAGTGGACGCCCTGGTCGCGCGTCGCGCTGAACAGCCCCACGGGCACACTCACCAGCCCGAAGCTCAAAAAGCCGCTCCAGATCGACCGCGCCATGTCGTCCCTCCTATTCGGGGGTTCAAATCTACCCTCAATAGGCAACATCTGCCCCAACGGGGGTGGTCTGACCCGCGCGAGCGAGCGCCG
>Ga0307373_10001611_pt1 | contig 42291 bp, 26 predicted proteins | sample OX2MG_FD_202534 | JGI IMG/M metagenome (GOLD analysis project Ga0307373, IMG submission 202534) | Soil microbial communities from Risofladan, Vaasa, Finland - OX-2 | ecosystem: Environmental > Terrestrial > Soil > Coastal area > Acid sulfate soil | place: Finland: Risofladan, Vaasa | collected...
GCAAAATCGGTGCGGCTCTTCGGCTCATGCGCAACAGGATATCCGAAGACCGAACATAAGTAAATCTATTTATGACGCATTACACTAGCCCCTCCCAAAGGGCTAGAGACATCTTACTTGATGCCAGCCTATAAAGCAAGCATTATTATTTAAATTATTCTTTATATGCCTGCTATATTAAGCTAGCATGGGTCTTGAAATAAAAAAGCCCCGCCAGTTGCGCAAATAACCAACGGGGCCAAATCGACACGCGGAGTGACCCGCAATGCCGGCAGGTATTTCTGACCATGTTTGGGACTTTAAGGATATGCTATAATGAGGTTCCGATGCCACTGGAAATAGAACTCGCTACGTTCGAGAAGCTGAAGAATGAACTTCTCAAAACGCACAAGGATAAGTTTGCCTTGATTCGGGGTGAGGAATTTATTGGAGCCTTTGATACTCCCGCCGCAGCTTACCAAGACGGAGTAAATAGATTCGGCAAGGAACCTTTTCTTGTCAAGCGTATTTCTGAAAACGAAGAAATCTACCGAAATCAAGCGCTTTTGCTCGGTTTAACGAATGCCCGTATTTAATTTCTTCCATTGGAACCAAGATGCTGGCGGTTCTACCCTTGAAGACTCCGGGCCAATCATTCCAGTAACAATCGGGATTCCGGGTGCCCTAGAAGAGTTTTGCGTCGAGAAGGGTTTTCAAATCCCTCCTGCCGCTTCAGGATATGCCCTGATTGATACAGGCGCTTCGGCAAGCGCTGTTCATGAGCAAATACTTTTGGATATGGGAGTTCTCCCCCTCGATTCGATACCTACACAAACCACACACGGAGCTGGTCGATCATTTGTCTACCCAGCAAAGGTGGCCTTTCCTGCCATGAACGTCGAGAACTATCGCATGGATCGCTTGATTGGCAGTCAGCTAAACTGGACAACAAAAGATGGGAAACAAATCATAATGCTGCTGGGGCGAGACATTCTCAAGTATATGCTATTGGTCTATAACGGCGTTAGCTCTGATGTTCACCTTTCCTTCTAAGTTTGGGCATCCCAAACTTTTCAAATGACACCACTACCAGAAGCCGATAGGGCTATGCAACGGGCCGGCCGCGGGGTCATAATGGAACTTTTTTTGCGGGCGCTGTGGAGGAAGCTTCAGAGGTAGCCACGGTTAACTCGTTAACCGTGGGTTCGTCCGCAAGTCAAAAGCCCACGGTTGGAAACGCGCCAACCGTGGCTACCCCTGGGGAGATTCGCAGACCTACTTTTGTTCGATCAGCTTCACAAGAGCGTTGGCCACCACTTCAGCCGCGTCCGGCCCGACCGAGTTTATTTCTCCGTACCAGCGGTGAGGTCTGCCCAGCAGCCAGGGTGGCGTGTTGTCCCATTCCGCCTTGGGAATAATGTACCCAATCTCGTCATTGGCCAGACCCAAGACAAACTGGTATCGGCTTTTCAAATGGGGTCGAAGAACCGGTTCGAATGGCGCGTCAGGGAAGTCTGCGCCGGGATAACGCGTAATGCCGCCATTCACCAGTTCCGGATAAATTTCTCCCGGAACCGTCGCAATCTCGGCAACCACTCGATTCTTGTCCAGGAACTGAACGTAATCGACTTCCGACCGCATGTCCCGGCCCGTAGAATATTTCACTGTCTTGAGACCGCCGAGTTGCTTTTCGACCCAGGCGGCCGCGGCAGGATTGCCGTCTGCGTAACTTCCGACAAGCTGGGCGAGAAATGAGACCGGCTTCTCCGCCGTGGTTGGGTCAAGTTTGCCGTGCGTATAGAGAGGCCGTGAAGAACCCAATACCCCCATGCCTTCGTCAAGGCGAAACAGCCTGTTGCTCAGGGGAATGTCAATCACCGCTTTTCTGATCGCCATTGAATCCACGCTAACACGGCGGCCCTCCAGGCGGAGCGTGCGAACGGTCATCTCTCCGACTGTGTTTCCTGCCAGCTTCGCCTTCTCCCAGGTTCCATCTTTCGCCGCCTGTCCGGTCTCCGGGTCAAGGAGCGACACCTGATTTCCCAGGGTTGAGAGTAGTCCGCCGATGGAACCATTCACAAACACCGCTGTGCCGCCTTCGTGCTCTTCGACGTATTGGCAAAGCCAGTGAGGATAGTCCGCTGTGATCAGGGTATTTCCGCTGCCCAGCGTCTCGGGATGGTCGCTCCAGTTAATGAGGGTCGCGATGGTTTTGCCGGTCGCCATGGATGCCAGGCGCATGGCAAACAGGTAAGGATCTTTCACATAGGGCGGCCGGCCGTCATTCTGGAGCAGATTCAGCAGCGGCGAATGACTGCGGGCAAGAGACATGCGGGCTTCCTGCATGTTCCTGACAGCGTGGACCGCAGTGTCCGCGATGCGGTCATCAACAGAGTTGAGATACTCCAGGTTCACGCCGGACTTGAGCGGCCCCGATCCCCAAAGGCCCATGGTGTCCGGTCCCTCGTGGTCATGCGTGGAAGCCACAATCACCTGCGTTACTTCCGGCAACCGGGCTTCCACCTTTGAGCGCACCTTCAAGACATCCTGATGAAAGAGACCGATCAGGTCCGCTGCGCAAACCACAAGAGTCTTATGGCCGACGCCGATCGCCAGACAGCGGGCGTAGAGGTTGTCGTGGATGCCGGTTGCCACGCGATTGGAACCGAAACCCGCCATGTAGACCTTCCCGGCGTGGACATCGGGCGTGATTGAAGTTTTCGCCGCGCCCGCCCGGAGCGCAAATCCCTGCAAGCTGAAAAAGGCTCCCGCCAGACACAAGAAACCAATCATCCGCTTAAATCGACCGCGTGAGATCATCTCTGTCCATCCTCCCTCTGTATCGCACCGGAGAAATCCGGCTTATCACTCTATGCGAGCCTCCACCAAACCCAGGGTGACGTCAAGTTCTTTGTGTAACAAACCCAGCCGGGCGGAGAGGCGCCGGACCCTTGAAACTCGACTGGCCATTGCAGTGAGAAGCCGAAAGGGCTATGCAACGGGCCGTCCACGGGGTCATAATGGAACTTCCTTTGCGGGCGCTGTGGAGGAATCTTCAGAGGTAGCCACGGTTAACTCAGTTAACCGTGGGTTCGTCCGCAAGTCAAAAGCCCACGGTTGGAAACGCGCCAACCGTGGCTACCACTCGTCAGCAAGGAAGGCCGAGAAGCTTTTTGCGCAGGAGAACGTCGATTCCTTCAGGGATTTCGAAACTGGATATGAAGAACATTTGCAGACCCATTGGCCAGGGCAGCAAGCGTGCGGCTGTGCTCGGCGCGCTTGTCGTGGCAATGTTCCTCGCTGCGGCGGCGCGCGCGCAGCAGCCCAAGGATTTGCGGCCGCAGGGATACGTCAACGACTTTGCCGGGGTCATCAATCCGGAAACGCAGCAGGAGTTGAGCGCCCTCTGCGCCGAAGTGGATCAGAAGGCGCAGGCTCAAATTGCCGTGGTGACGGTAAAGTCGCTGGAAGGCAAGCCGATTGACGACTTCTCCATTGACCTGGCGACGCGCTGGGGCATCGGGCCCAAGCAGAAAGACCGCGGCGTGATGATCCTCCTTGCGCCCAACGAGCATCGCTATCGCTTTGAAGTGGGGTACGGCCTGGAGCCGATTTTGCCGGACGGCCTTGTGGGCGATTTTGGGCGCCAGGCCCAGCCTCTGCTGCGCGCCGGAAACTACAGCGGGGCGCTCTTGCTGATGACCCGGCGGGTGGCTGCGGTGATTGCCAAAGACCGCGGCGTGACGCTCAGCTCGCTTGCCGGGCAGCCGCCCAGCCCCCCGGAAAGCGAAGCGGAAGCGCCGCCGGGGGCCGGGCAAAATCTTCTGGGGCTTCTGCCCATCCTATTCTTTCTGTTTTTCCCGCTGCTGGGACTGCTCACGCGCCTGCTCGGCGGGCGCCGCCGTAGCGGCCGCGGGCACAGCGCCTGGTGGTGGATTGGCCCCTGGTTCCTGGGCGGGCTGGGCGGCGGTTGGGGTGGAGGGTCGTGGGGCGGAGGCGGATTTGGCGGCGGCGGAGGATTCGGGGGATTTGGCGGCGGGTCGTTTGGCGGGGGCGGGGCGAGCGGAAGCTGGTAGGCCGGAGCGGAGATCATGGAAAAATTGCTGGCGGAGTTGAAGGAAAACTTGCAGGCCGGAGCGGGCAAGAATCTGAAAGCCATCGTGCTTTTTGGTTCGGCGGCGCGCGGGGAATACCACGAGCGGCATTCCGATTTGAATGTGCTCTTGCTGCTCGAGCGGGCCCAAGCGGAGGATCTCGAGGCGCTGCATGAAGCGGCGGCGTGGTGGGAGCGAAAGAAATTTCCCGCGCCCCAGGTCTTCACCCTGGAGGAGCTGCGCGCTTCGGCGGATATTTTTGCCATCGAGCTGCTCGACATGAAGGCGCATCATCGGATGATTTACGGCGAGGACTTCTTCGCGGAGCTGGCCGTGCCCCTCGATCTGCACCGGCTTCAGGTCGAACGCGAGCTGCGGACGAACTGGGTCAAACTGCGGCAGGGAATTCTGCTGGCGCCTCCCAAAGACCGCGTGCTTGTGGCCTTGATGGATGCATCCGTTTCCACGTTTGTCACGCTGTTCCGGCACGCCCTGATCGCGCTTGGCGAAAATCCGCCGACGGCAAGGCGCGAAATTGTGGCAGACATCGCGCGCCTGGTGGGAGCGCGCCCGGAAGCTTTTGCGGCGGTCCTGGAAGTGCGTGAAGGAAAGCGCCAGGCCCGCGAACTCAATGCGCGGGAGACTTTGCGAGGATACTTGGCGCTGGTCGAGCGGGTGACGGAAGAAGTGGACCGCCGGCTGGCAGGCGGAAACTAGCTCGCTTGCTGATGTCATCCTGAGCGGAGCGAAGGATCTGCGTTGTTGATTGTCAGCGAGAAATAGCAGATGCTTCGCGGAGTTTATCCTGAGCGGGGAAAAGCAGATTCCTCGCTTCGCTCAGAATGACGAGCGAAGGGGCTCAGCATGACGGGCGCCCTTTTTCAGCAACCTCTTGACCTGGGCCGATCGAGCACGCAGAATCATTGCATTTGGGGAGGAGTGAGATGAAAAAAGGCTGGGTGGCGCTGATCGCGATTGTGCTGGCCGTGCTGATTTTCGGCAGCATGTACGTTAGCGCGCGAAACACCATGGTGCGGAAGAACGAAGCGATCAAGTCGGACTGGGCGCAGGTGGACGTGGTGCTCGAACGCCGCGCCGATTTAATCCCCAACCTGGTATCGACGGTGAAGGGCGTGGCAGCGCAGGAAGTGACCGTGTTCACGGCCGTGGCGAACGCCCGGGCGAATTTGATGAACGCCCAGTCGCCGAAGGACAAGATCGCCGCCAACCAGAAGCTCGATGGCGCGCTGGTGAAAGTGCTGGCGCTGACGGAGAACTATCCCCAGCTCAAGTCGAATGAAAGCTTTTTGAGATTGCAGGATGAACTGGCCGGCACGGAAAACCGCATTGCGGTGGAGCGGCGCCGCTACGACGACGCCATTCAGGATTACAACGCCTATATCGGGCAGTTTCCGAACAGCCTCTTCGCGGGCTGGGCGGGCTTCCAGAGAAATGATGCCTATTTCGCCGCCACCCCGGCCGCGCAGCAGGTCCCCAAGGTGGAGTTTCCCGCGGCGAAGCAGTAAGCGAAGAGCCTTGGATTGAAATGCAGCGTACAAAAAGGGACAAGCGAATTGACGATCCCCGGCGGGTGTCTCCCGGCGGGCCGCCCCCCCCAGAGAGTTTGACACCTCTGCTCCGTCCAATTGAAAGAGTAGCTGTCAACGAGCAGATCCTTTCGCGCCTGAGGGAGTTTCTCGAGCACAAACACCTGAAAGTCGGTTCCAAGCTGCCGTCCGAACGGCAACTCACCTCGATGCTCAAGGTGAGCCGCAATTCCGTGCGAGAAGCTTTGCGGGCCTTAGCCATCCTGGGGGTCGTTCGACCTAGACAGGGCAAGGGAACTTACCTGGTGTCTTCCCTTCCCAAACCGCTCAGCCGCCCCTCACAAATATTGGGTCTGCAGGAAAGTTCAGACATCATCGAACTCTGGGAGCTCCGAGTGCTGGTTGAGCCGTATGTCGCTTCGCTTACGGCCATACGCGGAAGCGAGGACGACTGGCAAAGCATCAGCGAGGCCGTCGAGGCCATGAGCAAATGTTTGACAAACCACGAGGAGTTTCAACGCCACGACATGCAATTCCACCTGCGCGTGGCTAAGGGCTGTGGAAGCGACATGGTCAGGGATCTGGCATCCCTCTTGATTCAGGTGTTCTTCGACAAATGCGGCAAACTGCAGATCCTGGATTATGCCCGGGATGTTCCGAGAAAGCATGGCGAACTGGCCATGTTTCTGGCTCACCATCAAGCACTGCTGGCCGCGCTGCGCCGCCGCAGCCCAACCTTGTCTCGCTCGGTGATGATGCAGCATTTGCGCGCTGTCGGAGAATACGACGTGCGCCTGGTTCGCGCGATGGCAGCCCGGCGCGACGGGGAAAATAAGAAGCGCAAGCATAACGCGCCCAAAAAAAGAAAGCCTTGCTGAGAACACGATTTCCACGGGGCTTGTCGCGGCGGAATGAAGAATGCTCTTTCTGATCGCGTGCCGGGCATTTGAGGGTTCATTAAAGCCAATGACCGGGGACGGCCCGATGGGTCTTGATTGATCATAGTGCCCGGCGAATCGTTAAATTCCCGGTGCTCGTAAGTTCCGCCACAAGGTGTGTGGGTTTTGGAAAACTCAGCGCAGCTCCGTTGACGGAAACGATATATTCCTTCCCGGTCCATTCCACGATGACATTGTATTTTTGCTTGTACAAGAAAGGCCCCCACTTGAGGTGGTTCATGGAAGGGTCCAGGGCGATGGGATTAAATTCGAACAGGTGGTCGGCCCTGGGCGTGAACCCCAGGACGTATCTCAGGATGAGGTCGTTCACAATCGCGCATTGGGTCGCCAGGGTATGCTTCGCCTGGTTCGGTTTGGCGGTCATCGGGTTGTAGGAGTATGAAGAACTGACACCATATTTCGTGATCATCTCGATCGCCTTGTGAATGGTGCGTGCTGCCCTTGCCGGCTCCCCGTTTCGGACCAGAGCGTTGACGATCATCCATACCCCCGAGGTAATCAAAGAGTCTCCGCCGTACGTCGTCAGGTTAGGGTCGATGTCGGGGTTGCGAAGCTCAATCGAAGGAATCGGGTAAGGCGAGCCAAATCCTCGTGGATCGTCGAGGGCTTCCAGGAGCAGCGCCTTGCGCTGACGAGGAACAATCCGGGCGTAGAGCGGCGTGAACCCGCTGATGGCCCGCACTCCCGTTGATTGCCCGTTATCGGCCCGAACGTCACAGTAAAAATTCAACGGGCTATTCCAGAGACGATCATTGATTTCGCCGGCGCTTTCCTTCGCCAGCCGCTCCATGGATCGAGCCTGCTCTCGATTGCCTAATTCCAAATAGGCCCGCATCAGAATCCGCCGGAGTTCAACCAGATATGCGTTGAAATCGACCATGATGAGCGGGACATCGAAGGCGCGTTGCAGACCTCCCTTGACGAACGTCTTTTGCACCGGCTTCCAGCGCAAAGAATAATCAAACTCATCCACCATCATCTGAAAAGGCGTAAGCACGGACCCCGGCTTGGCCCGCTGCCGCGCAGTCCGCTCATACTCCGCCATCACGGTCACGTTTTCCCGGAGGAATTCGCGGTCGCCGGTCATGAGGTAAACTTCCCAAATTCCAAGAAAGGAATTCGGAACGGTATAAGGCTGGGTGAAAAGAAAATCGTAATTTGTCGTTTCCAGTTTCTTCTGCGCCTGGTCAATCGCAGGGTACCAGTCGAAGATGTTCCAGCACTTCTGCCGGCTTTGGACAGGGTGAAGATAGGAACCGACATTCGCCGCACCGCAATTACTTCGGATGAGGCGAGTCCCTTCTTTTGCCAACGAGCCGTTATTCAGCCACCGTTCGGCAATCGCGTTCATCGGCGTGTTCCAAGACCATTGCCAAATAGCCCCAGTCTTCCATGGGCAGGTGTAAGCATAAGAGTATGGTTCCCAGGGAATATCATAGAGACTCGATCGGACGACATAGAATAGGTAGTAGTACAACTGGGCCATTTGCGCATCTGAGGATTCAAACCGGGGAACCATGGAAGTAAAGTAAGATTCCCAGCTTTTGCGGGCTTCTTCAAAGATCGCGCGAGGGTTCTCTTCGATTTGTTGGAGTTCCCGGATGACATCCTCGGGGCGGTAACCGGCGCAAAGGAGAATGAAAACCGGCTCGGTGACGGTCCCGGCGGCTCGATAACCTTTCGGTGTGACCTTGACGCTCAAGTTTTTGGAAATGTGCGGCGCCAGCGACACTCCGTCCTCAAACTGCAAAATCAAATGGTTGTGAATTTTCGCTGCCGAGAAGCGGTGGGGCTGAAAGCTGCCTTCGACGCTGATGCCAACGCCAGGCCCGCGAACAGGGGTGAGAAGCAGGACGGCATGGTTGCCAAGTACGGCCAGTTCTTCTTTCACAACAGATTCGTTGACGGACCATAGCCGTTCGATCTTGTGCGGCCACCATCGGTAGTCTGTTCCTTCCACTTTGACCGGCGCGCCCTCCGCGTCTTGGAAACGGATTCTTGCTCCAATGCCGTTGAACTGGTTCTCTGCGGAAAGGGAGACGTAGTCGAGCCTCCCCGTGAGTTTCGGCCGCTCACGCACCGGAAAATAGTGAATCCGGGAAATTCCGGGTTCGGCATCAACGTAAACACTCAACTGATTGTCGGTCAGGAAGCGGATTTCCTTGTTCGCAAGCAGACTTTCCCAATCAAACGAGGGAGAGAGCGGAACTGGACCGGGAGCCCAGGGGCGGCGCGCCTTCAACGGCGCAAAACGGCCGCTTTGGGCTGCGGAATTCCCAGCGCCGGCAAAGGCCGTGCGCGCGTTCTTGTTTAGCGCCGCCAGTAATTCCTTTGAAACGACAATGCTTCCGCCGATGATGTTGCAGAATTCCCGTCTCTTCATGGTTCCTCCCACTCCGCCTACGGATGCTTGCAAAATACCGCGACAACCCTTTTTGCGGCGGCGTTCTATGGCCGTCCGCGCCGCGGCGTCCGCAACTCGACCCCTATTCCACTAATACGAAGCGCTTGATGCCCACCAGTCTCTCCCCTTTCAGTTCCACCTCGTAGCGCCCGGGCGGAGTGCCTGCCGGGACAACCAGCGTCGCCTTGCCCGGGACAGTGACGGAAATACTTGGAGTGTTCCCCGGTGCAAACGCCAAGCCGCGGCTCGAAAGCCTGGCCTGCATTTTCGCCTTATGTTTCGGCGGACCCAGCAGAGCCAAGTCCAACTTTGCGGATTCGCCCGCATGCAGGGTTCCGACCGCATTGAAACTCGCGAATGCCGGCCCTTGGGGCTTGCGGAGCACCACCATGAACCAATTCGTGTTTTCGATCGGCAGCGTCCATGCCTCGCCGTCGTTTCTAATCTTGAGCGGGGTAACCGCGGCCTTCTCGATGTCATAAAGATAAGCGCCCTCAATGGGTCCGCTTACCCCCTTGACGCGCACCGTGAAAGGCTCCCGTTTGGAGGAAATGCCCGTATTGTCGGGAAAGCGCAGAGGGTCGTTGCTTGCGGCGCGCGCTCCCACCACCACCGAATACCCGGGGGCGTGAAACAGGCGGCAGGTCACATCGGAAAGCGAGGCCTGCGGGTCCTTGTCCGACGCTTTGCCCCACACCAGCGTCTCGCCCACGCCTTGCCGCATGGATCGCCAGTTTTCATCCAGTTGCTCCCGCTCAGGAAACTTCACAGAGCCGTTGCAGCCTCCGATCTCGCCGCTCAGCGAAGCAAACACCGGCCCTCCCGGATTGTAGATTGAAAGACGGTAAGCGGGAAGCGCCAAGCGCATGGGCGGGATCTCTCGGGGATAGGTGAACTGCAGGGCGCTATGAAACCATTGGGAGAAGAAATCTACCGGCGCCTCGGTCATCAAAAGGCAATCGGGGTTGACGGCCCGCACGGCGCGGCTGACCTTGTCCAGGAGCTGCTGAATCCATTGGTTGTACCCGAAAGGCGTATCGTGCTGGTGCGCCGGGTTGTAGCAGGAGAGGAAATAGAAGCCCAGCGAGTCGAGACGGACTCCGTCGGCTCCCGTCTCACGCACCAGCCGCGCGGCCGTCGCCGCCAGGTAATCCTGCCACTCCGTGCACCCGGGGCACATGTGAAGGAAACCTTGTTTCGTGTAATTCCCGGTAGTCGTTCCGTCTTTGTGCATCAGGGACCAACGCTGCGCCTTGCCGGATTTGGCCAGATTGCTCGTCTCATGGACGATGTAGCCTTCGACGTAGAAGAGAAAACGAAATCCCAGCCGATGGATCTTCTCGATGCCCTGCTTGAGCGCCGGCGCTCCGCCCATATCGGTTCGGATAACGTAGTCGCCGTCTGCGTGCAAGTTGTGCAAGGCCGATCCTTGCATATAGAAAGCGAACTCCAGCAAGTCAACAGGCCGTTCGAGATAGAGTTCTGGAAGCTCGGCAAAACTATTCAGGGGATGCGTCAGTGAGCTCTTTCCGCCGGGTTTCAGCCCGCCCTTCTTGGCAAACCACATGCCCTCCCAGGCATCCAGGCCCTTCACCCATTCAGGCGCCTCAGCCATCCTGAAGGTGTCGCCGAACCACGTGTTGTAAGCCCGCGCCACCAGCTTCCAATCCCCGTTGTCGATCATCAATCGCGTTGTGGGGGCCTTCCAGCTCTCGCCGGGGGCGAGCGTCTCACCGGGGAAATAAATCACCTCAAGCCGAGGCTTGGGAAAGTGGAACCACTTGTTCCGGATCTCCCCGTCCAGCACCATCATCCCGAAATATTCTCTCGCCTTGCGGTCAAACAGGGCGTGCCACTGCATGGACGCCCTCCCGCCGTTGCCATAAATCCCCTCGCCGCCCGACCAGGCTGGAGCAAAGGCGCCACCTCCGCGTTGTACCGTCTGGAGGTTCGTAGAGCCGTTGGAGCCCAGGCGGAAACCGGAGATCGCGGGGAAAGCCGACATCAGCTCGGCCGCAACCGGACTGATGTTGGTGACGGTCAGATTCCATTCGGAGGCGCCGCCCTGGTCGGGAAGCCATGCTTCCAGGTCCACGCGCCAGCGGCCCGCGGTGTCTTTATAAGTCAGATCGAGCGCCAAGCCTGCCAGCGTGCGCCGAAAGGAGCGGCTGACCAGGCGGCACTTCAAGGGATCGATGATCGAACCCGCAATGCCGGCAGGATCGACGGGATCGCCCTTGGCGTTTACATCGAAGTCCCCATGAAAGTCGGAAAAGATTCTGAAAGGTCCGCCGTCACCGGCCCGGTCCTTCAAATATTCGTCGTCTCGCAACACATTCTTCAGGCTTACCAGTTCACCAGTCCGCGCATCAAAAGCGATGCGCGCTGTTTCATTTTCCAGGCCCATTTCGGATGGGGTGTCGATGGATCGGACTTCGGCGGGGGAGAGCGGTCGCGCGCCGTTGTTCAACCTTGCCAGTAATTCATCAGCCTTTGAGATGACAATGCTTCCCCCAAGGATGTTACAGAACGTCCGTCTCTTCATCATTCTCCCCTTGTGTCGAAGTTGTTCAACTCCAAAGTCATGCCCTGCGCCTTGGTCCTGGGGCGGGGCTGTCTCAGTAATCCGGAAAGCTAGAAGAACCGTATCATGCCAATGCGATTTCCGTTCCACGTTTTGGGTGACTGGTTGGCTCCGTGCCGGGGCTGCGGAAGTTCAGGTTCGGTTGCCGCCCGGCCGATGGGAAAAACCAGATAGGCTGAACCCGCCTTGGACTCGAACATCGCGATTCCCGCTTCGGTTTTCACGGGCACCGACCGCCCGGAGGCAAGCTCCCGGACCTGGATCTGCTCTTGGGGCCACGGGTTCTCGAGCCGGCAGGTTCCGCCCTTCAAGCTTTCCACCAGCAAGGGCTGGACTTCCCCGGCCTTTCGCGTGGCGGTAACAAGGAAGGCGCCCACGGCGCGCAGTTTGAAGCTGGCATCCCGCCACGCCGCAGGGAGGGCGGGGAAAACTCGAATGACCCCGTCGTGGCTTTGCAGCAGCATTTCGTTGAGGGTGGCCATCAGTTGTCCCCCTCCTTCCAACGACGGCATATCAAACCACTCGCTGAGCAGTTGGGCGTGTTCGTTGGTCCGTCGCCCGTCTCTGATAATGGAAGGAGTGTCAACGGTCCATCGATTCGCTGAGTAAACTGGTGCGTTGGGCGTGAGCGAATCTTCTGTAAAGAAGCCTTGCGGCAGAACCTGCGAATCCTTCGTAATATGAGTGATGATTTTTAGAGCGTGATCTCCCAAACCCAAGCGGGCTGACTGTACCGCAGGGGAAAGATAAAACCTGAAAGCCTCGGGCTCCACGTCAAGGACTGTATCAACTGCAACGTTGAACATCTCTGTGCCGCGCTGGGCCAGCCCAATCACTCCGCTGGGAAAGACCGGCGCCAGTTCACATTCGAACGACATGCCATAGAGCCGTTGCCCTTTCTTGATCACTACGCCTTCCACCCCGTCGGACGCCTTCGTCGTGGTGAAATCCACCAAGGAAACGCCCGAGCTGAAAACTTTGGGGATCGGCTTGCCTTGCAGATTCACTCCCGGCCCGTAGGTGCTGAATTCAACCAGATGATCGTAAACCTCTCGCCAGCGCACGCGCATCTCCTCATCCACGCCGAGGATCTCGCTAGAGCGGATACAGGCGGGGAAAGACTGGCGAATCGAGCTGAGGTCCGTAATGCTGTCCTTCTGGAGAATGGCGCTCTCGTAGGCGCTCGACTTCGGTACGTGATAGATGCCTTCCGAATCCTTTTCCAGATAATCCAGATAAAACTGCGCGCAGGCTTTCATGACCGGATAAGCCTGGGCTTTCAGAAACTCCCGGTCAAGGGTGTATTGATAGTGCCGCCATAAATCCATGGCGATTTGCGTACCCGGGGTCAGGTTATGACTCACGCCGGACCGAGCTTGTTCTCCGCGCCGGTTCGCCACGTCGGCATACCAGGCGCCTCCCTTATGGTGCACCAAGCGCGCGTCACTCTCGGCCTGTTTCAGCATCTCGGAGCGGTAGCGATTGTATGGAACGGCTAGCTCCGGATGATTGGCGGCCTGGACCGGCCAATAGGGTTGTTGTTCGTTCCAATGGTAGTAATGTCCCCAGCGGCGAGCATCGTGATTCGGTGTCCACAAGCTTCCGCAAAAAGGCGGCGGATAGGCTCCATGGGAGCTGACTGCCAGTTGGTAGAGCGTCACATAATAGAGGTTTTCCAGGTACTCCTCAGGGATCTGGAGGTAAGATTGCGCCCAGAAATCCGCCCAGCGCCGGGAATGCTGGCGTTCGAGCGTGTCATAGCCCTGCTGCGCCGCTTCGTCCACCTTGCGCCGCGCCGATTCGAGCGGGGTTGGGTCTTCTTCGCTGGTGACAACCGCCAGATAAACTTGCCCGCGCATTCTCATCGCCGGTTTCGTGATCATCGCGGCGAGGTGGGAATTTCGCACCGCCGTCTTAAAAGGGCTGCCTACAAAGCGCGCTACCACCGCAAAAGAAATGTGGCGCAGCTTTTGCTCGATCCAAATGTGGGTCGGGTCCGCTCCGGCCCGAATTCCTTCAAGCCCTGTATCGGTAGCTGCTGGAACGTATTGACTATACCAGTGAAAAAACCGGCGGCTGCCCCAGCGCGACAGCTCGATTTCACGGCTCACGGGCTCTCGAGTGGACTCATCGTAGTCGAGGACGAGAACGCCAGGCTCGGAGCATCCCCAGGCAGACGCCTTCACGCTGCCCAGTGGCGACTCGGAATCCACAACCGCCTGTGCGCGATAGAGATCGAGTCGGGCGTGAAAATCGTTCAGGTACATTCGATCCAGCAGCGGGGTGCTGTTGCGAACCGTCAACGTGGCGCCGCCCACCAGCGCCGTGGCCTTTTCCTCCCAAGCGGGACTCCAGATCCAATCCGGAGGATAGTTGGCAGGCTGGTCGTCCCACAAGTTGGATTTGTTGATGGTCATGGTCACGCCTTGCGGAGGCGTCCAGACCAGCGCCGTGGTATCGCCATCTCCGACAGCGAGACCCTCCACGGCTCGGGTTGCCGGTGAAAGATAAACCACGTCGTGCTGGGCCAGGAGCGCTTCGTAGTCAGGGCTTGACGCTGCGACTCCGCCTTTTGAATAAGAGGTGGCCGGCATGGCTGCGCCGTCGGCCGGGACAGTGCTCCTTGAAAAGGCCGTGGCTGCGCGCGGCAGGCAGGCAAGCGCTGCTGCGAGTCGCTTCACAAAACTTCGTCGTTCCATTTTCCCTCCCTTGGACTGGTGTGCAGGATAATCCGGAAACGATAAAAACCGCACCGACTGTCGCGGCTCTTCATGCGGGATGGATACTCTTCAGCAGGCTCTCGAATATCCGATCGGCCGCCGGTCATTGGGAGTAGCCGATCGCCTTGAGCTGTGCGTCGAAATCCGAAGGGAGCGCTGCCATCGGCATTTCCACAAACCCTGACGCATAGTTGATAAGGTTCAGGAGGATACGATCTGCCGCCGGGTGTGCGTCCAGATTCTCTAACACCGGAAATGTATTCACCAAAAAACGGCCCGCACCAAACCGATACGAACCCAGCAAAATCCCCGACGCATAACCTCCAGGGGTCGAATAACCTGCTGCAAACGCTGCCGCAGCCACTTCGTCGGGCGTCTCTTGTCCGTCGAAGAGGTAGTGCGGGATCACTGGCCCGTAGTAGTACCAATCCAGGATTCCCTTGCCCTGCAAGCCGTCAAAAATCGGGTGCGCCTTGGCCACGCATTCCTTGTGATACAGCCAGTCGCCAAACTTGTAGCAGCGCCCTTTCTTGGCCAGCGGCAGCCAGCCCACCGTGTCCTTCTCCCGTCGGAAGGCCAGCGGCGAAAGGAACACGGCCACGCTCCCCCGGGCCATCCGTTGTGCCAGCTCCTTCCATGCGTTCCCATCGGGCTCCCTTTTTGATAAGTCGCCCACCAGAATGATCTCGCGCCGGCTCGGCGCGGACCCTGCAAATCGCTCGCACACTACCCCATGCGCTCTCAGCCAGGCCTGCGCCTTCTCCTCGATTCCCCACCCCGTCACTGTCTGGTTCGGCTGGGGCAGCGATGCGGCATCGGAAAGATAGAATTGCCAGACCCTCCCCTTCGGCGCTCCGCCTTGCTCCAGGTTCGCGACCAATTCGTAGGCTCCCGGCGGTCCGCTCAGCGTTACTTCTTCGGTTAGCACGGGTACCGCCAGCGGTCCGTCCTCCCCCGCCGCCGGTCGTGGAATGCGCGCCACTGCTTGCCGCTCCCAAACGATACCGTTCGGGCCGCAAATCCGGAACCGCGCCGGGTATTCTCCCGGCCCAAGCACATCGTCGTTCGCCAGCACCGCCTCCGCTCTGAACGGCCGGCCTACGTACCCGTGCGCCGGCTCAACAAACAGACACCAGCGCAGCGGCCACCAGCCGTCCTGCATGGCGTCCATCGCCCCTGGCTTCCAGTCTCGCCAGAACCTCCACACCCCTTCCCCGGCCATCACGTGGTCCAGCATCCCCGTCAGGTTGAATCCACAAAGCTTGGGATCGGAGCGAATCAGATTGAAGCCCAACAGCCGGTGACGAGCCATGCGACGCTGGCTGTCCCGCAACATGTCCTCGGGAAATGGATACACCCCATCCATCCCCCAGCGGTTCCAGTCGGCGGTGAACCGGTCAGCCATCGAGCGCATCAGTGTGTAGTCTTCAAGATCGAGGCGAGCGCCCGCCTGCTGGTACATTCGCGCGTCGTGGATGACGTCCATCATGCTGCCAATGCCATATTCCGAAAGAAACACCGGCTTGCTGTTCCGGCCCAGGGTTCGAATTTCCCGATTCACTTCCGGCGTCTGTGGCACCGTGGGGTAGCAGTGCGCGTCGCCTGAGTCCTTCCAGTATCCCCCCATATCGCCTCCAGTAAGTGGGGGCGCCCCGGGCGCTTCCACGCCCCAAACGTGCTGCCATTCCGAACTGCCGGGATTGCTCACTGAACCGATACTGGGCTGGCCATCCCATCGCCCGCTTGACAACAACACCAGGCGCGAGTCGTCCAGCGACCGAACCATCTGTAAAGCGGCTACCGCCTCCCGGAAGACCGGGCCATCCTGGGTCTCGTTGAGCATTCCCCAAATGGCGACGCTTGGATGGTTGCGGTCCCGAAGCACCATCTCTCGAATCGAGAAATCATACCGTTCCTTCATTTTAGGAGAGTCCGCCAGGAGCCAACTGGCCATCGACTCTTCCCAAACCAAAAGCCCGATCTCGTCGCACAGATCCAGTTGATAGGGGTAGGCAAGGCCAGCGATGAAGCGGACCCCGTTGAAGCCCGCCGCCTTCGCATACAACATGTCGCGGCGAAGCAAATCGGGAGCTTCACTCGGGGGCAGAATCTGGCCCATTGGGCAGTGATTAATCGTGTGAGTGCTCCGCCAGTAAAGGCGCTTCCCGTTGAGCCGGAAATAGCCGTTCACAACCCGGAAATCCCGAAAGCCGCAGCGCACTGAGCTTTCGTCAAATCTCTCCGCTCCCTCGGCCTGCACTCCCGCCGTTACCCGGTACAAGTAGGGATCGTCGAGATCCCACAAGCGGTGTCCCTCTATGTGCAATTCGGCGTTGACCAGCGTATCTCCCTGCGGGAGGTCATGCGGCAGCCGGCTGACCATCAGCGTTTCTCCGGTCGCCGCCGGCGCCACGGACAAAACAAGATGCCCGCGGGCGGCTTTCCGCGTTGCGTTGCGGACATTCACTTGAAGCAGGATTTGGCCGGTCTTCCAATCCGGCCGCACATAAAGATTTTCCACTCGAAGCGCCGGGGCCATGACGAGTTCCACCGGCCCAAGGATGCCTCCGTAGTCGTACATGCCGCCATTCACGAACGGAATCCTTTTGCATTGGTGAGGAGTTTCGTTCAACACGATTCCGTCAATCCGGTCATTGCTGGGATTCAAGACCCGCACCGCCAACCCATTGCTGCGCCCCGGCTTAACGGCATCCGTCGCATCCAGGACGAAAGGCGTCTCCCCACCCTCGTGGCCGCCCACGTAGATCCCGTTTACCCAGACAGAAGCCAGGTAGTCCACATTCTCGAACCGCAAAAGGTGGCGTCCCTGCGCGTGCGGATGCGCCGGGGGCACGAACTCGCGCCAGTACCACGCCACCCCGTGATACCCAGGGAAGACTTCCTGAATAATCGACGGCACACGGGCGGGCTGGGCCTCCGGCGTCGAGCCCTCATACCATTTCTCCATCCGTCCGATATTCTGCGGGTCCGTGGCCAGATACCAGGCACCGTTCAGGGATCGTATCGCAGCCGCTCCTTCATCGCTGGGATTGGCTCCGCTCACGCTGGAGTCTCTCGCCCCGATGGCCCGTATTTTCCCGGAGACTAAGCCAGCCAGGCTCACTCCCCCCAGAGCAAGAAAGTTCCTGCGTCTAATCCGTCCGTCCTGATTTTCCATTGCTCGCCTCGAGTACGAGAATAACCGTCTAACTCTTCACTTAAGAAAATCCTGCGCTGCAAACGTTCGTCTTGATTCCGCTTACCATCCGGCCTTGCCGTCGCGATCTCTGGGCCACAAACACCCTACGCGGGTTATCTCATAACTCTATAAATCAGCAACCTTGAACCCGGCGTGTCAGCGATATCGAGCCGCAAGCCTGTGGCCAGTTCTTTGCCCGTATAAACCTTCTTCGCGCCGGTATGGAGGTCTTCAAGCGCGTAGCTGCGCTTGGCATTTAACCCCCTCAATTTTACGGTCCATGATTTTTCAGGCGCCTTTTCACGCCGAAAAGCCATGACCATGCCTTCGCCCAAGTCCGGCCGGTCATATTGATACGCAAACCAGACGTGGTCGCTGGTGGAAACAGCCGTGAGCGGGTAGAGATCACCGTAATAGAATTTCTGGATACGGGTTTCCTCCTTGACGAGGCGCTTGGCGAGCGTCGCGTCGAAATCGGTCCGGCGCACATCCCAAAGGGAAACTAAACCCGCGCCCATCGCGCTCCTGGCCGTGTAAACATCTGGCAGTCCTCCCGCAGCAGTGGCGTTGAGCGGAACCCAAAGGCCCAGGCCCACCCCCTGCGCCTGAACACCGGCCGCCGCCGACCTGTCGGCGGTCAGCACGTAATCGGTTCGCCAAAGCGCCACGCTCCGCGAGATCGTCTCCAGATCAATGCGCCGGCCACCGCTCGCGCAGTTGTCAATCATCAAGTTCGGATATTGCCTCAAGAGATCGTCCCAAAAATCGTAGAGCCCTTCGACGTAGCGGATCTCCGTCATGCCTTGCCGGTCGGGGGCGTCGGCGTTCCGCCAGTATGGCAGCGGGTCCATATTGAAGTCATTGCGGTAGATGTCGATGCCATCTTCCTTAATCATTTCCGCAATGTGGTTGGTTAACCACTGACGGGCCGTATCGTTTCCCAGATTCAAGAGCTTCGTATCCTTCGTATCCGCCCCTGGCCAGAACGTTGGTATCGTTTTGCTTAGCCCCAGCACCCACTCGGGATGATGAGTATCCAACCATGTTCCCTGGTAAACCCGCTCCGGCTCGAACCAGACAATAAAGCGCATACCCATATTGTGGACCGCATCACTCAGAGGCCGGAGTCCATGAGGGAAAGCGTCTTTCTTAGCGAACCAGTTGCCCACCCCATTCGGCCAGCCTCCTTCAAACCATCCCGCATCAAGCCAGAAGGTGTCGATGGGCATCATCCTCTTGTACGTGGATGCAAACTCAATCTGATTCTTTTCGGTAACTTTATTACCACTGTCAAATGCAACCCAGGAACATGCAGCGACCGGAAGTGTGGGCAGATGTCCCCCAGGCATTGGCGAATCATGGGCAAGGATGAATTGCCGAAGAAGATTTTGGCCCCTCAGCCAGTCAGATCCATTCCAAAAGAGCAGCAGGATTCGCGGAGTCCTGATGGATTCGCCCGGTTTAAGGCTAAGGCGCATCCGTTCCATCCCAGCCCGGGTGTGAACCCCCTGGGTACCGTCCACGAAGCTCGCGGACCACTGCCCGCTCCATCCCAGGCCGATGATCACGCCACCGCGAGCGGGGCTGTCGGCGCCTGGCTGCGCTCCTTTCAGTCGCCCCTCCTGGCCTTTGACCTGCGGCGCCTCAAGGTTGAAAAATGGAAGAGCATTGGTGTTCGACGATCGCCCGCCCACTGGGGAGAAGGATGCCGGTGCGCCCGGTTCCAGATCCTGATCTCTCGGAGCGAAATCCGTGGGTTTGGCGTCGCTGCCCACGGCCCAGTGGAGAATGAATCGGCCAGCAACGCTCTGGAAGCTTGTGTCCAGCGCGCGCACCTGTTCTAGGATCGGAGTCGGCTCACGCCCCGTGTTTTTGAAATAGAGAACCCATTCCACCGCCGGGAAATCCGCATACCGGGTGACTTCGCAGCGCAATTCCAGGCCCGTCGCGGGGTCGGTGTACAAGTAGGATTGCTGGCTCGCGGCGCCACGGCGGGTCGGAGACCCGACGCTCACTCGCCACCCTTTCAGGAGTGCGCTGGAAGGCTTGCCGCCGTAAACAAATGAGAACGGCGGAAGCTTGGCCGCAGGCCCCATTGTGGAGAAATTTGTCCTGGCCCACTCGCGGGCATGCTCCAACTCCCCACGAGACGGCGACACCGCCTTGCCCCCAACCGAGAACGAGAAGGAGACGAGCACTCCTATCACAGTCATAATCATCCGACGATAGAATTTCATCTTCATGTCATCAGCCTCCGATGGAAATATCAACAAATCCCGCGATCTCTTTTGGCGCGCTCGACGCTTAGCGAAGCGGCTTTACCAGGGCGTCACGGTAGAAGACTTCGACGCCTTCGGACTGCAAGGCAATGCGCCCCGCCTCGCTCCATCCAAAATGGAAAAACGTGGCTGCCGCTGATAGCTTGCCCGCCCGGCCCAGAAAATTTCGTCTCGTAATTTGAGCCATTGAAAGCTGCCTCCTATTCGCACTGAATGTTATAGGGCTGGATCAGCCAAAAGGAGAAATACCATCTTATTGGGCGAAGCCTCCGTGCGCAAACCCGTGCTGGCTCTGGACTGACTGTGCATTCCCAAAGCCTTATTCCTTTCTTGCGATCGCTTTGAGCTGGCTTTCGGCAACTGAGCCCTCCAGCGATGGAAGCGTATTCGCCTTGGGGCGGAGGCCAAGCCCGTTCCTCCAACTTTCGGGAACTCTCTGCTCTTAATTCTCTCCTGCCTCTTCGCCATAAGCCATCACCCCAATTTTCTCGAGAGTTGCTCTATAAATTATCCGGCCATCGGCAATCCACAGCAGACCAAGACTTCAGTCTCGGTTGTGAAATCACTGCAAGGCTTTCCAGACCATGATTCATCCGGCTATTTCATGGATCGGTAAATCAGCAGCCTTGAACCCGGCGTGTCAACGATATCGAGCCGCAAGCCTGTGGCTAGTTCTCTGCCCGTATAAACCTTTTTCTCGCCGGTATCGAGATCTTCAAGCTCGTAGCCGCGCTTGGCATTTAACCCCCTTAATTTTACGGTCCATGATTTTTCAGGCGCCTTTTCACGCCGGAAAGCCATGACCATGCCTTCGCCCAAGTCCGGCCGGTCATATTGATACGCAAACCAGACATGGTCGCTGACGGAAATTGGCGTGAGCGGGTAGAGGTCACCGTAATAGTATTTCCGGATGCGCATTTCCTCATTGACTACGCGCTTGGCCAACGCCGCATTGAAATCGGTCCGACGCACATCCCAAAGGAGAGCTAAACCCGCGCCCATGGCGCTCCGGGCTGCGTAAACATCCGGCTGCCCTCCTGGTCCTGGGCCGGTGGCGTTGAGCGGAAACCAAAGGCCCAGGCCCACCCCCTGCGCCTGAACTCCCGCCGCTCCAGCCCTGGAGTCCGGATTCAAACAGCACGTATCGGTTCGCCAAAGGACCACGCTCCGCGAGATCGTTTCCAGGTCAATGCGCCGGCCAGCGCCGGCGCAGTTGTCAATCAACAAGGCCGGATGCCGCCTCATGATCTCGTCCCAAAACCGGTAGAGTCCTTCCACATAGCGGATCTCCGTCATGCCCTGCCGGTCGGGCGCATCCGCGCCCCGCCAGTATTTCAGCGGGTCAATATTGAAGTCATTGCGGTAAATGTCGATATTCGCTTGCGTGATCGTCTGCGAAATGTGCTCCGTCAGCCAATTCCGGGCAGCGTCGTCTCCAAGATTCAAGAGCTTCTCTTTGCCTTCGCCCAGAACCCACTGGGGGTGATGAGTGTCCAACCATGTTCCCTGGTGAACCCGTTCCGGCTCAAACCAGACCATAAAGCGCATCCCCATCTTGTGGACCGCGTCACCCAGCGGCCCCAGTCCACGGGGGAAAGCATCTTTCTTGGCGAACCAGTTGCCCACCCCATTGGGCCACCCGCCCTCAAACCATCCGGCATCGAGCCAGAAGGTGTCGATGGGCATCATCCGCTTATACGTGGACGCGAACTCAATTTGATTCTTCTCGGTAACTTTGTTCCCAGCGTCAAACGCAAACCAGGACAATGCCGCCACGGGAAGTGTGGGCAGATGCCCCCCTGGCTTTGGCGAATCGTGGGCGAGGAGGAATTGCCGGAGAAGGTTTTGCCCCCTCAGCCGGTCCGGCCCTTTCCAGAAGAGCAGCAGCATGCGCGGAGTCCTGATGGATTCCCCCGGTTTAAGGCTAAGGTGGGTCCGTTCCATTCCGGCCTGGACGCGAACTCCATCAGCTTCGCGCGAAAAGCTGGCTGACCATTGCCCGCTCCATCCCACCCCCATCACCACACCATCACTATCGAGGCTGTTGGTGTCAGGTCGCCTTCCTATCAGTCGCCCCTCCTGGCCTTTGACCTGCGGCGACTCAAGGTTGAAAAATGGAAGAGCATTGACGCTCGACGATCGCCCGCCCACCGGGGAGAAGGATACCGGTGCGCCCGGTTCCAGATCCTGATCTCTCGGCGCGAAATCCGTGGGTTTGGCGTCGCTGCCCAACGCCCAATGGAGAACGAACCGACGGGTACTGCCCCGGAACCTCGTATCCAGTGCACGAACCTGTTGCAAGATCGGTGTGGGTTCACGCCCCGTGTTTTTGAAATAGAGAACCCATTCCACCGCCGGCGAATCCGCATACCGGGTGACTTCGCAGCGCAATTCCAGGCCCGTAGCGGGGTCAGTATACACAAATGATTGCTGACTCACGGCGCCACGGCGCGCCGGAGACCCAACGCTTACTCGCCACCCTTTCAGGAGTGCGCTGGAAGGCTTGCCGCCGTAAACAAATGAGAACGGCGGAAGCTTGGCCGCAGGCCCCATTGTGGAGAAATTTGTCCTGGCCCACTCGCGGGCATGCTCCAACTCCCCACGAGACGGCGACACCGCCTTGCCCCCAACCGAGAACGAGAAGGAGACGAGCACTCCTATCACAGTCATAATCATCCGACGATAGAATTTCATCTTCATGTCATCAGCCTCCGATGGAAATATCAACAAATCCCGCGATCTCTTTTGGCGCGCTCGACGCTTAGCGAAGCGGCTTTACCAGGGCGTCACGGTAGAAGACTTCGACGCCTTCGGACTGCAAGGCAATGCGCCCCGCCTCATCGTATAGGTTGTAATTCTGTATCACGTCGAGATTAAACCATTTCTTGTCGTATTCGATAGCGCCTTTCCTTCACCCATCTTCCCAAACCAGGGCACCCCAACCATCACATCTGGCGCCAGGAACTGACCTTATATCCTGGTAAGCTGTTAAAGGCCAGCAATCATGTTACGGGGAACTTCGCTTTCATCCGCTGGCTTGAAGGCTCGAGCCGGTAAGTGTCGCCCGCCCGTGTCTGAAACTCCAGCACATCGCCGACAAGAGTGCCACGCTTTCTGCCATCCGCACTCAGCCCAACTTGCTCTTTCCCCCAGGGATTCAAAATCCGGCAGGGGTCCCCACGGCGACTGGTCAGATCGAGGTTCGTCACACGCCCTCGCCGCCTTTCCGCCGTCACCTCGAAGCCTCCCTCTGCCAATAGCCCCGCAAAGCGCGCATCCATCCCCTCCGGTAGCGCCGGAAATAGGCGCAGCAATTGCTTCCCCGTTGCATCCGGATGCGACTGTAACAGGTGTTCAGCGATTACCCCGGCGGCGGCAAAATTCTCCGGGTAGACCCCAAGCTTCAGGAATTTTCCGATGGGACCGTTTGGTTTAAAGTAGCGTCGCAGGTCAGCAAGGAAATGGGCTAAGCTGTCACCCATTCCCAGCCGGGCGCGAACAACTCCCAGCATGATCAGACTATTGGCGCCTGTGGTGCGCATCTGTCTCATGGTGCGGCGGGCAACTTCGACGCGCTCCGGGTCCGACCAGAACAAGGGGTCTTCAGCCGGGAAAACTGGAACCACCGGCACCGGAATGTTGTACTCAATGGGCGGCGCGCCGGGCACATCCACAAAAATCTTTCCCTGGGGTGTATCCGTGGTGGGATATTCAGCCAGTTGATGAGCTGCTTTTCTCCACCGCGCTGCTTCCTCCCAATCTCTGCCCAGGATCTCCGCCGCATCCGCCGCCGCGAGGAGGTGATACCGGAAAAACCCAATGGCAGAAGCGCTGTCGCGATTACGCTCAAACTTGGGCGTGATGCCCCAGTGTTCAGGAGAAATGGTGGGAAAGATATGAAGCCGCCCATCTCGTGGGACATAGGGCGAGCAGTCTTCCCGCTGGCTGCGGTTTAGGAACCACTCGTAAAAGCTCGCCACCTCGGCCAGCACCGGATAGGCCCGCTCCTCGAGAAACTTTCGGTCGCCTACGTACTGCCAATGGCGCCAGAAGTGCTGTGCCACCCAGGCCGATATCTCCATCCACGGCTCGTAAAAAGTGCATGTAAATAGCGCCTCGTCGTGATGGATCGGATAGTCGTTAAAGGTGAAGTAGGCTCCGACTGCTTGATCGCCAAACGCCGCATGAGCGTTCCTCCGGGCACGGGGTAAAATCTCAGAAATCCGGTCCAGATACGGTTCGGCCAGTTCAGCGTGATTGGTGATAAAGGCCGGCCAGAAGGTTTGCTCAAAGTTATAGTCGAGAGTGTAGTTGCCATGAAAGAGGCTATAGTCATTCCATATCCAGTTGCCGAACAAGCCAGGCGGTGTTGCACGCGGGCGCGAGCAGCAAGCGAGCCGGTAGAGATTGCGATAGAAAAGCCCCTCCGCCAAGGTCGCGTCCTTACGCAGATCAGATTCGGCCCGGTCGGTGGCGGTGATTTCCACGAAACTTCGCGACCAGAACTGACCCCATTCCTGTGCATGTTGAGCGTGAAGTCCTTCCCATCGCCCGCCTAAGGCCTGCTCGGCGAGCCGGCGGGCGGCGGCCACGAGATCGGTGTTGTCGTCGGCCGTGGTCCGCACACCAAGAGCAAGAGTAACCGCTGATCCGCTTGTCGAGGCCACTCTGCATACGACACGAGTAGCCTCCCGCGTCAGCTTAGCTTCTGCTCCACCGAGCGCCGAGGCTACTGCAACCGCGAATCCCCCGGGGAATGTGGCTTCGGCCGGCATCCGCTGAAGCACCCAAAGGCATTTTCCCGCGACGCCCGTCTCCGGTGCGGGGAGCGGCCCGTTCGCTGGGTCGCGGGCATTTTCGGGCGAGAGGGCGCCACCACCGTTGTCGAAACGCCTGGCAACATTAAGAGCAGCGTCGGCATGGCGGACGATCTCTACCCGTAGTCCCGTGGCCGCTCCCGCCGGCAATCGAACCAACAGGAGATTGCGCTTTTTCTCGACAAACACCGCTACGCGGCCTTGATGCGTTTCGAACTCCAGCGTCGCATCTGCCAGCCGCAATCTGAGATTGGAGATCGGCCCAAGCCCCGAGAGGCGAAGTTGGCACACCGGCTTCGGAGTCGGAAAAGGATTAAGCCAACTGGGTTGTACATGGTACATGTCCTTGAAATTCCAATCCCCTTTGCCCACCTGTGCAAGCAATTCTTCAAAAGTTACCACGGGCCGGTCATGTCGCGTATTCAGCCGCCGATCCCATACGTCATTCTTGCCCAGACTGAAGATGAGCGTTTCTCCTTCAGCCCAAACCGAGGCTCCCAGGTCACCATTGCCTAAGAGCAGGCCCTCGAACGGTGCTGCCGCCGGTTTCGTCAGCGCGAAATCGTGACGAGCCAATACCCGCCGCCGCAGATCAACCTCCGGTCGCGGTTTCGCTCCGGTGGGCAGGACAAGCCACGAGCCCGCCAGGGAATTGAATGAGGCCGTTCCGCTCGCCATGATAGCGGAGTCCTTCAAGAATTTGCGTCGTGAAATGCGTCCCCGTCCTTTGCGCATGAGCCGCTAAGACCTCTTTTCGGGAGTTCGCTGACTACTCCAAACATCGCATTCACACTCTGAATAACTTCAATAAAGAGTGCGTCCGCAGACAGGTTCGTTGCTAACCGCCATCCTGTGAGTCCACTCATCGCAAGGGGTTTGCTTGCTGAAGGCCCCCTGCCAGTTCTGGTTGGGAGCTTGACACCTGCACCTCCAATTAGCCGTGTAAGTCCCCCCGTCAAAGCCCGGGGCTTTAGGTTGTGCGCCGCTCAAAGCGGCTTGGCGGGGACGCTAACGCGGCTCCGCTTTTCTGGGGCCACCCTGACGGTCGAGTACGATGATCGTGTCGATGGGGTCTCGCGCGGATTCGGGAAGCCGAATCGCAAGGCCTTCGGAGCTGCGCTTCAGTGGCAGCCGTTTCCCATTGAGAACCGAAGCTCGCCGCACGCCGCTTCCCAAGCCTGGCAGGATCAACTCATTTCCGGACGGCCAGTTGAGCACGTGCAGATAGATTCGCTTGCCCTTCTGAACGGGATATCCCCACGCCTGAGGCGGAATGGGGCCAGGCCGGGTACCATAAATCGCCGCGCCGTTCTTCTTGAGCCAGGCGCCCATGGCGCGAAGCCGCGTGGCATCCTCAGGGTCAATCGCTCCCGACCCCAGCGGCCCCTGATCGAGCAGATAATTTCCCCCCTTGCCCACAATTTCCGCGAGTTTCCGCAACAGAGTGGTGGTGTCTTTGTACGCCTTATCGTTGTTGTTATAAAACCAGCTATTGTTGATGGTGTCGCAAACCTCAAAGGGCCAGCCATTCGGGGCGGGCGAGGGGATGGGAAAATTCAAGAGTTTTCCCTGCGGGTCATAGGTAGTCGTCGTAGTCGTGGTTTTCTCGCTAACGTAGAAATCATAGGGCATCACCAACCCGTCCTCCTGGTGGATGAGGTCGGCAACGGGCTGGCCGTGGTAGGTTCCGATCAAAGATCCCCCATCGAACCAAAACCCCGCAAGGGGTCCATATTTAGTGAGCAATTGGCGCACCTCAGCCAGATAGTAAGTCCGATAGGCGGCATTGTCGGGTTTGGCATTGGGATAATGCACGTCCGTGACCGGGAAGTAAATGAAAAGTGGAATCTTCTGCCGGTGGCACTCATCCGCCAGAAGTCTCACAAAGTCTTTGTGCGCAGCCGCCGCATCCACGGAATTCCAGGTATCGAGCGGCGAGTTGTCCCAAAGCGCCAGGCTTTGCGCCCAATCGTGCTTGGCCGTAAAAGTAATGTACTTCATGCCCGACTCCTGGGCGAGCCGAACCCACGCTCGGGCGCTGAACTTGCTCGCACTGAAGTGAGCGGGCGTCTGTGAACCGGGCGGCAGAGACTTCAGCCCCCAGTGAATGAACATTCCAAATTTCCAGTCCTTGAAAGCCTCCTGCGCTTTGGTGAGCGGAGGATGCACCCGGCCAGGAAGATAGGAATCCCCGGCTTGGGAGCCAGCAGGATCTGCCTGTAGGGACAAGCTGCATCCGGTGCTGGTGAGCATCGTCACTGCGATAATCCCGCAGAGGAGCATCGTCGTGAAAACCCGTTCGGCAAGACTGCGCACAGTCATAATCCCCCCTTTATTCAGGCACATTTTCACCACAACCACACTGCAAACATCTTCTCGCCACTCTCAACACTCCAAGGCAGTCTCGTCAGCTTCTTGTCCCGGAGAATGTTCTGAAGGCGACAAGGATTATCCCCAGAAATCTCTGTTAACGTTATGCCGACCGGATTTCCGCCAGTTGATGTCCACGGGCAGGTATTCTAAAGGTCAAAATGTAACCTTCCCGCGCCCGGCGTGAGGGCACACCCTCGACCCGCAGATGACGACCTCCATCGAGCCCATACTTCCGAGGAATAAACCAAACTTCCCTTTCTACGGGACGATCCTCCAGATTAAAACCATTGATCACTGCGGCTGGCACACTCGGGTGTACGTGCATGTGCGTCAACTCGTCAATTCCGTAAAACGTCCCTCGCTTGAAGAAAGCTTCAAGCCTGCGGTAAGTGGCCATCGCTTCATGGTGGGCTTTGTTGACGGCAGGATCTTTATGCGTTCCTCCTATCCCGAGGTGTCGGCACGTCGAGGCGTTCCACCAGAAAACTAATGCATTCGAGTTATCCGTGCGCAGATCGATATGGATATAAAGCGGAAGACCGTAAGCGAGATTGTAATAGTAAAGAGCAATGGACCTCCCGCTCAAAAGGTCTTCCATCGGCATCCACATCAGCTCGAAAGCCCAAACACTGTCAAAACCGAGCGCCCGAGTGAATTGTTCTCCTTCGGGGGCATGTCCATGCCCGTAATAGGTCGGCGCGTAGCGAACCATGCCGCCTCCAATCACCGGGTCGTGCATCTCGATAAGCACCTGTGGATATCTGACATGCACCATGCGCGCCAGGCGGCACAGCCCCTGGGCGTGATCTTCCCGGCGCGCGGGGACCGGGTGCCCGTGCCATGGATCCCAGCATTCACCGTGATACTCAAAGATGCCTGGCATACCGTGATACTGGGTGCCGTCAAACATGAAGAAGGCCGCCCCATCGCGCGCCAAAACATCGAGCCGGCGCGCTGTTTCTTCGAGGTATTGCCGTGAGGCGCCGCAGAGCGGAGACCTAGGGAATCCCTGGACCTTTTGATCCCACGTCAGTCGCTGCCCGGACTTATCCATCCGATACATTTCGGTAGGGTACGAGGTGGGGTCGCACCATCCTGAGAGCGGCGTGTGCAAAGAAGACTTCAGCCCGTAATCCTGTTTCAGCATCTCCGTGAAGGCTTTATATGATCCCAGCCGCGCCTGATCCCAGATCTTGGAAGCAAAAGTCGTATCCCACCCCGGGTCTTGATAGAGAGCCTCACAGCCGATCGCCTGAGCCTTCGCCGCTTCCTCTTTCATGTCGGCCAAGGTGTAATATTTCTTGCGCATCTGCGGATCGTTTTGCTCGTTGCCGGGGAGCCACCAAAGTTTGTTGTCATAAAGTTCATTCCAGTGGACGGGAGGATTGAATTCATGAGGGCAGCCGTGGCCCCGCGCGGCCATCTCCGCCCGAAAGGCGTAAAAGCCCTCCACGATGCCGCCCTCGTAAGCGGTCAGCCGGGTCACGCCGAAGCGGTGGGATCTGCCGGGCGCCAGACTTGCGCCGTACTCCGGGTTGCCCCGGTAGATGCCACATCCACCCCAGCGAAGGCCTTTCCGATCGCCCTCTATCGGTACCCGATCGAGCAGGGACCACTCCATGCCTTCCTGGGTGTACTTGGTCAGCAGGAAGCCTTGTTTGCCATCCGTCCATGCCCACCCTTCCGAAGCATACCTGGGAGTTGTCGTGGTTTCCCAAGTCCAAAGCTCGGAAGTGTACTGCTCTGTTAATACCTGGCCCAACGTGAAGTCCGCATACTGCCTTCGATTCCCGTGCGGTTCTCGGCGGTAGGGAACGGCGGTGAGCTTGAATTCGGCCCACTTGCCTGTGACCTTCGCGTCGGCTAACGAAAGTGGAAGAACGAAGCCGCATCGACCGTCTCGAAGGTCCAGGGGTGAAGGTCCGTGATTCGTGAGCGTGATCTGCTCCTCAATCCACGGACGATGATCGGGAACATGAAACTCCTGAAGCACTTCGAGTTGCCCTGTCAGCGCCGTTCCGCGCAACGCGACCGTGGTCGAGCCGTCAACGCCATGTGAAATTGAACTCTTATGAAACTCCGGACGGCCAAACGAATAACTGTAGTCGCCGTCGGCCAGGGATAAGCCGCTGGAAATGTGGTGCACGCGCGTGTTCCGAAGTTGTTTCTCTGGCCAGAGCAGCAAACGGAACGCCGCGTTGCTCACTTCTCCGCCGGCCCATGAAGTAGTTGGTCCGGCCTCGCCCCATCCAGGCCGGAAAAGCGCGGCTGCCGCTGACAGCGTGCCCGGCCGGCCGAAAAACTTCCGTCTCGTGATTTGAACCATTGACTGCTTTCTCCTGGTCACACGATATGTAATTGGCTCTGTTTATAGTCCAGGTCAGCCACAAAGAATTCCGTGTCTTCACACCTCTGTTGGCATCCCACCCTTCCCTACCCCGAGAACGTTAGGCAACTGAACTAGTAGCCCAGTGTTACGGCCCCGTCTAAGGGAAGCGCTACCCCTGTGACAAAGGACGACTGTTCGCTGCACAGAAATACCGCAGCATTCCCGACCTCTTCAGGCGTCGCAATTCTTCCCAAGGGGTGTATTCCATAGACATATCTTTTGGCGGCTTGCGGGTCCGCCTGCTGGCTGAACCAATCTTCCACAAGGGGCGTCTCCACCCACCCCGGACAGATGCAGTTCACCCGTATGCCATCTTTGGCAAAATCGAGAGCCATGCCTTTGGTCATCGCGATGATGCCGCCTTTCGTCGCCGAATAGGCCCCTGCATTGCGCTGGCCTACCAGGCCGACCATGGATGCCATGTTGACGATAGCCCCTCGCGTCTTTCTCAAATGGGGAATCGCGTACTTCGAGCAGAGAAAGACACTTCGCAGGTTCGTGTTCAGAATGTAGTCCCACTCTTCTTCGCTGGTATCTTCGACATTCTTCGAGATGTGGTATCCCGCGTTGTTAATCAGAATGTCGAGTTGCCCAAATCGTTCCATTAGCTGTGCGATCATCTTCTGAACGTCATTTGCCTTAGAAACGTCCGCCTGCAAGAACGCGGCGTCGCCTCCGCCCGCCTCAATTTCATCTGCGGTCCGCAGCCCGGCGACAGCATCGGTGTCGGCGACGGCAATTCGTGCCCCATGCTTGCTGAGCACCTGCGCACACCCTTTTCCAATCCCTTTTGCAGCGCCCGTGACCAAAACAACTTTTCCGTCCAAGCTCATTCGGGGCCTCCCCTTTCACCTGAATAGCAATTGACATGCTCAGCGACGTGCTGCGCCAAATCGCGGCGTTGTGCCTGGCTCAAGAGCGCGAATGCTTTAGGGCGCAGCCGCTTTCCAGTAATCAATTCTCTCAGAACATCCGCTCTCGGCCGAGCTTTGCTTGCTTAAGATTCCGAGGAGCGCGCCGCCGCTCGGGGGTCTCCCTTGCTACCTTCCAGGTTTTGAGATCCGTTTCGCGGCGGACCAGCAAATAGCGGCGCCCAGCGGCCGTCTCCCAGCGCAGAACCCGCTCCACGCCGGTTTTCTCCTCGACGTATTTCACTCGCTGAATCGGGCTTCCAGGCGTCATATCGAAGCATACGAACGTCTCATCAGAAGGCCAGGGATGTTGGATGCGGCAGGCCCCGCCCAACCGGCTTTCTAATGCGACAAACAGGATGCTTCCGTTTTTCTGCTCCGCGCTGACGCGGAATCCTCCTGCTGCCGCCAGGTCGAAACGCACATCCCATGTCGAAGGGACACCCGGACAAATGCGGATCGTACCGTCGTAACTTTGGATGAGCATTTCATTGATCGCGCATGACACAATGGGCATCGCTTCGTTGTCGAAATGGCGGAAGGGCCAGCTCGGGAAGGGGAATTTGGGCGCCTGGTCGGCCGGCAGAGAGCTGCTCGCGTCGATCGGCCGATTCTGATTCCAACGCAACTCTTGGTCCCGCTTGAACACATAGTAAGGGCCGTAATGGCCAAAGCCCTGGGGATAAAACTGCCAAGTCGAGACTGAGTTAATGAGTTCTGAAACAAGCTCTTTAGCAAGCCCCAGGCGCGCCAGGGCGATCGGGTAAGGACACCATCCCATACAGAGCCCGTCCCCTCCGGCCATGGATCCCGGCGCGCACAGCCGCGCCGGATCGGGCTCCGCCTTAGGATGCAGGCGAAGCTGCGTAACCGCCGCCCGAAACAGTTCGGTGCCTCGATTCGCCATTCCAATCACGCCCGATGGGAACACCGGAGCAATCTCGGGATCGGGAACGCCGTAATAAGCGCTATCCGCTCGACCGGCATACCGATCCCTGATCCATTTCCCGCTGGAGTCGCGCCCCACCGCGAAGACCTTCCGTGATGCGAGCTGCTTTCCGGGAGCCAAGCCGGCGCGGTGGACAAGCTCATTGCCTCGCCGCTCGTACTCCGACGGGTCGAGATCTACCAAATGGAATGGTGCGAGCTTATCCAACAACTCCTGCCAGTGCTGGACCTCAACGGCTTCGTGACCCATCTTCTTCCCGACGCGGACCGCAACCGGAAACAATGCCCGGATCATGGCCAGGTCTGTAATCGAATCGTCAAACAAAGGGGAACCTTCGTAAGCTCTCGTTCCGGAAATGTGATAGTGCCCGTCTGCGCCGAGCTTCAGGCAAGAGACGTTGAATCGCGTCACTTCGCGGATGACCGGCCATGCGGCATCGCGCAAGAATGTTTCGTCACCCGTGTAGGCGTAATCCCGCCAAAAGTCGAGGGCGATTTGCGCGCCGGGGGTCTGATTGTGGTCGGTTCCTCCATAGTTGTATCCCTGCCGATTTGAGACATCCGCATAATAGGCCCCAGGTTTGTTGAGCTCCTCGCGTGCAAAATCCATGGCGTGGGTGAGTTGTGCTCTCCTGTAGCGAAAGTATGGAGCGGATAATTCGGAGTGGTTCGCCGCCGCGAGCGGCCAAGCGTACCATTGCTCGTTCCAATGGAAATACCAACTCCAGGGCATGAAATCTCGATCCCATCCCCAGAGTCCGTTGCAAAAGTGTGGAGGATAGGCACCCCGTGATGAGGAATTGGCCAGGTAAAGAGTGATGTGCCAGATATTTTCCAAGTACTTCTCCGGCAGATCCACCATCGAGAAGGACCAGAACTTCTTCCACTGCTCCTGATGCTTTTCACGGATGGCTGCTTCGCGCTCGGCAACGGCCTGGTCGAGGATACGATGAGCCGCAGAAATCGGATTGGAATCATTTTCGGAGGTTACGGCAGCGACATAAACGGTAAACCCTGTTTGCTTCGCGCTCGGCAGATCAACCGCCGCCGCGCGGCTGTGAAGCTTCCTTGGCTCGATGGAATGGCCTTCGGGCAGCACCTGCGCCATCAGCACGAAGGAGAGAGTCCGGAGCGTTTGGTGAACAACCATGCGGCCTCCCTCGACGGAGGTCTTGGTTCCTTCGAGCCCGTAGCGGGGATCGCGATTCACCTGGCCGTACCAGTGGGTAAAAGTGCGGCTGCCCCAACGCTCCAGCCTCACTTGCGGCGCATAGGGTTCCGTTCCGCTCAATTCGCAATGCAAGACCAGCACACGGGATTCGGCGCTGACATAACTATTTGCGGTAACTTGGGCAAACGGGGTCACGGCTCGGAGGGAAGCCATGGCGGAGGCTAGCTCCAGCCGGGCTTCAAAATCCTGCTGGTAAAGAAGGTCAAAGACCGGGCAACCGAAATCAATGGCCAACCTGCCGCAATGACGCAAGGTCGTATAACGCTCCTCTCGTTCGCGGCTCCCGCTGATGGGCCCGGGGCTGTCGTCATCATCCCACGTATCGGACTTATTGATAGCCAGGACCAGCCCGCCTCCGGTGGTCCACAGAAGGGCCCCCATGTCCCCATTGCCGATAGGCAGTCCGAGTGTGGGATCATCAGGAGGGGAGAGGTAAACAACGTCGTGTTGCGACAGCCTCTCCGGCCAGGAAACCTCCCATTGGCCTGCGGCGGGAGAATAAGCAGATTGGATGGGCGCCGCAGCCAAAGGATGACTCGTTGCTTGGCCTCCGCTCGCTCCGTGGCCAAGAGTGGGGGGCAACGATGCTACACCCAGTTGCAACGCAGCCAGCTTTGAAAACTCCCTACGATTCAATCTTCGCTTCATGCCCTGGTCCTTTCAGTCGTGAGATACCTTCCTCAAAGGCGTGCTGTTTTCAGGAATAGGCCGACTGGCTCCCGCGCCCTCGACCGCCTTCGGCCACGAGACCCTCTCGCGCAATCGGTCAACCCCTATTGCCGCGGCTCCATCCCCTTTAGACACGCCTGTTGACCAAGAGGTGGACGGTCCACGGAGCGAGATCGGACATGACCACGCGAACATATCCCCCCGAGGACGGCAGACGATCCCCGGAAATCTCCCTCTCTTCCTTGGTCGGGCTGATATGGGTGAAGCGGATCTTATCGGTAAATACCCGCAAAGATAGTTTGTCAACAGGATCAAGCGAGGCATTCAGCACAACCATAGCCTCATTCCCGTGTACTCCCGCGCGGGTCCAGATCACTACTTTCGCGAAAGACTCGGCGACGGCCGGCAGGCGCTCACGGCTGAGCCAGGCGCAGACCGCCTTCATTTGGGATGATTTCTCCAGGCTGTGAATCTGACTCCAGGGATAATATCCCATAACAACCACGCGGCCGCCAAGTTCGTTGCTGTAGGCCGTCATGCAGGGCCCGAGATCGCGGCCACCGTAATCGACCATCCCCGCGAGGATTCCCACATCGTCACCCTGAGCCTGCAAGCGGTAAGCGCGCTCCCACCAGAAGGACTGCCGGCAATCCCTGGACCAGCCGGCGAACCTGCCGTTGATCGAATGTCTTGAAAGAACCTCGGTCGCATCGTGATCGACATTTTCCATCGCTCGCACTCCCGTCCATCTCTCCAGGCCCAGGCGCTTCATAGCCCGCCACGCTTTCCCGTCCATCAACACACCGCCGGCAAAGATTTGGCGGAGATCCTTCTGAGAAAACGCAAACGCCGTGGAATCCGAAAGGGCTGTTACCGTGCGGCCGTCCGGATGGTAGCAAAGCGGAATCCCGATCTCACCTAACACGTACGCCTCGGTGAAAGGCAATTTGAAATCCGAGAGCCAGTTCCCATCCAGATTCACGGTGCTGTAGAGGTCGCGATTCCAGGCAGGCCAGACCCCGGTTGCCATGCTTCGTCCCATCGCTGACTGCAACTTCTGGTAAAAGGGGCGATACTGCGAGATGCGGTCGAAAAGAGGGGCGTACTCGTCCAGCGGGTCTTTGTACATGCTCAGGACATTAAACGCCGTGCCCGTCGTGCCCGCCCCCATGTATGCCGCTGCCTCGACTACGGTAGCCTGCCGGCTCTTTCGCAATAGCTGATAGGGAAAGTTTTCGACCTCCGATTCGATCGTTTCGATCTGCGGCGGCAGCGCCGAAGCTTGGCGGCCCAGGGCGTTGGCTTTATCCACCAGCCCCAGCGGATTATCATCGGAGTAGAATCCGCCTCCCGGACGCCAGCGCACCAGCGCATGGCCAGGACCGCTCAACGTCTTTGCCCAGCGCTCGAAGTCATAGCCTTCATAGAAGCGATCTCCGGTCATAAAACCCAACGGGAGCCCTGGCTTCACCTGATGCACGGCTTCCTCGATATTTCGGAAGAAGTTGTCGATGACCCTTCGGTTGTGCTCGAGCCATTCGCGGCGCAAACGGAGCCGGTCGTCCACCGGCCCGGCGTCGAAGGCCGCAACCAGCGATTCTCGGGTGAATCGAGTGCCCACCTGGTCTGAGAATTGCTGCACACAGAGGTCACAGAAGCAAGTGAACTTGACCGGCGTGTGGCCCTGAAGCCGCACGTCGTCGTCAATCCAGATGAAGTCAGGACCGGCCTGCGCGATTGTCGTATGAAGCTTTCGGGCGTAATCGATCAGTTCGGGGTGAGATGGACAGTACGAGCCGCGGCAGATGTTTCCCGAGGGGCCCATCACCCGCTGCCAGGGTTTATTGAGAGAGTTGGAGAGATTCTCCTCATGATGCCCCATGGTGGCGAGGACGTTGACGCCAGCCTGCATTCCCTGCTGGCGGACGCGAGGAAGAATCTTCCGGAGCCGTTCCGCCCGCTGGTTGATCACCTCCAGGGGCAAGGGAGGGTGGGTATCTGATGTGAAGAAAGCCAGTTCGTCCACCGCCCCACGCTGCTGTGCGAAGAAATCCAGTAATGCCTGGAAACAGTCGTCCGTCAGCCAATGCTTGGGCGCAATCCGAAAGGCCATGAGCGGTATCCGACCGGACTCGTCCCGAGCCTCCCCGCGCAGGCTGACGGAGAGCGCACCGGCCTGGAGAATCACACCCTTCATGAATTCACGCCTGTCCAATTCATTGCTCATTCAAAACTCCTTCTTCAGAGATCCCATCGAACGCAGTTTGATCGAAATGCCTTTCCGGTAATTGCGGTCTCCTACAACGCCGCTGCCGGACGTTTCCCTTGCAAGAAATCGCGAGCCGCCGCAGCGGCCTCGCACTGAAGAATGCGAGTTGCCCCTTCGGAGACCGATGCGGAATGGCTTGTAAGGATAACATTGGAGAAGGCACGCAAAGGACTCCTCAACGGCAAAGGCTCCTCTTCAAACACATCGAGTCCGGCCTCGCCGATCCTGCCGTCCGTCAGCGCTTCAATCAGGTCCGCCTCATTGACCAGCGGTCCGCGCGCGGTATTGATCAGGCACACCCCTGGCTTCATTGCCGCGATCGTTTCATGGTTTATCAAGTGCCGCGTTTCCGGGGTGAGAGGACAGTGCAAGGAAATGACGTCTGCGTTTTTCACCAGAGTCGCCCAATCAACCCGAACGGCCTCCCCTTCCGCAAACACCGAGTCCGGCGCATAGGGATCAAAAGCCATAACCTGAAAACGGAAGGCCCGGGCCTTTTCGGCAACCCTCTGACCAATCGCGCCGAATCCCACCAGCCCCAGCCTCATATCAGAAAATGCCGGAATCGGCCGGAAGGGATTGATGCCCCACCCGCCGCGCATAACCTGATTGTGATTCTGGGGAATGCGGCGACCGAGCGACAGGATCATCGCCAGAGTGTGATTGGAAACCTCTTCCACGCAGTACCGGGGGACGTTCGCCACGATGACCCCAAGCTCCGTGGCTGCGTCGAGATCGATGTTATCAACCCCAATTCCGTACCGGACCACACACTTCACACGAGGCAAGGATTGAAGCACCCGGCGTGTTACGGGGGCCCATTGCACGAGTAAGACGCCGGCGTCGCCACACCTGCGGATGACATCATCTTCCGTTTTGCAAATAGGTTGAATTTCTTCGAGTTCAAATCCCGCCGGCCCGAGAATATCCCGCGTCGGATCAAGCGAAACGAAATTGTGATCCGTAACGATAACTTTGCTCATCAAGCCGTCTTCCTCAGGCCTGCGCCGACTCTCGCCGCACCCGGCCGCGACGCGCTCGCCTGCTCAAATTTAATTTGTCCACCAGCATCGGGCCTGCAACGTCACGCGTGCGGAGACAAAAGGCTCCTTGCCACCCGCTGCATTTGTTCGCGGGATCCCCGGAATGCCCAGACCTGCGAGGTCTCCTGGCAGCAAAGGAGCCCTGTGCCCTTCCCGATGGCAGGGACGTGATATTCCAATTCACTAAAACTGCCCAGCGCGCTGTGCACATTACAGGCTTGAATTGCATAGCCGTAATCTTCGGTTTCCTTCCAGGGCACATCAATGTACTCTCCCGATGGATTGACGGAAAAATTACGAATGATGAGCGCCGATCGGTTGCCGGATTCGTACCAATACCCGCCCCGGCCAGTCGTCGCCCCGGCCCGAACTCCAATTTTTTGTTCGCCTGAAGCCCCCATCCTGTATCGAATCAGCCCGTCGTCCACAGAGAGATCCCCAGAGGGAATGATTCCGAAGCATGCCTTGGGCTCGGCCCGGACATAGGTGGGGATTAAAAGCTCCCCACCGTGCGGCAATTGCAGCAAGTTCCAGATTCCCACCCGCGCGGAACTCCTGGCGCTCGCCTCCATGATCTCCAGGGAAACCTGCAGTGTATATCCGGCATATTCAATGCCCCCAGACTCTCCCAGCAGCTTCTCGTACCGAAGGGGATTGGCGGCTGGAGTCACGGACTTGACGATTTCCAATTCAATCCTCTCCTGAGATCGCGAGAGGGTCAGTGTTGCCCTATTCACCATCCTCACGCCGGCGCTAGCTTCGGTCACTCTGTAATTTCCCGGATCGAGTTCCCGCGGCTGGTGGTACGTGCTCAAGTCGGGATAATTGGGGAAAAAAAAGTCTACCTCCGGTGAAAGCCACGTGCGATCGCCTCCCGAATTGTGCCACGCGTCACTTTCATAAAAAGCCCGGGCAGATTCGACCGAGGCTAAGGCAGCATTTGTCCAGAAAAAGTTTTCGTCGCTCGCGGGAGCGAACAGGCCCAGGATCCGCCCGCCGTACGGCAACACTAATACTGTGCCCCCGTCCGGGCTCTGGTAAGACTCGGTGTGCTTACCCAGTTTGCTCAATACTCCGATAAGGTTCTTGCGCACGGTGAATCCGCCTCACAATCCCGCCAGGGTCAGCATAGATCAGCCTATAGCAAGCGCGTTCCCGTAGGCCATAATCATCGCCGCTATCATGAGGATAACGATAGCAAGATACATTTGTTTGCGGGGCGCTCCATAAACGCCGCGCCATTCGCCGCTCAGGAAGCCCACTCCCTGGTTTCCTAACATTTGCATGCCCTGCTGGATACCGAAGCCAACCGATGCGCCCAACACGCCTAACAGAAGCATCCCCTTGCCCATCAGCGCAACCGCCGCGCAAAAATTGACCCCGATGAGGGCTGCCATTCCGGCTTCTCGCCAGCTCCCCATAAGGACGTTCCACGATTTGTTTCTGAACATCAGATAGACAGGATAAGAGAGGTTGACGAAGGCGCCTCCGACGAGACCTACTGCCCATACCGCAAAATTGGCCGCGATGTCCCCGGACCCTTTCGCCTTCATTGCCGCGACGACCGGACCCTGGCTGTACACAAATGACAAGCTCAATCCTGCTGAAAGTACCCCCGAGATCGCTGCCATGATCAGGCCGCTGCGGAAACCGCTGGAGCGTTTCTCGCCATGGCTCAGCGCGCGTTCGCGGCCGAAACCCGCCAGCGAGACGAAAACAACGCCCACGAGCATGACGCCCACCCCGATCAGCACGGTCCGGCCCGCCGGAGATCCCAGGTTGGGGGCTGCGGCGAACAGCCCTGAGCCTTTGAAAATCATCGGCAGGGTCACACCGACTGAAACCCCCAGGCCGGCAAGGATTCCCCCGGTCAAGGCGAACCCGATCCGTTCGAAGCACAGGCCACACAGCACATTGGCGATGCCCCAGGCCAGCGAGAAAAGATTACCCTTTGCCAGTACGACAACATCGACCGTTCGGTAGGCGGCGAGGGCGTGCGGGCAGAAAATGAAGGTGACCAGCCAAGGGATGACGACCAGTCCTACCGACATTCCCCAAAACCACCAGTGTTCGAACTGAAACCGGCGCATGACTTTCATGGGCCATAATGCGCTGCCCATCAGTAGACCCGCCAATGCAACGACTAGAATTCCTAGAAATGTTGACATGTGAAATCGTCCTTCTTGCGCCGGTTCAGCTCAGCCGCCCTTTCTGCTGATGATTGCAAAATATAGTGACGGCGTTCTTTGTAGCGCCGCTCGGCGGCAAGCACTGCTTGCCTGAGCGGCGAAAGACGCGGGTCATAAACCCGCGCACCAGCGCTGGTTGTCACTATATATTGCAACTCTCAATAATGCTCAGGTCGAAGTTGCCCTTGCATCCTGCGACGATGCTCGGCGACGACGAAGCGCCCATCGCCCGAAGAGTCATTTATCCTTCTTTCGCGGACTTCGCGCCTTCGCCTGAATGCCCGGTACGTAACCGACGCCAAAGCGCGCCTTCGACTTCGTGCGAAAATCGGGGAACAGCGACATCAATGCGGTCGTTCCGCCGTCGGCCACGATGGTCTGACCCACAATGAACTCAGCGTCGTCCGAGCACAGGAACACGGCCAGCCGTGCGATGTCCAGCGGTATCCCATAGCGTCCCACGGGAACTTTTTCCCGCGCCGTTTTGGCCGCCTCTTTCTCATTAAAACCGGGAATTGCCTTGTAGTAGTTCTCCACGGTGATCCAACCGGGAGCAATGGCGTTGACCCGGATTCCCTGGTGAGCCAATTCGACGCCCAGGGTTCGCGTGTAGGCAATGATCGCGCCTTTAGTAGCCGCATACACCGAGTGTTCCGGCGCGCCTTGGACACCGTGAATAGACGTCAGGTTGCAAATGGCGCCACCGCCATGCGCCAACATATGCTTTACAACCTGCTGCGCCAAGAAGAAGGGCGATCGGATATTGATGTGCATTAATGTGTCAAACTGTTCAACCGTCACCGTGGGAAACGGCTTATTCATGGTAATGCCGGCGTTGTTCACTAAACAGTCAATTCCGCCCAGGAAATCTACCGCCTTGTTTGCGAGGCTCGCGGCCTCCTCAACGACGCTAAAATCGACCTGGAAGGCGGTGGCGCGGCGCCCCAACTGTCTGATTTCTTCAACGGCCGATTTGGCGCCTGCCTCGCTGTGTCCGTAGTGCAGCGCCACGTCAGCACCCTGGCGCGCGAATTCCAGCGCGATTTCACGCCCAATCCCGGTTCCGGCGCCGGTCACCAACGCCTTTTTTCCCGCCAGCTTTCCCATCCTCTTCATCGGAGCGCCTCCCATATTCACCGCCCGTCAAACAGTCCGACAGGACCTTCTCAGTTCACAATTTCTCAAAAAGAAACCTCTCACCGAGCTTCATCACCAGAGCCTGAACATCCGGGGCCAGCTTGGAGCAATGTTCCAGGAATGACGCAGGGTCTCCGTTGTGTTCAACGAACATCCAGAAGTGGCTCGCGATCACAACCCGCGGATGGCAAGCGCGTGCCAGCAGCGCAGCCTCCCGGGCGTCCATGTTGCCGTAACGCCCGTTAATGCAAGGAATCAAAACATCCGGGCTCATCTCGATGGCCCGCTGGAACGCCTCGGGTCGGGAAGCGGTGTCGCCTGTATGGTAAACCTTAATCCCATCAAAATCGAAAACGATGCCGAGTGCATCGGGAGCGAGTTCTCCGTGGTCCGCATAGACGGCGCTCACCCCTATCGTCCCCAGAGTGAGTGTTTTCCCTTCTTCCAGCAGGTGGCAACGCTCTTCCGGGATCCCCATTTTCCTAAATTCCTTCGTACATTCAAGGGGCCCCGCAAAATGAGTCCGTGTATTCCTGGCGATCATGGGGAGGGCCTCGGTGTCCATGTGATCGAGATGCTCGTGGGTACAGACAATCAGATCGGCGACCGCTTCCTCGGGGGCAATCGGGCAAGGCATCATTCGCTTGAACCCAAAGGCCCGCTCGACAACGTCAGAAAAATAGGGATCGATGTACACGATTCTGTCCGAGCTGCTCTTGAAGACGAACCCGGCTTGGGAAAGCCAGTAAATCGCCAGGCGCCCCTTCTCCACCTTTTCGTCTTTGATCCTTCCGGCCAGATTCCCCATAACCCCTCCCTTCCGCCTCTCACTTCGAGCCGCCCCCGCCCGGCTGTTGGAGAGCCTTCATCGGGTTCTCGATGATTTCAGCGATTCTTCCCAGGAACCGTGCAGCCGTGGCCCCGTCCGCGACCCGATGGTCCACAGAAAGATTAAGTACCACGGTGGGCTTTACAGTGACGGTGGCGCCTTCGGCCCACGGGCGTATCCGTACCATTCCCACTGCCAGCACAAAACTCTGGCCGGGACTGATGATGGCCTGAAAATGATCGACCCTGTACATCCCCAGATTGCTCAACGTCCCGGTGCCTCCCTCCAGGTCCAGAAGGGAAAGCCTGCCCTGGCGGGCCCTCTCAGCCAGCTCGTTGCGACGGACGGCGATTCCAGCGGGGTCCAGTGTGTCCGTATTCCGAATGACCGGGGCCACCACGCCGCGTTCCGTCGCAATAGCCAATCCCACGTCAGCCGCGCTTTGCCTGCGAATCACTCCATCTTCCCAAACCGCATTCATCAGTGGCGTCCCCGCCAGGGCAAGCCCCACAGCATTGACGAACAAATCGGTGAGGGTTAGCTTTAGCCCCGTGGCCTTTTCCACAAATTCCTTTAACGTCTCCTGCGCAGCCAGTAGTTGCTCGGCATTGACTTCAACGGCAAGCGAGAAATGCGGGATCGTTTGAATGCTTCGGGTCATTCGTTCCGCGATCAATTGCCGATGCCGGATATCGGGTGTCGCAACGCGGGATGGGGCGCCTGTTGTGATCTTGCGGACATCCTCCTCGACAATGCGTCCTCCGGGTCCGCTCCCCTGAATCGTGGACAGGTCGGCCCCGAGTTCCCGCGCCAGCCGCCGCGCCCGGGGCGATGCGGCGGGTCTGCCCGCCTGCCGGCCTCTAGCGGGCTGCGCCAGCCCAAAACGCTCGGGCGCGGAGACTTCCGCTGCCGGAGGTTGTGTTGAACCTGACTTCAGAGAAGTCGCGGCCGTCGCCCCCGGAGCTTCCGCCGCGGCCTCGTCTCCAGTTTTTTCGATGTAAGCAACCACTGTCTTCACGGGCACGGTCTTGCCGGCCTCGACAAGAATCCGGGCCAGCGTCCCATCGGTCAGAGATTCCACTTCCATATCGGCTTTGTCTGTGGAGACGACAAAGAGCGGCTCACCCTTTTGCACCTGATCGCCCGGCTTCTTCAGCCATTCACTGACGGTGCCCTCCGTCATGGTAAGACCTAGTTGTGGCATGACCACTGATATGTTCATAGTCCCTAGTTTTGGTTCCCGGTCTCCCCGAAATCCGATTTTCTCATCATCCTCGAAACATCGCTGTCACTTCCCGAACGATTCGCTCCACAGAAGGCAACAGAAAAGTGTCAAGCGACGGGCTGAAAGCGTGGGGCGCGGGCAGTGCGCAGATCCGCCGTACCGGGGCATCAAGTTCCTCCAGGGCCTCCTCCGCCACCAACGCCGCGACCTCGGCGGCGAACCCGCAGGTGGCGTAAGCTTCGTCCACCACGGCCAAACGGCCCGTCTTCGCCACCGAGCGGATAATGGCGTCTTTGTCGAGAGGCGCTACGGTCCGCGGATCAATCACCTCTACCGAAATCCCCTGCTGCTCAAGAATCTCGGCAGCCTCTAATACTCTTGATACCATCAAGCTCACGGCCACCACCGTCACGTCCTTCCCGGAACGGCAAACCTTGGCCTCTCCGAAAGGGATTGTGTATTCCCCCATTGGGACGGGACCTTTGGCGTTGTACAG
>Ga0307373_10001612_pt1 | contig 42275 bp, 42 predicted proteins | sample OX2MG_FD_202534 | JGI IMG/M metagenome (GOLD analysis project Ga0307373, IMG submission 202534) | Soil microbial communities from Risofladan, Vaasa, Finland - OX-2 | ecosystem: Environmental > Terrestrial > Soil > Coastal area > Acid sulfate soil | place: Finland: Risofladan, Vaasa | collected...
CGCACCGCCATTCAGCGCTTCCTCGACGCCTGGAACGACAACCGCCACCCCTTCACCTGGGTGAAGACCCCAGACCAGATCCTGGCCCACGCCAACCGGAAAGTTATTTCAGGCTCGCTGTACTAGCTGGCGAAGTAGTCGGGAGCAGGTGCCTGGCGAGCTAGCCAGTAACATCTGAGTTGGGTTAGTAGCGAACACCGCCGGGGGGCGGACAAGGAGACGGCCATGAGCATCATGCGACGGATGTCCGACCTGTTCCAGCAGAAGGCCAACAAGGTCTTGGACCGGGCCGAGGACCCGGTCGACGCGCTCGATCTCTCCTACCAAAAGCAGCTCGAGGCTTTGCAGCAGGTCAAGCGCAGCGTGGCCGAGGTGCTCACCTCGGAGAAGCGCCTGGAAATGCAGTCCGCCCAGCTGCAGCAAACCCACGACAAATCCCAAGCCCAGGCCAAGGTAGCCATCCAGCAGGGCCGCGAGGATCTGGCCCGGCTGGCGCTAACCAGAGCGCAAGAGGCCCAGGCCCAGCTCGACGGCATGTCGGGGCAGATCGAGCAGATGAAGGACCAGGAGCAGAAGCTCGAGGTGACTGCCCAGAAACTCACCGCCAAGGTGGAATCATTCCGCACCCAGCGCGAGACCATGAAGGCTCAGTACTCAGCCGCCAAGGCTTCCACTCAGATCGGCGAGCAGGTGACCGGTCTCTCCGAGCAGATGACCGACGTCAACCTGATGATGGAGCGGGCCAAAGACAAGACCCAGCAGATGCAGGCCCGCTCGGCGGCTATCGACTCCCTGGTCGATAGCGGCACCCTGGACACCATCGGCACTTCCTCAGGCGACGACATCGACCGCCAGCTCCAGGGCCAGCTCACCGACTCTCAAGTAGATGCTCAGCTGGCCGCCCTCAAGCAAGAGGTGCTGACCAGTCCCGACTCTGCTCCCCGAATCGCCGCTGCCCCCTCCCCCGCTCCCGCTGCTGCGACCCCCGCCAGCCCACCCGCCTCCGACACTCCGGACAGCGACAACGTGGTGGTGCGCATCTCCGGCGAGGACCAGTACCGTCTCAACATCGCCGAGCGACCCCAGCTGGAGCCCCTAGATGCTGCGCTCAGCAAGGCCATCGAAGGCCAGGACCAACCCGCCTACAGCCAGGCCCTGAACGCCCTGCTCAACTTCGTCCGGGCCCACGGCAGCAAGCTGCCCGCCGACTCGCTGGTCCCTTCCGACGTGATGCTCCCCTCGGAGGACATGACCTTGGAGGAGGCGACCAAGCTGCTCTCCGATGGCGGCACGGTGGTCGAGGCAGGGGTCCAGGCGACCTCCTGAGCCAGGGCGGTCGCTAGACGGGGACGCCCCAGAGGGGGAACCAGGCGCTCAAGTTGGCCTCGACGGGAAGGTCCTCCTTAGCGATGGCAGCCAGGCGCATCTCCTCAGCGTTGTCCCGCTGGCGCTCACCGCTGGGGACGAAGGGGTAGAAGGTCCCCTGCTTGTAGCCGTAGATCCAGTAGATCTTCCGCTGTCCCTGGAGGAAGGGAAAAACCGAGGCCAGCAGGCAATCACCGAGGCCCTCGTCGATCAGGCTCTGAGCAACCCCATGCAGGGCCGCTATCAAGGACTCGAAGTCGGGCCCGTCGATGACCATCCACTCGAAGCCGAGGTCGTCCTTGACTTCCTTCACCGTGAGGGCGTCGTCGGGGGCGGTCTGGTCTTGCACCTGGAGCATTCCCACCGTGTCCGCGGTGAGCTGGTCGAAGCGTCCGGGAGGTAATGCCTTGAAGACGATGCCCACCCGACCCGCCGGGGTCAGCGACGCCGAGGCCTCGAATGTGATCAGGGCCGTGCTCATGGCGAAGACCTTGTCCTCGTTGGGCTTGGGGAGCCGCGTCCGGCCCGTCAGGGAGTCCAGGAAACCCAAGTGCTTTCCGCCCTAGCTGGAGAGCTGCGACTCCAACTCCTGGAGTTTGGCCAAGCGGTGCTCCAAGGAGGGGTGGGTCGAAAACATCTCGGCCAGACTGCCCTTGCCCATGTGCACGGCGGGAAAGATCATCAAGGCATTGGCTGACTGCACCTGGCGCAGGTCGCGGGTGGGGATCCGGGTCATGGTTCCGCTGATCTTCTGCAGCGCTGAAGCCAGCTGGGCGGGGTCCCGGGTGATGATCGCCGAGCCCCGGTCGGCGGCGTACTCGCGATAGCGGGACAAAGCCCGGATGAGCACGAAGCTGATCGCCCAGACCACGGCGGCCACCAGGATGATCACGATCATTCCCTGACCCTCGCTGCTTCCGCCCCGGCCGCGACCCCCGTAGCCGCCCCCGCCGCCCATCATGCCGAAGCCACCGAACATGCCGAACCACATCCCCGACTGCACCAAGAGGGCCGCCACGGTGGCGAAGAAGCTGGCCATCGCCATCACCTTGACGTCCTTGTGAATCACGTGGCTCAGTTCGTGGGCTAGCACCGCCTCCAGCTCTTTGGGTTCGAGCTGATCGAGGATCCCAGTGGTCACCGCCATCACGGCATGTTTGGGGTTGCGCCCAGTGGCCAGAGCGTTGGGCACCTGGGACGGGATCACCGCCACCTGGGGCATGGGCGTGCCGGTGATCTGGCAGAGCCGGCCGATGATGTCGAAGAGCTCGGGCTGTTGCTGGGCGGTCACCAGGTGGGCGTGCAGGCTGCTCAGAATCAGCTTGTCCGAATAGAAGTACTGCGCCACCAGCAGGACCGCGACCACCACCACGATCAGAGCGACCCCGGTGTGCAGCAAGAGGAGCACTCCGATGAAGGCGAGATAGACCACGGCCAGTAGGAAGAGTGCCAGGAACATCCGGGCGGTCAATCCGGCGTCGGCGCCCAACTTGCGATGCATACGACCCCTATATACCCGTTTCTCGATGATTGATGCGCAGCCAACTCATCGTCCCCCCGACAGCTGGGAATCAGCTGGGCTCGGCGGCAACCACCCCCGGACCTGCCTGAGGGGTTCCTTGGTACGCCCACCAGAGGGACGCATAGCCGCCGCCCGCGTCCAGCAACTCCTGGTGCGAGCCTGACTCCACCGCCCGCCCGCCCGCGACCACCACCACCAGATCGGCGTCGACCGCGCTCTGGAGCCGGTGCGAGACGGTCACCACCGTGCGTCCTTCCAAAACCCGTGCCAGCGATCGTTCCATACGGCGGGCTGTTCTGGGGTTGAGCAGTGAGGTCGCCTCGTCCAGAACCAGGGTGTGGGGATCGGCGAGGAGGAGGCGAGCCAGGGCTAGTTGCTGCGCCTGCCCGGGGTTGAGACGCACACCGCCGGAACCGATGGCGGTCTCCAGACCGGAGTCCAGCTGGAGAACCCATTCCCGGGCGTCGAGCGCAGCCAGCGCTTCCAGCAGGGCCGAGTCATCCGCCCCGGGAGCCGCCATGAGCAGGTTGTCCCGCACGGTTCCGGCGAACAGATGGTGCTCTTGGGTAAGCAGAACAATCTCAGCCCGGACTCGCTCAGACGCCAACTGGTGGACATCGACTCCGCCCACCGTCACCCTGCCCCTTCGGGGCCGGTAGACGCCAGCCAGCAGCAGCGCCAGAGTGCTCTTTCCCGAGCCGCTCGGCCCCACCACGGCTACCCTCGATCCAGGGACAGGGCGCAGGCTCAGGCTGTGCAACACGTCGTGACCCGGCTGGTATCCGAAGTGGACCCGGTCAGCATCGAGCTGCTCCCCTTGCGGCTCAGCATCAGTTACCGGCTGCCGCTCCACGTGGCCCACCCCGATCAGCCGGGCCAAAGAAGCGCCGCCCAGCTGGAGTTGATCCAGCCAGCTGAGGATGACGTCGACCGGTTCGATCAGCTGCTGGGTATAGAGGGCAGCCGCGGTCAGAGCACCCAGGCCGAGCAGGCCGTCGGCGTGGAGGACTCCGCCGATGGCGACGCTCAGCACCAGCGGGACCAGATAGGTGGCCTCGCTGATGGGGAAGTACACCGTGCGCAGGCGCAGGGTTGCTCGCTCGGCCAGAAGCCACTCGGCCACGGCGTGGTCAACGCCGGCGACTCGGTCGCGGCTGAGACGCATCGCCTCGATCGTTCTGCCCGCCTCCACCGACTCCTGAATGAGGCCGTTCACGCGGCCCTGGGCGGCTCGCTCTCTGAGATACGCCGAGGGTGCCCGCTGCAAATACCAGCGGGTGGCCAGGGCCAGGACCAGCGCCGCCGGCACCAGGGTCAGTGCCAGCAGGGGGGCGGTCCAGATCAACGCTCCTATCGTCAGCAGGACCGTGACCATGGCGATGACGATCTCGGGCAAGGCTCGCTGAACGGTCTGACCCAGGCCGTCCACATCGGAAGTGGCCCGGGTGAGCAGGTCTCCGGTCCCGGCGCGCTCCACCACCGCCAGCGGCAGGTGGAGCACGTGTCCCAAGAACTCCTCCCGCAACCTGGTCAGCACCCGGGCTCCGAGCAGACCACCTCGGCGACCCGCCCACCAGCTCAGCAGGGTGCGCAGGATCGTCGCCGAGAGCAAGATCAGCACCACCGGTACCAGAACTTTGGCCAAGCGGTGCTGGGCGGCTGCCTCGACCACGACGCCAAGTGCCCAGGGGCCGACCAAACCAGCCAAAGTTGCGCCACCCTGAAGCAGCAGCAGCCACAACGCCGGTCCCCGCTGTTCTCCCACCAGACGCCGCATAGCGGCCACCACCTGGCTCGCTGAAGCGGTCGGCAGGAGCGACGAAGTCGGCTCAGTGGTCATCAGCTGAGTTCCCTCTCCAGCAGCGTCCGATAGAGGGGTTCCCGATCGAGCAGTTGCTGGTGGGTGCCGGCAGCCACGATCTCGCCATCGAGCACCAGAACCTGGTCAGCTCGCTCCATCAGCAAGGGGCTGGTGGTCATCACCACGGTGGTCAGGCCGCTGCGCAGCCCCCGCAGGTTCTCCACCACCAGGGATTCGGTGAAGGTATCTACGGCGCTGGTGGGTTCCTCCAGCACCAGGATGGGCGGGCCGGCGCGCAGCGCGCGAGCCAGCACCAAGCGCTGCCGTTGCCCCCCAGAGACGGACCGTCCCTTCTCGGGCAGGTTGTGATTCATCCCTCCCGCGAGCCCGGCCACGATGTCCTCGGCGCGGGCGGCCCGAATGGCGCTCCGAAGGGTCGGCCTGGCCCCAGCCGGCTCACCGCCGTTGGGATCCAGATTGCTACTCAAGGGACCGGCCAGCAGGGCGGCGTCACGATCGACCACCAGGATGGTCTCTCGGACCAGCTCCAGGGGAAGTTCGTCCAGGGACCGGCCCGCCAGGGTCACCCGGGCACGGGGTGGCGGGTCCACGTAGCGTCCCAGGCGGTCGGCCAGCTCAGTCAGAGCCTCACTGTCGCTACTGGTGATAGCTACCAACAGTCCCGGCTCGACTCGCGCTCCGGTCAACTCGTCATGAAGCACACCCTGAGATAGCTCAAAGGGTGTGGGGAGGGGGGCGCCGAATTCCGGTTGGTGCTCGCGCAACTCCCGCTCCCGGCGGAGCACGGTAAGGACGCGGCCCGCTGCAACCCGGCCGGCGCTGCCACTCTGGGCAGCTTCACCGAAGGTAGCCAGCGGGACGAGGAGGAAGGCCGCGAAGGCGTACACGGTCACCAGTTCGCCGGGGCCGGCCTGACCCTGCTCGGCCATCCTGGCTCCGATCCAGGTCACCGCGACCAGGAAGCCTCCCGGCACCAGCGCCTCCAGAGCGGTCAGGATGGCAGCCATCTGGGCAGTGCGGTTCATGGCATCGCGAACCCGTTCGGCGGCAACCGCGAACCGCGCCGCGAACATCGCCTCTCCGCCCAGGCCCCGGAGTACGCGAAGTCCGCCCACAACGTCCACCGCCTGGCCCGAGGCCAGTGCGATGGCTTCACGCTGCTGTCGCTGTCGGTGCGCCAGCGGCCGCAGGCAGGCCAGCAGTGAGAGCAGAGTCAGCGGCCCTCCGACGACGGCGACCAAGCCGAATGCCGGAGACATCACGAAGAGCACCGCCGAGACCGCCAGGTAGGTGAAGACCGAGCCGGCAAACCGTCCGGTTACGTCGAACGTGCTACCGATACGATCGACGTCGGTGGCGCTCAGGCTGGCCACCTCGCCGGCGGCAACGTGGCGGGGTAAGTCGGCCCCCAGACGGGCCGCGCAACGGATGATCAGCTGCTGAGTCCGGGACGCTGCCAGCAGGTAGTTGGCGACTGCTCGGCGATGGCGCATCACCCCGGCTAGCGCAGCGAAGACGCCCAGGGCCAGCAGGGCGCCGCTCCACGCCAGCACTTCGGCGGGGCGCCGCTGCGCGGCCGCCTCAACCGCTTCGCCCAATATCAGGGGCAGAGCAGCCAGGGCGCCCATCCAGAGGACGCCATAAGCGGCACCCTCAACCAGGTTGGGCAACTGGGCGCGTGCCAGCCACCAGAGAAAGCGATCCGGCGACCGCAGATCTGGCGTGCCGGGGTCGGCGGCGGCAACTAGGCGCAAAGGAGAAACCTCGAAGTGAGGAAGAAAGAAACTTGGTGGTCGGGAGCGACCACGAAAAAGCAGGGGGCCAACTGCTCGGGGAGGGTTATGTTACGCACCTGCATAGACGCCGTGGGGGAATTGAACGGAGGCTTGGAGCAGCTCCTCCCCCGCCCCTCCAAGGACGGACAGTTTTCTAGCGGGCGCTAACATGACGGCGAAGAAGGCGGCCGTCAGCCGCCTCATCTAAGGGGCTCAGTGCGTAGTGGAATTCATATTGATCGTGGCTGGCGTGGTGGTTTTGGGTGGCGCCGCTTCACGGACCTCGATCGGTCGGCGCACCGTCAACCTGTTCCAACAGCGCATGACCCGTCTCCTCAACCGAGCCGAGAACCCTGTCGATGCCTTGGACCTCTCCTATCAGAAGCAGCTCCAGGCTTTGCAGCAGGTACGTCGCGGGGTGGCCGAGGTGGTCACCTCGGAAAAGCGGCTGGAGATGCAGGCGGCTCAGTTGCGGCAGAACCAGGAAAAGCTCCAGGGGCAAGCCAAGCTCGCCGTCCAGCAGGGACGCGATGAGCTGGCCCGACTGGCACTGACCCGATCGCACGCCGCCGATGCGCAGCTGGAGTCGCTGGATCAGCAGGTGGAGCAGCTCAAGGACCAGGAGCAGAAGCTGCAGATCACGGCCCAGAAGCTGCAGGCTCGAGTCGAGGCATTCCGCACCCAGAAGGACACCCTCAAGGCTCAGTACACGGCAGCTCAGGCGTCAGCCCGGATCGGCGAGACCGTGACCGGCATCTCCAGTGACATGACTGACGTCAACCTGATGCTGGAGCGAGCCCAGGACAAAACCTCGCAGATGCAGGCTCGGGCCGCCGCCATTGACCAGCTGGTGTCCTCCGGAACCCTGGACGCGATAGGCAGCGGGGGCGGCGACGACATCGATCGCCAGCTCCGAGCCGGGGCCACCGACACCGCCGTGGAAGCCCAACTCCGCCAGCTCCGTCATGAGGTGCTGGCCGGGCCCACCGACACTCCGCATTTGGAGGCTCCGGCGCCTCCGTCAGAGCCATCCGAGAAGGGGGAGTAGGAAATGCTGCACGCCGTCGCTTTTATCGTCATCGGCCTGGTCGTCGGAGCCATCTTCATTCGCAAGGCTCGAGCGCTGGCGGCCGGCATCCGCGTCGCTGGTGGTCTGATCGGCTCGTTGGCCGGCGGCTTCATCTCGCTGGCTGCTCTGGGCAGCAAGACTGGCACCGGCAAATACGGATCGATCGTGATAGCCATTGTGGTAGCCGCGATTGTGGCCGCCATTGCCGCGGCGATCAGTAACACGACCACGGTCCGGGGCCGCTACTAGATCGATCTCGGCACTGGAGCCGGCCGGCGGCGTGACTCTTAGCCCGGATCGGGGACGGTCTCCGCCCCGCCCGCTCCCGTGCCACCTCCCGGCGGTGAAAGTACTCGTAGAAGATACCTTGGTCTAGGGCGGGGAACTCGCCAAGTAGGCGGCGGCCGCCTCGGCGTCTCGGCCCATGCGCTCGACCAGCGCCATATCGGTCACGAAGGTCTCCTGGGGCCGCAGATGCGCTAGCACGCTCGCCAAGGCCAGCTGGCCGTACAGATCACCGGGATCTTCCAGACAATGGACCTCAAAGACTCGGCGCTGGCCCTGGAAGTGAGGCCGCATCCCGATGCTCCCCACCGCCCCGAGGGTCACTCCTGAATCGGTGCTGAGCTCCATCACGTACACCCCGTCCGCCGGCAGAGCCTGACTGCCTGAGAGCTGAATGTTGGCGGTGGGGAATCCCAGCCGCCGCCCCATCCCCTCGCCGTGAACAACCTCACCGAGAACCTGGAGCGGACGCCCCAGCATCCCCCGAACGGCCTCCAGGTCCCCCTCAGCCAGCTGTTGGCGGACTGCGGTGCTGCTGACGGCCTCCCCCTGCCAGTTGAGCGGGGCAACCACCTCCACGGCGAAGCCGGCGCCGGCCGCATACCCGGTGAGAAATTCCAGGCGCCCCTCGGCCCCTTTGCCGATGGAAAAGCTGGGACCCACCACCATGACCTGGATCTGGAGCCGCTCTAGGAGCCGCCCCATGAACTGTTCAGGTGTCATCTGCCTGATCCGCTCGTTGAAGGGCATCACCCAGAGCCGGTCAACGCCATGCTCGGCCAAGAGCCGGCGCCGAAGATCGAAGGTGCTGAGCAGACGGAAGTCCAGGCCAGGGTCGAGGACGGTGCGAGGATGGGGCTCGAAGGTGATCGCGGTGAGGGCAACTCCCAAGCGCAATGCCGTCACCCGGGCCCTTGCCAGGATCGCCTGATGCCCCACATGCACACCGTCGAAATTGCCCAGCACCAAACAGGTGGGCAGGGCGGTCCCGCCTTCCTCAGCTAGCCCCAGGCCAAACTCGGCAAGCCCCACCGAATCGGCGGAGAGGCTGACCACATCAGCCACTGATCGGAAGCAGGACCTTGGTGGGGCGAAAGCGAAGCCCGGTCAGCTCACCCAAGGCCACCAACCGCCCGTCTGGCCCATGCGCTCTGACCTCTCCCCCAGTGGCCACCGTCCCGTCCCCCGACCCGGGCGAACGCTGGACCCACACCGACTGGCCGCGCTGCACCGCCAGAGCACCAGCCGGGAGCAGGTCGATTCGAGGCACCATCTGCACTGCCAGCTCCGGCGGAAGCAGGTAGCTGCGCGGGTCGGACGACTCCATCAGCTGGTCTAGCTTGACTGCGTCGGCGATCTTGAAAGGCCCGTACTCGGTCCGCTCCAGCCAGGCCAGCAACCCGCCCACTTGGAGGCGCTCGCCCAAGTCGGTGGCCAGTACCCGCAGGTACGTGCCTCGACCACAGACCACCTCCACCTCGGCCTCGGCAACTTCCCCAGCGGTGAAGGAACGCAGGGTGATCCGGCGAATCTCCGCGGGTCGGGACTTGCGTTCCACGGTCAGGCCCTGCCGGGCCAGCTCGTAAAGATGACGACCCTGGTGGCGTACCGCTGAGTGCATCGGCGGAACCTGCTGAACGATGCCGACGAATTGCTCCAGGGCGGCTGCCACGTCCGCCTCGGTCAGGCCGGCAGCGGATTCCACTCGCCGTACCTCTCCTTCCAGATCACCGGTGTCGCTGACCTGGCCGAGCCTGAGCCGGGCGTGATAGGTCTTGGGCTGGCGGAGGATGTACTCGACCAGTCTGGTGGCTCGGCCGACACAGAGTGGCAGCACGCCGGTCGCGGCCGGATCCAGGGTTCCGGCGTGGCCGACATGACGCTCGTCGAGAACCCGCCGGGCCATCTTGATGGCGGCAAACGAGGTGATCCCCTCAGGCTTGGCCAGGTTGAGCAGCCCGGTCAGCATCGGACCGTCCGACTTGACTCCACTCCGCCTCCGACCTAGCCCGGGTGCCGCGGTCATGCCGGCAGTGCCCGGATCAGCTGCCGAGCCTCACTGAGCACCGAACTTTCGAGGTCAGCGATGCCAGTGTGCACTTCGGCACCGGCCGCCCGGCGGTGGCCGCCCCCACCGAAGCGCGCCACCAGCTGGTGCGCCTCGAGGGCCCCTCGAGTACGAACGCTAACCCTGGTCAACTCGGGCGCCTCCTCCTTGAAGAGGACGGCGCAAAGCATGGTGTCCAGGCTCTGCAGGATGTCGATGATGCCCTCGCTCTCTTCCATTTCCGCGCCACTCTGGCGCAGCATCTCCTGGGTCACCCGGCTCCACACCAACCGCCCGCCGAGCTCATAGCTGGCCGATGCCGCCGCCAGGGCCTGCAACTTGAGGGTGGTCTCAGGCCGGGACTTGTAGCTCTTGAGCGCCACCCAGGCCGGGTCCGCCCCCAGTTCAGCTAGTTCCGCACCCAGACGGAGTACAGCGCCAGTCGTGTTGTCATGGCGGAAACCGCCGGTGTCGGTAAAGATGGCCGCGTAGAGGTTAGTCGCCGCTTCGGGGCTGACGTGCGCCCCCCAGGAGCGCAGGGCGTCGAACACGATAACGCCGGTCGCGGCGGCCTCCGGCTGGACCAGGGAGATGTCGCCGAAGCCTTCGTTGCTGGCGTGGTGGTCGATCACCACCGTGAGCGGAGCTGCCTCGATCCGCTGGCGGAGATTGCCGAATCGGCTCGGACTACCAGCGTCGAAGGCGATCGCCACCGCCTCGGCAGGTGCCTCACCTTGATTTACAGCCTCATACCCCGGCAGGTAGGCGAGGCCGCGAGGCAGCGGGTCGGGGGCCCAGGGATAAGAGCGCTTGCCCTCGCGCTGGAGGTAGTCCGAAAAGGCCAGCACGCTGCCCAGGGAGTCGGCATCGGCGTCCTTGTGGGCGACCAGGAGAAAGTCATCGTGATCGCAGACGGCCTGACGGATCCGCTCCAGAACCTCAGCCATGAGCATCTCCCCGACGCGCGCCCTGAGCGCTCTCCAAGCTGTCGAGTAGCTGGCCAACACGCACTCCGTAGGCGATCGAGTCGTCGAGACGAATGTCCAACTTGGGCACCCTGCGCAGGTGCTCCAGGCGCTCGCCCAGCCGGTGGCGCAGGAAGCCCGTCATGCCTCGGAGCACGCGCAGCACGTGTTCGCGTTCCGCCTGCTCGGCCAGCACGCTCACCTTGACCCGGGCGTAGGAGAGGTCGGGTGCGCAGGCGACGTCGACAACCGTCACCATCGCCAGCCGGGGATCCTTGACGTCAGTGGCGATCGCCAGGGCCAGCTCCTGGCGCAACTGGGCGTCAATCCGCTCTCGGCGGTGGTTGCCGCCAGCCTCCCGGGCCGACCTCACCACCGCTTCAGCCTCCCGCCAGCGAAGGGATTAGCGGTTTCGCTGCTGCACCACGTAGCACTCCAGGACATCACCCTCGGCGAAGTCCTGGTAGTCGCCGAGATCGATGCCGCACTCGTAACCCTGGGTCACCTCGCGAACGTCGTCCTTGAAGCGCCGCAGAGAGGCAACCTGGGTCCGGTGAACCTCCTTGCCATCGCGCATGACCACCGCCAGTGAGCCCCTGGTGATGGTGCCCTCGGTCACCTGGCTGCCGGCGATCACACCGGTCCGAGGCACCCTGATCCGGGCCTTGACCTCGGCGCGGCCTTCGAATACCTCCTCGAAGGTGGGCTCGTGGAGACCCCGGATGGCCTTGTCGATGTCTTCAGTGATCTGGTAGACGACGTCGTAGGTGCGGACGTCGATGCTGAGACTGTCCGCCCTGGCCTTGGCGCTGGGATCGGGACGCACATTGAAGCCGATCAGGATGGCATTGGCGGCGGCGGCGAGGTCAACGTCGGCCTCCGAGATGGGACCCACCCCGTCGGAAACCAAACGCAGCCGAACCAGGGGGTCGGAGAACTTCAGCAGGGCCGCCCGCAAGGCTTCCAGGGATCCCTGGCTCTCCGCCTTGACCACCACGTCGAGGTCGCGGAGCCCCTCCCCGGATTGCTTGCTGAGTTCGGCCAGGCTAACTCGGTTGGTGTCCGCCTTACCGGAGCGCAACACCATCCGACGCTCCTCCGCCAGGGCCCTGGCCCCTCGTTCGGTCGCCTCGACCAGCAGACGGTCGCCAGCAGTTGCCACCTCGGGAAGCCCGGTGACCAAGGCGGGCAGCCCGGGAGTCACCTCCTGAACACGCTCGCCGCGGTCGTCGAAGAGGGCCCGGATGCGGCCCGCCACGCCGCCGACGACGAAGTAGTCCTGAACCCGGATAGTCCCCTCCTGGACAAGCACGCTGGCGACGGGACCCTGACCTTTCTGGAGGTGGGAGTCGATCACCGCCGCCTCGCCCGGCCGGTCCGGGTTGGCGCGCGGCTCACCCAGATCGCTGACCAGAAGGATCATCTCCAGGAGGTGGTCAATGCCGTCTCCGGTCTTGGCCGAGACGGGGACGCAGACAACGTCACCCCCGAAGTCCTCCACCACCACCCCATGCTCGGCCAGCTGCTGCTTGACCCGGTCTGGATTGGCGTCCGCACGATCGATCTTGTTGAGAGCCACCAACAGAGGTACGCCAGCGTTGCGAACGTGTTTGATCGCCTCTTCGGTCTGAGGCATGACCCCGTCGTCGGCTGCCACCACCAGCACCGCGAGATCGGTGATGTTGGCTCCCCGGGCCCGCATGGCAGTGAAGGCCTCGTGACCGGGGGTGTCGATGAAGGTGATCTTGCGTCCCTGGCGCTCCACCACCGAGGCGCCGATCCGCTGGGTGATCCCCCCGGCCTCCCCGGCCGCCACCGACGTCTTCCGAATGGCGTCCAAGAGACTGGTCTTGCCATGGTCCACGTGACCCAGCACGGTCACCACCGGAGGCCTCGACTTCAGGTGTCCAGCGTCAGCGTCGGCCTGAAACTGGTCGCGGTCGAGCATCCGCTCGACCGGGGCGGCCACCTCCGGCTCGGCGTCGGCAATCTCAATCTCAAGCTGCTCGGCCACCATCCGGGCCGTCCCGGCGTCGATGCTCTGGTTGATGGTGGCCAGAATCTTGTTCTGCATAAGGACCTTGGAGACTTCGGCGGCCGAGACTCCCAGGGCGTCTGCTAGCGACTTGACAGTGAGGTGGGCGGGCAGGGCCGCCTGCTTGACCTTGGCGATGAACGTGTCCTCCTTAGGCGGGGGCTGTCGGTACGGTTCCAGGGGGGCCGGGCGAACCCGTGATCATACTGGCCAGGGCCGCGGTCAGCGCCGCTTGATCTATGGTTTGTCCAGCCAGCCGCAGGGCCCCGCCCAGGGCGTGCCGTTTACGGGCCGCCTCCCAGCAAGTCATCTTGGCACATAGGTACGCTCCCCGCCCGCCACCCCTGGCCCCAGCGAGCTCCGCGGCCACCTGAGTGCCGTCCCAGCGCAGGCGCAGCAGGACCTCTTGGGCGAACTTGCCACGACAGCCGATGCACGTCCTGGTCGGTCCCCGCCTGCGCCCGGGAGCGACTACGACTCCTCCTCCGGAGCTCGGATATCGATCCGCCATCCGGTCAGGCGCGCCGCCAGGCGGGCATTCTGACCCTCCTTCCCGATCGCCAGGGAGAGGCTTGGTGAAGCGACCAGGGCGGTTGCGCGATGGGCAGCCTGATCAAGATGGACCTCTAATACTGGGGCCGGAGCCAGAGCCCGCGCCACCAGTTCCGCCGGATCACTCGACCATTCCAGGACGTCCACCTTCTCACCGTTGAGGTCTGCCACCACCGATCGGATGCGGACACCCTTGGGCCCGATGCACGCCCCCTTGGGGTCGATGCCAGCGCGGAGCGACTCGACCGCGACCTTGCTGCGCTCGCCCGGCTCCCTGGTTATCGCCCTGATCACAACCGAGCCCTCCGCCAACTCCGGTACCTCCGCTTCCAGCAGCCGGCGCAGGAGGAGAGCGTTGGCTCGAGATGCCCGGACCTGAAGCATCTCCTCACCCCCACCAGGCCGCGACTCCATCAGGACCACCTTGAGATGCCGCCCCCGGATGAGTCGCTCGCCCCGGATCTGCTCTTCTCGAGGCAGGTAGGCCTGTAGCTGCCCGGCTCGCAGAAAGATCGTCCCCCCCTCGACCCGCTCCACGATGCTCGCCACCAGCAGGCCGCGGCTGGCCTCAGCCTCTCCTTCCAAGCGCTCCCGTCTGGCCTCCCGGACTCGATGTCCGATGGCGGCCTTGACCAAGCGGGCGGCGCGGGCTGCCACCGGCTTGGGCAACTGGGCCAGCTCCCGTACCGACACACCCACCTCGGCGTCCGGATTGAGCGCAAGCGCCCGCTCCAGAGAGATCTCGGCATCGGTCGCCGGCTCGCCCGCGACCACCGTCCTGGTCAGCTCTATAACCAACTCGCCCGTCTCTGGGTCGAGCCTGACGTCGACTCCCGGCGGGCTCGACTCCAACTGCGACCAGGCCGCCGGGATGGCAGCCTCTATGGCGGCGACCACTCCGCCGGTCGGCACACCATGGATCTCGCGCAGGGTGCGAAGCACGTCTCCCAGCTCTCCGGCACGGCTGTTGTCGACCACCGCCTTGGATCCAGCCACCGTCACAGGTCGACCACGATCCGAGCCGCCGCGACCGAGCGCCGACTGACCCGCCAGGCGCGCAGCCGACCGCCCTTGCTGCGACGCACCTCAAGGTCCAGCCCTTCCGGTCCGAGCGCCACCAGCCGGCCCTCGACCACGGTCATGGATTCCCCGTCTTGCAAGGTCAGACGCACCTTGCGGCCCAGAGCGGTGGCGAAATCCTGCTCCGAGGCGAGGTCTCGCTCGGCTCCTGGCGAGGAGACCTCGAGGGAATAGGGACCGGGCAGCAACTCCTCCTGGCGGTCGAGCAACGCCGAGGCCGCCTCGCTGGCCTGACCACATTCGTCGATGGTGACGCCACCGGGGCGATCGACCGTCACGCGAAGGACGGCGCGTCCTTTCCCGGGATGCCAGGAAACGTCTACCAACTGCAGCCCGAGCTGCGCTACGGCCGGCGCGAGAAGGTCTCTGACCAGCTCCGACGGTGACGCTTGAACCACCTTTATGTCAGCCTCAGGTACACATTGTGGGCGGACAGACGCCGCGCCTGGGAGAGAGTGCCCCGGCTGTCTCCGTAGCGCGATTCTAAGCCTCGCGCCGCGCCGTCTCAGTGGCGCGCGGTCACCGCACCCGCCGGAATCCGTCCGCCGCTACGCCGCGCCAAGCGCTGATCGAGTCCGCGCCAGGCGGTAAGCAGGGTCGCCGCATTGAATATTGAGCTGTACGTACCGGAAATAATTCCCACCAGCAACGCCAGCACGAAGCCCTGGATCGACGCCCCTCCGAAGAGGAAAAGGGTGAGCAAAACGAAGACCACCGTGAGCGACGTGTTGAAGGATCGGGAGAGCGTTTGGGCGATCGACAAGTTGACCACCTGGTCGAAGTTCATGCGCGGCCCCTGCACCCTGAGGTTCTCCCGTATCCGGTCAAAGACCACGATCGTGTCATGGACCGAGAAACCAACCATGGTCAAGACCGCAGTGACAAAGAGGGTGTTGACCTGGCCGAGCAGAGTGAAGTGACCAAGGATGGCCCAGATCCCCACCAGAACGAAAATATCGTGCAGCAAGGCGGCCATGGCGCACAGGGAAAAGCGTCTGGCACTGATTTGGGTACCGGCGAAGCGCAGCGCCAAGTAGCCCGAGATCAAGACGGCGGAGATGATCACCAGGAAGACCGAACCGACCACCAGACTGCCGGCGATGGTCGGCCCTACCGTGGTCTCGCTCTCGGTGACCGGATTCCCGGAGGAGTCCTTGGGCAGGTCGAAGTGGTCGTTGACCGCCTTGAGGATGGTGTCGACCTTGCTGGTGACGATGGGCAGGGTGGTGATCACGTAGGTGTTGTCACCCTCCCCCTGCACGGTCGGCTGCCCGGCGCGATAGGCCGACTGGGCCACTCTCTGGACGGCAGCGGCGGTGGTGTGCTGCTTGGGATGGACGGTCAGGCTGACCCCGCCGGTGAAATCGACACCCAGGTTGAAACCACCGATGAGAATGGCCAGAATGCCCGGGACGATGATCGCCAGCGAGGCGGCGAAATAAGCGTTGCGGTGGGTGACGACGTCGAAGCGGCCACCGCTCCGGAAGCTCTTGGCCAAGGATTCGGTGGGCAGGATCTTGGTGTACAGACGTGGGTTGCGCGCGAACTTGAACCAGCGCTGCACGTAGTGCAGCAGCGAGTGGGTGATCACGATCGAGGAGAACATGCTCGCCGCCACCCCGATGAACAGGGTCAAGGCGAAACCCTGCACCTCGGTGGAGCCGAAGAAGTAGAGGACGGTGCAGGTGATCATGGTGGAGATGTTGGAGTCGCGAATCGCCGGCCAAGCGCGCCGGAATCCGTACTCGGTGGCCAGCTCCAGCGGGCGGTCCTGGCGCAGTTCCTCCTTCATTCTTTCGAAAATGAGCACGTTGGCATCCACCGCCATACCCACACTGAGGATGAAACCGGCCAGTCCGGGAAGCGTCAGGACCACCGGGATGAGCTTGAAGACCGCCAGGACGAGCGCCGCGTAAAAGAGCAACGCAATGCTGGCCAGGAGCCCTGGGAAGCGGTAGTAGAAGAGCATGAACAGAACCACTAGCAGCAGCCCAAACGCCCCCGCCGCCAGGCTCTGGTTCACCGACTGCTTGCCCAGGCTGGCGGAGACTCCGTTGACTCCCTCGACCTCAATCTGAGCAGGCAGAGCACCGGCGTTGATATCGTCGACCAGACGCGTCGCTCCGTTGAAGGTGAAGTTACCGGTGATCTGGGTTTGGTTGCTGCTGGGGCTGGCCACAGCCGGCGCGGTCAGGACGGTGCCGTCCAGGAAGATCGCCAGCTGCGAGGTCGGAGGCGCAGCGGTCGTGCTGCCGCCGTTGCCAGTTTGAGTGCACCCTGGGTTCTTGGTGCACGCGTTGGTGGTCAGCTTGGACCACTCATTTGCTCCGGCACCATTGAAGGTGATGTTGACGGCGTAGCCACCCCCGCTGGCCGAGCCCACCGCCGCCGAGGTGACGTCGGAGGCGGTTAGGTTGGGAACGATCTTCCAGTGATACTTCTGGCCCGTCGTGGCGTCGACTGGGTAGTAGAGATCGTTGCTGAACTGGCAACTCGACTTGGGATGGGCGGGGGGCCAGCAGCCCGCCGGAATCAGCTGCCTTTGATCGATGCAGGTCTTGGTCGTGCAGGCGCCCGCTACGCCGTTGACGGACGGAGTCCCCGCTACTGGAGTGGCGAAGTGAAGCTCGGAGGTCTGACCTAGGGATGCCTCAGCAGTCGCGACATCCACGCCAGGCAACTGGACCAAGATCTGGCTGCTGCCCTGGGTCTGTAGCTGCGCCCCGGAAACTCCCAGGCTGTTGACCCGCCGCTGCAGGATGGTCAGGGTGTCGGCCTGGGCCTCCGCCAGGGTCCTGCCCTTGGGCAACCCGCTGGTGCAGCCGATCCCGGCCGGGTTGTTGGGGCCCTGGCAGATCTGGATCACCAGCGAAGAACCTCCCGATAGGTCGAGGCCCTTGTGAATGTAGATCGGGGTTCCGGCCAGGGTCGGTTGCTTGCCCTTGGGAAGCGCGGCCGTGGGAGTGGTGTGCCGGACCACGATGTTGTAAATGGGACCGTAGGCGTCAATGAAGATGGCGCCCAAGACCAGCACCACGACTAGCGCCAACCACCACCGGCTGATCCGGATCATCGCCCTGGGCCCGACCGTGCTGAAGTCAAGTGCATATGAGGAGTGTTGATTTTAGGGGAGCGCAGCTTGGCCCCTGGATTGCCGATCCCGGGTTAGGCAAGAGGCCCCTCGCCGAGCAAGTGCTGGCGGCGGGCAACCAGGGCCTGGAGTCGGCTCTCCTCAATGGCCTGGCGCACCTCACTCATGAGGCGGCCGAGATGGCAGAGGTTGTGCAGGCTGATCAGCCGGTGACCCAGGATCTCCCCGGCGCCGTAGAGGTGGCGTAGGTAGGCGCGACTGAAGGTGCTGCAGGCAGGACAGCCACAGCCGTCCTCCAGAGGCCTGGCATCCCCGCGAAACCGAGACTGGCGCAGGGAGATCCGGCCACGATCGGTAAGGGCTGTCCCGGTCCGGGCCAGCCGAGTCGGCAACACGCAGTCGAAGAGGTCGATTCCCCGAGCGATCGCCTGAAGCAGATCGATGTCCGTGCCCAGGCCCATGACGTAGCGTGGCAGCTGCTCGGGTAAGTGCTCGACACAGGCGTCGATGGCCAGGTGCCGCACCGGAGGTGGCTCGCCCAGCACCAGCCCGCCCAGGGCTATGCCATCGAATCCGAGCCCGGCGATCACCTCCGCCGACAGTGCCCGAGCCCGGGGCTCAAACCCGCCCTGCACGATCCCGAAGAGGAGCGATGAACCGGTGTCCACCTGGCGGCAGCGCTCCGCCCAGAGGTGGGTCCTGCGAGTGGCGACCTCGGCCAGCTCGGTCGGTGTGCCGTAGGGAACCGGCTGATCCAAGGCCATGATCACGTCGCTGCCCAACCTCAGCTGCCCCTCGACCACACCACCAGGGGTCAGCTGGATGGTGGCCCCGTCGTAGGGCGAGCGGAAGGTGACGCCCGCATCGTCCAGGTCGACCAGGTCGCCCAGGCTGACCAGCTGGTAGCCGCCGCTGTCGGTCAGGATCGAGCCGCTCCAGCCCATGAATCGGTGCAGTCCTCCCAGCTCCTGGATGAGATCGATACCGGGGCGCAGAGAGAGGTGGTAGAAGTTGCAGAGGAGCACTTCGGCTCCCGTCTGGGCTACCTCGTCAGGGGAACATGCCTTGACGGTGGCGTGGGTGCCGACGGGCATGAATGTGGGTGTTTGCACCTCGCCATGGGCGGTGCGCAGGGTACCCCGTCGGGCCCGTCCGTCACGAGCCGAGATGTTGAAGTTGCCGGTCGTCGTGGTCACCCTCGGCGCCAGCCGAACATGCAGTCCCCGAAGCTGAGGAATCGGTAGCCCCGGCTCAGCGCGTCGCGGTAGGCGCTGCGAATCGTTTGCTCTCCAAAGAAGGCACTGACCAAGACCAGCAGCGATGACCTCGGTTGGTGGAAGTTGGTGAGCAGACCGTCGACCACCCGAAAGCGGCTACCCGGGCGCAGGTACAGATCTGTCTCGCCCACCCCCGCTACCACCCCGCCTCGGTCGTCCGGCCGCGATTCCAAACAGCGAACGGCCGTCGTCCCAATCGCAACCACCCGGCCTCCAGAAGACCGCGCCCGTCCAATCTGATCCTCGGCCGCCTCGGGAATCTGATAGCGCTCCACGTGCATGGGGTGAGCTTCGATGGTCGCCGCCCGGATCGGTGTGAAGGTAGCCAGCCCCACCTCCAACTGGATCCGCGCGACCTCAACACCCACTCCGGCAATCTCCTCGAGGAGGGACTCGGTCAGATGCAGTCCAGCGGTGGGCGCAGCAGCAGAGACCGCCGGACCCGTGGCATATACCGTTTGGTAGCGCTCGGGGTCTTGGATTCCCCGCTTCAGGTAGGGCGGCAAGGGCACCTCGCCGATTTCCTCCAGCGCCACCCCGCGGTCGGTCTCCAGCCGCACCTCCCGTCCAGCCACATGCCCCGGCCAGACCCCCTCCACCACCACCCTCCAACCTTCGCCCTCCAGTACCGACCCCGGAGCCATGGTCCGGCCGGGGCGGGCCAGCGCCAGATAGCGAAGAGGACCAGTCTCTCGGAGCAGCAGGATCTCGCCCGGGCTGCTGCCTATCCGGCCCCGAAGTCGCGCCGCTCGCACCCGGGTGTCATTGAGCACCAGACAGTCGCCCGAGCGGAGAAGACCAGGCAGGTCGACCACCCCGGCATCACGGGTCCCACCCGCCGATTCCAGCACCAGCATGCGACTAGAACTCCGCTCGGCCAGAGGTTGCTGCGCTATCGCCTCGGGTGGCAGATGGTAGTCGAACTCCTCGGTCGGAGTTCCCGACCCCCTATTCGTCGCCGCCAAAAAGCTCTGCTGCCTGGGTCATCACCGCACCCGGCGCTTGGGCAGGAACCGCCAAATCGAGATGGCGGTAGGCGCTGCCGGTGGCGACTCTGCCCCGGGGTGTGCGCGCCAAGAAGCCGAGTTGGATCAGGTAGGGCTCGAGCACCTCCTCGATGGTGTGCGGCTCCTCGGCCAGGGCGGCCCCCAGAGTCCCCAGTCCCACCGGGCCGCCACCGAACTGCTCGCAGAGCAGGCGCAGCAAGGCACGATCAGATGCGTCCAGTCCCTGCTCGTCGATCTGGAGCAGCTGCAACGCCTCTTGAGCTAACTTCCGACTGACTTCCCCGTCTCCTCGCACCTGGGCGTAGTCGCGCAACCGGCGGAGGAGGCGGTTGGCCACCCGCGGCGTGCCTCGGGAGCGAGTCGCCAGCAGCAGGACCGCATCCTCTTCGATGGGGACATCGAGCAGTCCGGCGGAACGCCGAACTATGGTCGCCAGTTCCTCTTGGCTGTAGAAGCCGAGCTTGAAGGTGGCCCCGAAGCGGTCCCGCAGAGGTGCCGAGATCATGCCGACCATAGTGGTCGCTCCGATCACTGTGAAGCGCTGCAGTGGAATCCGCAGCGCCTGGGCACCGACGCCCTTCCCTGACACGAAGTCGAAGGAAAACTCCTCCATCGCTGGGTAGAGGCTCTCCTCAACAGCCCGCTGCAGCCGGTGTATCTCATCGATGAAGAGCACGTCTCCTGAGCTCAGGCTGGTGAGCACGCTGGCCAATGCCCCCTGAAACTCGATCGCCGGTCCGCTGGTGACCCTGATGCCGACTCCCGTCTCGGCGGCGACGATGTTGGCCAGGGTGGTTTTGCCCAAGCCAGGCGGCCCGGAGAGGAGGAGGTGCTCGATGGGCTCGCCCCGAGACTGGGCGGCGTCGATGAGGATCGCCAATTGCTCGCGAACCTGGGGCTGGCCGACGAAGTCGTCGAGTCGACGCGGGCGCAGCTGGCGGTCGATCTCGGGTTCGTCTGCGGCCACTTCCCGGGCCAGGACCGGGCCATCATCGATCATGGCGAGCTCCTGACACTGATCTGACCCAGCCGCTGCAGGGAGGCCTTGACCACATCCTCCAGGGTCCGCTCAGACCCGTCCGTGGCGGCAATAGTGTCCGCCACCGCCCGCCTGGCCTCGACCGTGGTGAAGCCAAGCGCTACCAGGGCCGCCGTGGCCTCCTCTCCCAGCGGATCGTTGACCGGCGTTGGCGGAGGTGTTCCAGGTAGCGCCAGCTGGTCCACTCTGCCCTTCAACTCCAGGACGATGCGCTGCGCTGTTTTGGAGCCGATCCCCGGTACCGAGGCGAGCAGGGCGTGGTCCTCCTTCATGATCGCCGCGACCAAAGAGGGCCATTCTGCCCGGGCCAGAATCGCCAGCGCCGCCTTGGGGCCAATCCGTTCGACGGTGAGCAGGTAGCGGAAGAAGACCAACTCCTCAATAGAGAGGAATCCGAACAGAGAGATGGCATCCTCCCGGACCACCGTGTGGATCTGGAGGGTCACCTCGCCCGTCTCCCCCATCAGCTGGGCCGTCGTTCGCGGGTGGACGAAGACCTGGTACCCGACCCCACCGACTTCGAGCACAGCCCACTCGTCGTCGAGGCGGACTACGGACCCGCGCAGAGAGGCGATCAAGGTCTCGCTGCCACAGCCAGGGCGCGGCGCAATCCGGAAGCGTGCTGGTGGCAGATTCCTACCGCACAGGCGTCGCTGATGTCGTCCGGGTGCAGCGGTACCCCGTCCCCAAGCAGGAGGCGGACCAGTCTGGCCACTTGTTGTTTGGGCGCCGAGCCACTCCCGGTGACCGCCTGCTTGATCTCGCCGGGGGTGTATTCGTGCAGCTCCAGCCCAGCCTTGGCTGCCGCGCACACCAGCACCCCGCGAGCCTGGCTCACCGCCATGGCGGTAGAGACGTTGCGGCTGAAGTAGAGGCGCTCCAAGGAGACCGCCTCGGGATGTTGTGTCGCCACCAAGTGGTCGAAGCTCTCCCAAAGCGAGAGCAGTCGGGGCCCAGCCTTCTCGGTGGAGGGAGTGGACCAGACGCCGGCACCCCTCAGGGTCACCCGACCGCCCCCGCCATCAACGAGAGCCCAACCCGTGAGCGCCAGCCCGGGGTCCAACCCCAGAACTAACAGGATCCCACCAGGAGCGGCGCCCGGGCCATTGCCGTAGCCCTTAGACCTCTGCCAGGACGTCGTCCGGGAGGACCGCATTGCAGTGGACCTCGCGGACATCGTCGTGCTCGTCTAGCGCCTCGAGGAGCCTGACCACTGCGGGGGCATTCTTCGCGTCGACCTCAACGGTATTGCTCGGCTGCATGGTGACCTCAGCGCTCTCCACCGTGATGGCGGCGTCATCGAGGGCCCGCCGGAGTGACTCCAGCCGCTCGGGCGCCACGTATACCTCGACTCCACCGTCCTCCACCTGGACGTCGTCGGCTCCGAGCTCGATGGCCTGTAGCGCCAGAGCCTCGGGATCGTGGGAGTCGGGGTTGACGCGGATAAGCCCGGTTCGATTGAACATCCATCCCACCGAGTTGGACTCCCCCAGGCTGCCACCAGACCGGGCGAAGAGGTTGCGGATGCCGGCGACTGTGCGATTGCGATTGTCGGTCAAGACATCGACCAGGATCGCCACCCCGCTGGGGCCATACCCTTCGTAGCGGATCTCCTCGATGGCGGCACCCTGGAGCTCGCCAGTACCCCGCTTGATCGCCCGCTCGATGTTGTCCGCCGGCATGTTGACCTCGCGCGCCTTCTGCATCGCCAGGCGGAGGCGGAAATTGCTGTTGGGATCACTGCCCGATTCGCGAGCGGCCACGGTGATCTCGTTGCCGACCTTGGTGAAGGTCTGCCCTTTGCGAGCGTCAACCACCGCCTTCTTGTGTTTGATCCCCGCCCACTTGGAGTGACCCGACACCGAACTACCTCCGATCTCGGCGGCCGCGACCTAGCGGCAACCCTGAACGAACATACATTCTCAATGGGTCCAGTCTAACCTGGGCTCGCTTCACTTAGCCTAGCAGTCCGCCGAGATGGGACCTGAGAGCGCGCCCACCCCCTTTCGCAGTCCGAGAATGCGTGTCGGAATTTGTCGTATACGAAACCCGTGAGCCTTGCCGCCAGTGTTCGACGCCGACCTCCTTCCGGAAATGACCGCCAGCCGGCCAACGGGGCCAGGGCTACGGACGCCGGGCACACTGTGCAGACACGTCGGTGCGCGTCGGACGATGCCTCGAGGAGTTGTCAGTCCGCCCTCAGACGCACGACCCGGCGGGCTCCGACTCGGAGCACGGCACCATCGGCCGGAGTGAGTGCGCGGCGCCAATCGGCGATCCGCTCGCCCGCCAGGTCCACGGCTCCGCCGCTGACTAACCGCGCTGCCTCCCCTTTCGAGTTTGCCATGCCGCAGGCAACCAGTAGTTCACGAATGTCCCAGGCTCGGCTCAAGTCAACTGCAACCTCCGGGATCTCGGTGGGAAGTTGGCCATCCCGGTGCACCTGGAAGAACTCCTCGCGAGCGGCGCGAGCTTGGGACGGATCGTGCAGGAACGCAACCAGCTGCTGCGCCAGGTCAGCCTTGGCGTCGCGGGGGTTGACGGATCCGTCCTGCAGTCCGTTCTCGACTCCGCTCAACTCCTCGTCCGAGGTATCCGTCAGCAAGGTGAGGTAGCGCACGATGAGCGGATCGGGAATCGACATCATCTGCCCGAACTGGGCGACGGCACCGTCTCTCACGCCAACCGCGTTGCCCAGGGACTTGCTCATCTTCTTCTCGCCGTCCAGACCCTCGAGCAGGGGCGTCGTGATGATGTCTTGAGCTGGCTGACCGTATGACGTCTGAACCTCTCGACCGCGAAGCAGGTTGAAAAGCTGGTCACTACCTCCTAGCTCCACGTCCGCCCGGATCGCCACCGAGTCGTATCCCTGGAGGAGCGGGTAGAACAGTTCATGGACCCCGATCGGCTGCTCCCCGCGCATACGCTGTTCGAAGTCGCTGCGCTGAAGCAGCTGGGCCACGGTCGCGGTCTGGGCCAACCGGAGCACGGCCACCAGGTCGAAGCCATCGAACCACTCACTCTGGCGCCGAACCTCGGCGGCCTCAGGTTCGATGACACAGAAGAGCTGGTCGAGATACGTCTTGGCGTTCGCCTCGACTTCCTCAACTGTGAGTTGTGGCCGGGTCGCGGAACGGCCGGTGGGGTCTCCGATCCGGGCGGTGTAGTCCCCGATGACCAGCACTGGGGTGTGGCCAGCGTCCTGCCAGCGCCGAAGGAGGCGCATGGGCACGAGATGCCCAAGGTGCAGATCGGGAGCGCTAGGATCAATCCCGAACTTGATCCTCAGTCTGTCCCCCCGGTTTAGCCGCTCCGAGAGGTGCTCACGACTCTCGCAGTTCACGACTCCGCGAAGCAATTCGCTAGCTCTAGTCACAGGCAAAGAGCCTACCTTGACTGAAGGTGGAAGCGGCTCAGACAAATCTCCGCTGGGTCCTCGCAACGGTAGTCCCTCCGCTCCCGAAGTCCCGAGACGCCTTTTTTACGTAGGGCACAACATCCTCGTGAAGGACTGCGCACCCAATACCATGCCGGGCGCAGAGCGCTACCGCCGTATAGGGTCTCGCAACAATGCGGACAGCCACCGTCTCTTTGAGGCTCTACGGGACCCTTCGACGCCGTGGATGACAACGCAGTCAATGCAGCGCTTGACGATGACTTACCCGAAGTGTCTTCCTCTCTGGCGCTGTCCGGCTCCGGCAGTTGGGCTTAACCGTGGCGTTAGCAAGTTCGACACTATTGAGTTCTCGACCAGATAGTGGTACGGTCGCGGGGTAGGTTCGGTCCCGACGGAGGTATCAGCTATGAGAACCGTCTGGAGTTACCTGAGGCACACTCGGGCGGAGTGATCGGCCCTCCGGGGTCGTAGCAAGGCGGATCAACTTCGGTCCGTCATGAAGCTCCGGCCCCGGGGAGGGGCAGCTCACTAACTGGTTTCTTGTTCCGGCTGATCCGTCGGAACTGGTGCCTTAGGCACTGCATATTTACGGAGCGAGCCCTGCGGGGCTCGCTCTTTCTTGTTGGTCCGGGTACGCGAGGTGGCTGCCCTGCCCTTGGCGACGAAGCGCAGGAGGCTCGGGTCTCGTACGCCTACTCTTGGGGTCACCTCGTGGCACCACGGTGCGTCTGGACCAGCCTCGAACCAGATGGCACCGACTCCAGGTCGGCAGAGGTCCAATCCGTTGCAGGCAAGGTCAATCTCCAAGGTGCAACAGAGGAGGGCTGGTCCCTCAAGCCGAAGTTCTCCTCCCTCCCCCATTTCAACGGCGCCCCGGAAAAGAACCGCCTGGGGGTCGCCGGACATTCCGGTTACTACGTTCAGACAGTGGTGCATCCCGTAGATGAAGTAGACGTAGGCGAAGCCAGCCTCACCGAACATGGGAGCGTTGCGACTGGTTCTACCTCGAAAGGCGTGTGAAGCCGGATCGGATGTACCCAGGTAGGCTTCCGTCTCGGTTATCAGGACCCGAATCTCTTGGTCATGGAGGAGCCGTACCAAGTAGCATCCGAGCAACGCTTGGGCAACCACGGGGCTGGGCCGAGAGAAGAATCCGCGAGCAAGCGGCACTCGACCCCCGGAGACGGCAATCTCGGCTTCGAAGGGAGCGTCGGGCACGCTAGCGGAGACCGGTCACCACGGCGGCACCTCCCCGGCGCCAGACAACGGCAGCCTCGGAGAAGCCGGCTGCCTTCAGCTTCTTCAGATGCCAGTCAGCTCCCGGTGTGAACTCGTCCGGATGGAGGAGTCCGCCGAAACGCCGGTTGCGCTCCGCTAGGAGTTCCGCGAAGGCAGGATCGTTCTCGATCCGGGCCCACCACTCCTCCCACCCCTCGCCTGGGCCAGTTGACTCCGGCTCCAGCTTTTCCGCGACGCGGGCCAGGTCGGGAGTCGCCTCCAAAGGGAAGTGATCTGCGTCGGCGAAGACCCCGCCCGAGCGAACCAATCCTGCCACCGCCTGATATACCGCGGCCAACCTCTCCGGTGCCAACCAATGCAGAGCCGTCGCCGATATCACAGCGTCGAAGTCACGGACGGGAAGCGACTCGACCCAATCGTCGCGACGGAGATCGACCTCCGCCAGAGTGACTCGATCGTCGCCCTGGAAGACCCCCTGGGCGATCCTCAAGAGCACCGGGTCGATGTCAGCCGCCACCACCTCGGCAGCGGGAAAGCGCGCCAGGATCCTGCTGGTGATGGACCCGCAGCCGCATGCCAGATCGAGGACACGAGGCGACGCCTGCCCAGCTACCGCCCCGACCAGGGTAGCCAACACGGAGAACCGTTCCTCTCGATCAGGTAGGAAGCGCTGCTGCTGCCGATCCCAGCTCTCCTGCCACTCGATCCAGCGCCTGCGCTCGTCGCCGGCCTCGGCGTTGCTCATTCCGATCCCCCCCGAACCACCGCATTCAACGTGGCTAGGGCCTTGAGGACCCGAGCTCGCAACTGGTCTCCCTCACGGTGGGTAAGCGTTCTCACAGGATGGCGGAAGGTGAGTCTGAAGGTCCATCCCTTCTTGCCTTCCGGCAGCTGCTTGCCACGGTATAGATCGACCAGGCGAACCTCCTCCAGTTCGTCGATCCCGAGAGCCCGTACGGCTGATACAGCCCCGCCCAGCTCAGCACGCTCAGGCACCGTAACGGCAAGGTCCAGGGACAGTGCGGGGGTCTTGGCCAGACGGACACCCCGCCCCGGCCGACCGCCATCGACGAGCCAGCCATCGACGCTTAGTTCGGCCGCAACGGTCGTACCCCGCAGCTCTACCTCGGGTCCCTCTGCTGCCACCAGCTCGCCGAGCACCCCACGGCACTCCCCGGCCACCCAAACCTCGCTGCAGCGCTGGCGATGGAAGCCTGGATGTGGCGCGGGCCGGAATTCGATCTCCACCAAACCAACCCCATCCGCGAGCGCCTGCACCACTCCAAGGAGAGAGTTGAGTGCCATATCGGGCAACAGCGACTCGGTTCCCCAGAAGTTGTCGACCAGCGAAAGAACCTCCGGCTCCTCAGGGCGCCCAGCGCCATCAGGGCTGGGGCGGAAGACCCTTCCCCACTCGAAGAGCCTGATTCGCTCCTTGCCTCGCGACTGGTTCAGCTGACACGCTTGGAGTAGACCAGGCAAGCAGCTGACCCTGAGTTCCGCCAACTGCGACGAGAGCGGATTAGAGAGACTCAGCGGCACGATGTCCGGAGCCAGGCCAGGTGAAACCCGAACCTGCTCTTTACCCACGAGGCTTGATGTGATCGCCTCGGTGAACCCAGCACCTATGCAGATCTGCCCGGCCAACCGCTCGGCACGCACCAACCCGGGACTGCCGCTGGGAGGTTTCGTCAGCGGAGGGAGGGTCGAAGGAAGACTGTCATAGCCCAGGATGCGACCTACTTCCTCGGTGACATCCACGGGGATGCGCACATCGGTCCGGCTCGGGGGTGGCTGAACGGACAGATCCTCTCCTGCAATCTCGACTTCAAAGTCCAGAAGCTGGAGAGCCTCGGCCGCGGTCTGGGCATCCACCTCTGCGCCAAGCAGGCCCGACACGCTCCGCGCAGAGACCCTGATCGGATCCGCCGCCCGGGGAAGTCCCCCGTCAACCACCGCGCCCGGGCGCACCCGACCTCCGGTTACCTGTTCGACCAGGTGGACAAAGCGTTGCGCCCCCGCGGTCACCAGAGCAGGCGCCAAATCGCGCTCGTAGCGGGAGGATGCTTCAGTCCTGATCCCGAGCCGCCGAGTGCTGCGGCGGATCGAGATCCAGTTGAAGCTGGCGACCTCGAGGATTATTCGGGTCGTCGAGGGCTGCACCGCGGTGGCGCTGCCGCCGATGATCCCGGCCAGGGCCACCGGCTGCTTCGCAGCGGTGATCACCAGCGCATCCTCGACCGGACGCGTCTCGCCGTCCAAGCAGGCCAAGTGCTCACCAGAGCGACCATGGCGGACCCCGATCTCGATCTGTCCCGGGCCACCCGGCAGGCGATCGAGATCGAAGGTGTGCACCGGCTGGCCCACCTCCAGCATTACGTAGTTGGCGAGGTCCACCACAGCTGAGATGGAGCGGCTCCCGACCGCCATCAGACGACGCTGCAGCCAGAGGGGGGCGGGCTTCGATCCGAGCTGGTCGATGCACTCCGCCAGGTAGATGGGACAGTCTTCAGTGGCCTCAACGCGCACCGACACCGCCTCCTGGGTCGGCGGGCCGGAACGGCTGAGAGCCTCAGTTTGCGGCTCATGCAGAGGGCGCCGGAACAGCGCCGAAAGTTCACGCGCCACCCCCCAGTGCGACAGGCAGTCGGCGCGGTTGCTGAGAATCTCCAGCTCGAGGATCGTGTCGCTGGGGAAGAGTTGGCTCAAGGGCGTCCCTGGCTCAGCCTCGCCCTCGGGCAGGAGCAGAACGCCCTCGTGGTCAGTACCCAGGCCGAGCTCGTCGGGGGCGCAGATCATGCCGTTGCTGAGCGCCCCTCTTATCCGGCGCTGGCCGAGCTTGAGTCCGCCCGGGAGCTCCGTTCCCGGGCGCGCCCAAGCGATGACTGCGCCGAGGTGCAGGTTGGGGGCGCCACAGACTACCTCCACCGGTTCCTGTCCCGGCACCCGCACCTTGGTCATCCAGAGGTGGTCACTGCCCTCCAACCGGCCCAGTTCGACCACCTCGGCCACCACCACCTGGTCCAGGCCACCGGCAAAGGGAAACGTTCGCTCCACCTCGGTGCCGCTGACCGTCAGCTGCTCTGCGATCTGGCTGGGCGGCAAGTCACCCAGGTCCACGAACTCGCCGAGCCACTCCAGACTGACGCGCATCAGAAGTTGCTCAGCAGGCGCAGGTCGTTCTCGTATAGGTCGCGGATGTCCTCGAGACCGTACTTGAGGGCGGCGATCCGGTCCGGGCCCATGCCAAAGGCAAAGCCGCTGTAGCGCTCTAGATCCACGCCCGCGTTGCGGAGGACGTTGGGGTGCACCATGCCCGAGCCGAGGATCTCGATCCAGCCTTTGCCCAGGCAACTGCGGCAGCCCTCGCCGTTGCAGAACCAGCAGGACACGTCCGCCTCCAGGCTGGGCTCGGTGAAGGAGAAGTAGCTGGACCGTAGGCGCACCTTGCGCTCCTTGCCGAAGATGGCTTGAGCGAAGTAGATCAGGGTCCCCTTGAGGTCCGCCAGGGTGACTCCCTCATCGACGCAGAGGCCCTCAACCTGGTGGAACATGGGGTTGTGGGTGGGATCCGGGTTGTCCCGCCGGTAGACGCGCCCCGGGGCCAGGATGCGATACGGAGGAGGCCCGGCCATCATGGTCCGCAGCTGCACCGGCGAGGTGTGGGTGCGCAGCAACCATCCCTGCGCCGGTCCCTCCAGGTAGAAGGTGTCGTGGGTGTCACGAGCGGGATGGGCTGGAGGCAGATTGAGCAGCTCGAAGTTGAACTGATCGTCCTCGACCTCAGGACCACGGACCGACTCGTAGCCCAGAGCCCGTCCGATGTCCTCGATCTCCCGGATCAGCCGAGCGACCGGATGCTGGTGACCTCTTGCCAGTGGGGAGCGTGGGTAGCTCAGGTCCAGCCACTCGTCCGCCTGGTCGGCTTCCCGCCGACTCGCCCGGAGCTCGCCCAGACGCCGCTCCAGGGCCGCCTCGGTCGCCTGCTTGGCGGAGTTGAAGGCCCTCCCCAGTCCAGCTCGCTGGTCCTGAGGAGCTTGGGCCAGGGCCTGGGCTCCTGAGCTGATCAGGCCGCCGTGGCGGCCCAGGTACCGGAGACGCACCTGCTCCAGTTGGTCTTGATCGACCGCCCCGGCGATTTCCTCCAGGGCCTGCTCGCCAAGTGCCTGGAGGTCGCCCTCAGTCACTGGTCGGGCGCCGTCTCCCGCACTACCTCAACCAGCCGTGCAAAGGCCGCCGGGTCGTGAATCGCCAGCTCCGAGATCTGCTTGCGCGAGAGCTCCACTCCGGAGCGACTGAGGCCGGCGATGAAGCGGCTGTAGGGAATGCCGGCCTGGCGCGAGGCGGCATTGATGCGGGCGATCCAGAGCCGCCGGAAGTTGCCCTTGCGCTTGCGCCGGTCGCGGTACTGGTAGGCCAGCGAGTGCATGACCGCCTCGTTGGCGGGCCGGAAGAGGCGATTGTGAGTGCCGCTGAAGCCGGAGGCCAGCTCGAGGACTTTCTTGTGGCGCTTACGGGCGGTGACCCCGCGCTTGACCCGGGCCACGGCTCAGCCCTTCAGGTAAGGCGCGTTCTGCCTCACCGACTTGGCACTGCCCTTGTCGACGGGGTGCATCTGGGCATAGCCGCGCTTACGTTTGGCCGACTTGTGCTCGAGCATGTGGGACTGGAAGGCGCCCCGGCGCAGCAGCTTACCCGTCCCCGACAGGCGGAACCGCTTCTGGGTTCCCTTGTGGGTGCGGATCTTCGGCATGGTTGCTGGCGCCTCCCTTAGGTAGCTTCTTCGAGACCGGGTTGAGGATCATGATCATATTGCGCCCCTCGACCAGAGGTGAGCGCTCGATCTGGGCCACGTCCTTGACTTCCTCAGCCAGCCGGTCGAGCAGAGCTCGGCCAATCTCCTGATGAACCAACTCCCGGCCCCGGAACATGATAGTGAGCTTGACCTTGTCGCCTTCTTCCAGGAAGTGACGGACGTAGCCGTACTTGGTCTGGAAATCGTGCTCGCTGATCTTGGGGCGGAGCTTCATCTCCTTGAGCCGGATCGAGTTGTGCTCGCGCCGGGCATCCTTTTCCCGCTTGAGAGCCTCGAACTTGAAGCGCCCGTAGTCCATCAGCCGGCAGACCGGGGGCTGGGCCTGGGGAGCCACCTCGACCAGGTCGAGACCACGCTCCTGAGCCAGGAGCTGGGCATCGCCAATGGTGACGATCCCGAGCGCCTCGTCGTTGGTGTCGTCGAAAAGTCGAATCGAAGGGACGCGGATCTGATCGTTGATACGCAGTTCGCGAAACGCTATGGACGAATCCTCCACAAACCGGATAAGGAATCCCGGATGCTATCACTGAGGCCGGTCGTTCCGGCCCCGGGCCTACGGTTCAGCTGCCGACCTCGGCCCGCAGCTTCCCGATCAGTTCGTCAACGGAGATCGGGCTCTCCTCCCCGCTGCGGTTGTTGCGCAGGTTGACGTTGCTGCCCAATACCTCTCTCTTACCCACGATGGCGGCATAGGGAACCTTGGCCAACTGGGAGTCCCTGATCTTGGCTCCCATCCGGTCGCCGGGGCGATCAGGCACCTCGGTCCGGAATCCCGCCTCCTCCAACTTGAGCGCCACTTGGTGAGCATAGTCCAGCTGGTCGTCGCTGACGGTAATGACTTGGACTTGAATCGGTGACAACCAGGTGGGCAAGGCCCCCGCGTAGTGCTCCAGAAGTACCCCCACGAAGCGCTCCATGGAGCCCAGCAGGGTGCGATGGATCATCACCGGCTGGTGCGGGGCCCCGTCAGCCCCGACGTACTCGAGACCGAAGCGGGCGGGTTCGTTGAAGTCGAACTGGACGGTGGCACACTGCCAGCGCCGGCCGATGGCGTCGCGAATGTGGACGTCGACCTTGGGCCCGTAGAAGGCGCCCTCACCGGCGTCGACCTTGTACTCCAGCCCCTCCGCCTCAATCACCCGGGCCAGGGAGGCTTCGGCCTGATCCCAGAGCTCGTTGGCGCCGACCGCCTTGGCCGGCCTGGTGCTGAGGTCGACCTCCACTTGATCGAAGCCGAAGCGGCTGTACATCTGGCGGACCAGGCGCAGGACCCCGGCCACCTCCTCATCCACCTGCTCGGGGCGGCAGAAGATGTGGGCGTCGTCCTGGGTGATCATGCGAACCCGGAGCAGGCCATGCAGGGTCCCGCTGCGCTGATAGCGGTAGACGGTGGCGATCTCGGCCAGGCGGAGCGGCAGCTCCCGATAGCTGCGGGCCTTGGACTTGTAGATCTCGATGTGGAAGGGGCAACTCATCGGTTTGACCCGATAGCGGTCGCCCTCTACCTCCATCGCCCCGAACATCTCGTCGGCGAAGTAGCCGAGATGGCCGCTTGTCTCCCAGAGCTGCTCGCGGGCCAGATGCGGGGTACATACGAGCTTGTAGCCGGCCCGCCGGTGGGCGGCCCGCCAGTAGTCCTCGATCACGTTCTTGACCGTGGCGCCATGGGGATGCCAGAGGATGAGCCCGGGGCCAACGTCTTCGGCGATAGAGAAGAGGTCCAGCTCCCGACCCAGCTTGCGGTGGTCGCGGAGGGCGGCCTGTTCCAACCGTTCCAGGTAGTCGGCCAGCTCCCCTTCCGAGTTCCAGGCGGTGCCGTAGACACGCTGCAGCATGGGCTGGGTCTCGTCTCCGTGCCAGTAGGCCCCGGCGGGGTGAGTCAACTTGAAGGCGGGAATCTCCGAGGCGTCGTGAACGTGGGGACCCCGGCAGAGGTCGAAGAAGTCCCCGGTCCGGTAGCAGCTGATCACATCGCCCTCGGGGATACGCTCGATCAGCTCGACCTTGAAGCGCTGCTGGCGGCGCTCGAACTCCGCCAGAGCCTCTTGCCGAGTGAGCTCTTCCCGCTGGTACTCGGGCTTGCGCCCGGCAATCTCTCGCATCCGGGCCTCGATCAGGGGCAGGTCTTCGTCGGTGAAGCGGTGATCTTGGGGCAGGAGGAAGTCGTAGTAGAAACCGTCCTCGATCGACGGCCCGATGCCGTACTCGGCCCCAGGCCAGATCTCACAGACCGCGGCGGCCATCAGGTGGGCCGCGCTGTGACGGAGGATTTCCAGATCAACGCCCTTCTCAACCATGCTTGTGGGCTCGATTGTATGAGAGCGCCGGGACGGGCCAGGATGGCAGCCGTCCGAAGCTATAATCCGGTCACCCCGACCCCCGAGAGGGCGCATAGCTCAGGTGGTTAGAGCGCTACCCTGACACGGTAGAGGCCCCAGGTTCGACTCCTGGTGCGCCCACCACCTGGACTGAGGCCACGAGGAGCCGCCATGTCACTCACTCCAAGCAACGGGAAGATCTGCTACCTGGCAATCCCGACCCAGGATCCGAAGGCTTCCTCGAATTTCTACCGGGAGGTCTTCGGCTGGACTGTGCGCCGGCGCGGCGACGGCGCGATCGCCTTCGATGACGCGACCGGCCAGGTCAGCGGCACCTGGACGACGGCCACTACCCCTTCACCGCCCGGGATCCTCGTCTACATCATGGTCGACAGCGTGACCGCGGCTCTGGGGGCAGTGGTGGCCCACGGAGGCGAGGTCGTGCAACCGGTGGGCCAGGACCTCCCCGAGATCACCGCCCGGTTCCGCGATCCCGGCGGCAACGTGATCGGCCTCTACCAGGAGCCGGAGCACCCCTCCGGGGGCTGAAAGCGCGACCCAGACGGGCCCGATTTGATGACAGCTTGTCCACAGCTAGGGATGGGGATACTGGGCACAACCGGGGCCGTCCAGAGGGGCTGGAAAAGTACCAATTTTTATAGTTGTTATGAGCATTGACAGGGGCCCCTTAACCAGTCTCTAATAACCCTCCGTGGCGCGCTCCTCCCGGCCCCTACCAGCAGTCCTGCGGGCCTGCGCTCGAGTTGGCTGCGCCGCCCTGGTGAAGAAGCAGACCGCCAAGTACTGCAGCGTCCGCTGCTCCAGCCTGGACCCGGATCGGCGGGCCCGTCTCCGCGAGCGAGCCCGGTCCGCTCGGGTGCTCCCCTTGGCCCGCCAGCTCCGCCTCGACTTCGAGAGTGAGGAGATGGGTCTGGCCCTTCTTGACAACGGCCGCGAGGAGATCCCGTTGGGGCTCTCCCGCTGGGCAGTCTGACCTAGTCAGTACCCGTCTCTTCCGCTTCTTGAGATCGGTGCTAGCGCCGGGCTGAGGTGGGGACCATCGAAGCCACGGCGCTGCGGATGTCGGCATCGGTCACGGTGACCAAGAGGCTCAGCTCGCAGCTTTGGCAGACGATGTGGAAGGTAGTCGGCTCCGGGATGGCCCGGGCCACCTCCTGACGGAGTCCGCAGCTTTCGCAAGTGACGACGGCTCGCATGCTGTCATTTAGCTCGCCTCCCGAGGAAGTGGCTACCTTCGATAACGGACTTCGACATCTCGCTACGCGGCCGTAACCGTGGCCCGAGTGGGCTATCCGGTGGAGGCCAGCCCCCAGCGCTGCCTGAAGGCGACGAATCCGGTGCCAATCAGGGCTACCCCCAGCGCGCCCACCACATCGCTGGCCCCGACCACGTCGGCGATGGCCCCGGCCAGGAGCAGAGGGACGGCGATGGCCAGATTGATGGCCAAAAAAGCGCCGCCAAAGATCTTCCCCCGGGTAGCTTCTTCGGTCGCCTCCTGGATCATGGTCAGACAGGGGATCAGCACCGCACCCAGGCCAATCCCGAAGAGCACCGCCAGACTGATCGCCAGGGGCACGAGGGCACCGTCGATACGGAGACGGTCCAGGATCGGGGGAAGCACACCGAGGACGATCATGGCCACTCCGGCGATGCCCAGGCCCTTGGTCACGGTGCCCGGGCCCGGACTCTGCGAGGAGGCACGTCGGCTCAGGACAGTTCCGGCCACCACCATCCCGATGGTGGCCGGGATGAGCAGGATGTAGCTGTCGTGGGGGCTGCGCAGGAGCACGTGCTGCATGTAGCCGGCGGAGAGGGCAAAGATGGTGAAGACGATGGCTAGGGCCAGGGTCAGCATGGCAAAGGCGAAGGGCAGGATGGGACTGACCCGGACCACATTCCAGGTCTCGCGGATCTCGGTCCAGGTACTTCGCCAGGGAGCCCGCATCGCCTTGCCTCCGGCCGCCGCCGGGGCCGCCAGCTTGGGCTTGATCAACCAGATGGCGCCGGCGGCGACGGCAAAGAGTCCGGCGCCGAAGTAGTAGGGACCCTCGAGGCCGAGCATGCCCTGAGCCACCGAGGCCAGGGGGACCGAGAGCACGATGGTGACGATGATGGTGATGGTGAAGAGCGAAGTGGCCGCCGCCAGGTCGCGGCGCTTGACCAAGCTAGGGATGCTGGCCGCCTCAGCGGGCGCGAAGAGCTGGCCCACCCCGGCGAAGACGAAGGTGATGACGTAGAGCGGCAGCACCTGGTGCTGGGCCACCCCGGTGATCTCCAGCAGCGGCACCCCGAGGACCATCACCCCGCGGGAGAGGTTGGTCCAGATCATCAGGGTCTTTTTGTCGTACCGGTCGGCGAATATTCCGGCCGGGATCGAGAGGAAGACGGCGGGGATGGTGTAGGCCAGCAGTAGGGCAGCGTCGCTCAGGTAGAGGTGAGTCAGCGAGTAGATGGACAGCAGGAGGGAGAAAGCGAAGAACTTGTCCCCCAGCTGAGCGGCCACCTGAGCGCCCCAGAGGAGCCGAAAGTCTCGCCCGCGGAGTACCTGGCGGAAGCCGGTCGGACCGGAATCTACGGCCGCCTCAGTGGACGATCCCGGAGGGGCCTCGACCGGCATGGCGGCGAATATATCACCGGATCGGGGTCCCTCTATCTCGAACCGCTGAAATCAGCACTCGCCATTCCTCCAGTTCCAGGCTGCCCGGGCGCCGGACCGGATCGATGGCGATGGATTGGAGGAAGACGAGCGCCTCCCCTGGGGTGATGCCCAGGGAGCGTGCCAGCCCGTGATGCAGTTGCTTGCGGCGGGCCTGGAACATGGGCCGCGCCAAGTCGGCAAGCGCCGTCGCCAGCTCCGGGTCCACACCCGGCCGGGGCCGGACCGATATCAGACTGCTGTAGACCTGGGGCGAGGGCCAGAAGCAGTCTGGAGCGACGTCGAACTCCACCTCAACCTCGGCCACCGCGCGCAGCACCAGCGTCGCCAGGGACCAGTCGCCATGGGACGCTGCCAGGCGCCGGCCTACCTCACGCTGGACCAGGAGATGGCAGGCCTGGGCGGGCGGATCCCAGCGCATCAGATGCGGCAAGAGCGCACCGGTGATCTGGTAGGGCAGGTTGCCGAGCACCGTCGGTCCCGGCAACCCCAGTTGAGCCGGACTCACCCGGAGAATGTCCGCCTCGACCACGGTCAGGCCCGGGTAGTGGCTGCCCAGCAGCCCCAGGGCTGCGACGCAGCGAGGATCGAGCTCGACTCCCACCACCTGGACACCCCGCTCGAGCAACCCCTGGGTGAGGGCGCCGAGGCCGGGGCCGATCTCCAGGACGCGGTCGGCGCTCCCGGCGCTGGCCACGATGGCGTCGCGGACCCGGCGGTCGATGAGGAAGTTCTGGCCCAGCTCCCGGCGCGGGCTGATCCCGAATCGCCGGGCCACGGCTCGCGCCGTCGCAGGCGAGCAGAGGTCGGGGACGCTCAAGGCGCCGGGAGCCGAAGCGCTCGACGGGCGTTATCGCTGGTGACCGCCGAAAGCGACTCCAGGCAGTCGCCCCGCAGGACCGCCAGCCACTGCGCGGTGGCCCGGACCATGACCGGTTGGCTGCTCTGGCCGCGATGGGGCTCAGGCGCGAGGAAGGGGGCGTCGGTCTCCACCAGGAGGAGCTCGGAGGGAACGATGCGGGCCGCATCCTGCAGCCCATGAGCCGACTTGAAGGTCACGTTGCCGGCGAAGGAGCAGTAGAGTCCCCGGGCCGCGGCCTCCTCGGCGAAGCTAGCGCCGCCGCTGAAGCAGTGCAGGATCCCTACCACCGGAGGCCCACCGTCGAGGACTTGGAGCAGGTCGGCATGAGCCTGGCGCTGGTGGATCACTACCGGTTTGTCAAGCTCGGCGGCGAGCTCCAGCATGGTCGCAAACATCTCTCGCTGCACCGACTTAGGAGTCTCCAGGTAGCCGGGGCGATAGAAGTAATCAAGTCCGACCTCCCCCACCGCCAGAGCCTTGGGGTGGGCCAGCAGCCGGCGCATCTGGTCCAACTCCGCGCCTGATGGAGGAACCGGGTTGACCGGGTGCCAGCCAACGGTGAAGTAGACCTCGGGGAACTCCTCGGCCAACGCACAGCCGGCGCGGCTCTCATTCAAGTCATCGCCGCTGCTGACTATCTGGTGGACCCCGGCCTGATCAGCGCGAGCCATGACCTCTTCAATTGCTATCCCCCGCAATATCACCTGGTCCAGATGGCAGTGAGTGTCGACCAGGTCGACGTCGCGCTCAGCCACCCAGCCGCACCTTCTTGCTGGGCGGGGCCTCGATCACGATGGTGCACTCGCCCCGCGGTGGCTCGGCACGGAACCGGGCCGCCAACTCGGCGGCTGTCCCCAGGTACCAGGTCTCGTGCAGCTTGGAGATCTCCCGAGCCACTGCCACCCTGCGCTCCCCGATCACCTCGCTGGCCCACTCCAGAGTGGCCGCCAGGCGGTGGGGTGACTCGTGAAAGACCAAGGCCCAACTCTCCGAGGCCCGGAGCAGCTTCTGGCTGCGCGACTTGGTCCGGGGCAGAAAGCCAAGGAAGAGGAAGCGATCTGCTCTCAGGCCGCTGGCGGACACCGCTGCCGCGTGGGCCGAGGGACCAGGCACGGCCACGACTGCAAAGCCCGCTTCGCGAGCTGCCGCCACCAGCCGGCGGCCGGGATCGCTGATGGCCGGAGTCCCCGCGTCTGAGACCAGCGCCACGTCACCGATCCGCAGCTGTTCCAGGATCAGCGGAATGCGACGTTCCTCCTGTTCCCCGGGCAGCGAGATGAGCCGGGCCCTGTCCGACCTGCCCCTGAGCAGGGTTCCGCTCCGGCGGGTGTCTTCCGCTACCACCGCCGCTACCTGGCCCAAGATCTCCGCCGCCCTCGGGGAGAGGTCAGCCAGGTTGCCGATCGGGGTCGCCACCACGTAGAGGACTCCCGCCATGAGCGCGCTCTAGTGGCCCCAGTCGCGAGGATAGCGAAAGTCCTGGCCGACGCTCCGGGCGGACAGCTTGGCGATGAGTGGCGGTTGTCGCTTGAACTGGGTGTTGCGAACCCGATCCCAGATCACCTGGACCATGACCGGATCCAAACCCAGAGCGGCGATCTCGCCCGGCGAGCGGCGCTCATCGATCAGTTGGTAGAGGATCTGGTCGGCATCGGCGTAGGTGAAGCCGAGATCAGCCTCGTCGGACTGGCCCTGAAAGAGGTCGGCGGAGGGCGCCTTATCGAGGATTCTCTGGGGAAGTCCTAGGTGGCGAGCCAGCTGGTAGATCTGGGTCTTGTAGAGGTCGCCCAGGGGATTTAGGGCGTGCGCGCCATCCCCCCAGAGAGTGCTGTAACCCAAGAGCAGCTCCGACTTGTTGCTGGTGCCAAGCACCAGGGCAGCGCGGGTGGCTGAGATGTCGTAGGCGATGCTCATCCGCTCGCGGGCCATCTTGTTGCCCCGCCGGGTGGCATCCGCCTCCGGAAAGGCCGCGAAATAGGAGTCGATCTGAAGGCTGATGTCGATCACCAAAAGTTCGACGCCCAGTTCCTCGGCGACCAACCGGGCATCCTCCAGGCTGCTGGGATTGCTCTCCCGGTAGGGCATGGCGACCGCGGTCACCGACTCTTTGCCCAAGGCGCTGACCGCGATCCGGGCCGACAGAGCGGAGTCGACTCCACCCGAGAGGGCGACCACCACCCCCCGCGCGCCCACCTTGAGGACCTCTTCGCGAACAAAGCCGATGAGAATGCCGGAAACCAGGTCGGTGTTGATGGAGAGGTCAGTCATCGTCGGTCAGGTCCAGCTGATGCTGGACGACGTCGAATCGCTCGTCCCGCAGCAAGGGGTGGGCGATCCGGGCTCGGCGCAGGTGGCCCCGATCCAGCTGGGCATGGAGCACGCCCGGGGAATCATCCAGGGGCCCGGCCAGGATCTGGCCGTCCGGACCAAGCAGACGGCTGCCGCCCCAGAAGTGGAACCCATCTTCGAAGCCCACCCGGTTGCAGTAGGCCGCAAAGACGGTGAACAGTTCCGCGTAGGTGCGCAGCATGGCCCCGTAGGAGGTGGCGCTGCCCAGCTCTCCCTCCCCGCTCCCCACCCCGCGGCCGGGGCTGGCTGAAGGGCAAAGGAGCAGATCGACCCCAGCCCGGCTCAGCAGGTAGGCCGAGCTGGGATGCCAGAGGTCCTCACAGACAAGGACACCGATCCGCCAGCTGGCTCCCCCAGCGAGTTCCACGTCAGCCGCCAGGAACTGGTCGCCAGCAGCCAGGTGGCGCTGCTCGTCGAAGATCCCGTAGGTCGGCAAGTAGACCTTGCGGTGGACGTGCCGGATGGCGCCGTTGGAGATCAAGACTGCGGCGTTGTAGAAGCTGAAACGATCGGACTCCAGGATCAAACCCACCAGGGCGGCTGCCTTGCCGGTCGCCGTGATGAGCCGTTCCAGCTCCGGACCATCGAGACGCACCGCCGTCTCCGGAGTCAGGTCCTTGAGGAAGTACCCGGTCAGACTGAGCTCGGGCAGCACCACCAGGTCGGCGCCTTGAGCCGCCTCGGCGGAGATCTTCTCGCAGCACCAGTCCAGATTCGCCTGCAGGTCGCCCAGAACCGGCTGGTGCTGGACCAGGGCCAGCTGCACCGGCGGGGAGCCGGCCATCCTAGCCCACCACCGCGGCCGGTTTCTCGCCTCGGAGGAAGGCACCGATCAGGGGTGCCAGCCTTTCCGGTGGCTCGTAGAGGAAGGCGGCCTTAGGCAGCGCCCGGACGAACTCCTCGCCATATTTCCGTTCCAAGATCCGAGGATCGCAGATCACGACAGCGCCCCGATCACCATGGCGGCGCACCAGCCGTCCGAAACCCTGCTTCAGACGGAGCACCGCCTCCGGGAGCGAGAGCTGGGCGAAAGAGTCCGCACGGCCCCGCGCCCGGGCCTGAAAGATGGGGTCGGTGGGAACCGGGAAGGGAAGCTTGTCGATGACCACGCACTGGAGCACGTCGCCGGGCAGGTCGATCCCCTCCCAGAAGCTGTTGGTACCCAGGAGCACCGTCCGAGGCTCCTTGCGGAAATTGCGGAGAACCTGGTTGCGAGTTCCGTCCAGGCCCTGACCGAGCACGGCGATCCCTTCACCCCGGAGCAGGGAACGAAGCTGCCCATGTACCTCGCGGAGGGCGTGGTACCCGGTGAAGAGGACCAGGGTCCGGCCACCGAGCTCACTGGCGATGTCGGCCACCAGCTGGGCCACCACCCCGGAGTGCTGGGGGTCCTCATGTCCAGGCATTCCCCGCGGCAGGCAGCAGAGCGACTGACGTAGGTAGTCGAAGGGCGAGTCGAGGACCAGCTCCTGGGCATCCTCGAGGCCGAGCCGATCGCGCAGGTACTGGAATGACCCGGCGACTGCCATGGTCGCTGAGGTCAGGACCACCGTCTGGCAGCGCTCGAAGAGGTGCTCACGCAGGGAGGTGGCCACCTCCGCCGGGGCCGTCCGCAGGACGGCCCGATCCCCACGCTCAATCTCCACCCAGGCCACCTGGCTCGGGCCGACGACGTCTGACCCTAAGCCGGGATCACCCTCCAGGTTGGCCAGCGAATTGGTGACCACCCGGGCCATCCCGGCCAGCGCCTCGGCGGCCACCCAGCACTCGCGAGCGCCGTTGTCCGGCTGTGGCCAGACAGTCGTCTGGACATTGCCCAACTCGGCTGCGCTGTGCAGTGCGGCGCTGGCCTCGCGCAAGGACCGGCCCAGCCTGAAGAGCCACCGCGACGTTTGCTCCCAGCCTTCGGCGGCGACCACGCGCCCGTCCAGAACGACGAATGTCGGACCCCGGACCTCCGAGTTGGCAGTCTCGGCGGCCACCAGCTGACGCAGCGCGGCGAAGGCCGCGGTGGCGGCCTGGCGCAATCCCTTCAGGGCTCGGTTCACCTCGGAATCGCCAAAATCCGGGATTCGGTCCGTCACCGCCAGGATGGTTCCCAAGCCCAGGCGCTCGCCCTGCGACTGGGTGGCGGCTTCCTCGAGGTGGTGGGCCTCATCGATGATCAGGTGGTGGAACTCGGGCAGCACCGCTCCCCCGCTGTCGGCGTCCGCCAGAAGCAGGGCGTGGTTGACGATGACTAGGTCTGCCTCACGGGCGGCAACCCGAGCCTTGACCATGAAACAGGTGCCGTCGCGCCAGTTGTGGCAGGCGGGTCCGAGGCAGTCGTCGACGGTGGAGGCGACCTTCTCCCAGAACTCTGAGTCCCGTCCAGCCAGTCGCAACTCGGCGCGATCTCCGATCTGGGTCTGGTACGCCCAGATCAGAGCTCGGACCTTGAAGCGAACCTCGTCGGGGTCACGGCGGCGGCCAACTGGTCCCGCCGCCAGCCAGCGCTCCAGCCGGCGCAGGCTGAGGTAGTTGCCCCGCCCCTTGAGCACCGCCGTGCGCAGCGGCAGAGACTGGGCCGTCTCAGCCAGGGGGACGTCGTGTTGGACCAGCTGCTCCTGCAGGGTGATGGTGTGGGTCGACACCAAGACCCGGCCTCCACCTCGGGCCGACCACTCCCGGGCCGGGAGCAGGTAGGCGAGGGATTTCCCCACCCCAGTACCCGCCTCGACGAGCAGGGTCTGGCCCCGGTTGAAGGCCTGGGACACGGCCAGCGCCATCTGCTGCTGCTCCTCCCGAAGCTCGAACTCGACCTCGGAGTGGGCCAGACCACCCTCGGGACCGAATGCGGCCAGCATGCCCGCTTCGTCGATGCCGCCCGAACGGCCAGAGGGAGTCTCCTGAACCTGGGGAGCTGCCCTCGGTGGCTCATCTCTCTCTGAGACCTCCCTGTCCACACCCAAGGCGCCTACCAGCAACTGCTGGGCCAGATACTCCCCGGTCGGCCAGCCACCAGCGGAGCACAGCAAGCGCACCCGCTCACGAACTTGGGCCGGCAACAGCTGGGCGATCTCGATCAGGCTCTCGAGCAGAAGCTGAGTCGCCTGGGCGTCGGACAGAGCCCGGTGGGGCCGGTCGTGGGGTAGGTCGAGGGAGCGGCTCAACTCCTCCAGACTGTGGCTGGGAGCGGCGGGGAGAAGAACGCGGGCCAGTTCGGACGTGTCGAGCGCCAGACGGCCGCCGAACTCCTCGGGAAGGATCTCGGTGCAGAACGCCATGTCGAAGGAGACGCCGTGGCCGACCAGGGTGCAGCCCTCGCTGAACAGGGCCAGTCCGGCGACCGCCTCGGGCGGGGATGGCTGCCCTTGGAGGTCTTGGTCCCTGATGCCGCAGAGGCGTTGAATCACCAGCGGCACCGGAATACCCGGATTGGCAAGCGTGGAGTAGGTGTCGAGCACGCCGGTGCGGTCGAACTTCACCGCCCCGATCTCGATGATGCGGTCGCTCCGCGGGCTGAGGCCGGTCGTCTCCAGGTCGAAGCAGACCAGCGTCTCCTCGGGGCTCGTGGGGATTACGGTGATCATGGTGCAAGCACCACCTTAGCCGCGCTCGGAGATTGGCATTCCCGCTAGGGCGCCTCGGCTCCTGCCGACAAACCCCGCCTGCGGCACTCGCTGAGGACCAGATTCACCACCTCC
>Ga0307373_10001613_pt1 | contig 42270 bp, 40 predicted proteins | sample OX2MG_FD_202534 | JGI IMG/M metagenome (GOLD analysis project Ga0307373, IMG submission 202534) | Soil microbial communities from Risofladan, Vaasa, Finland - OX-2 | ecosystem: Environmental > Terrestrial > Soil > Coastal area > Acid sulfate soil | place: Finland: Risofladan, Vaasa | collected...
CCGACTTCGGGACCGAAACTTTCCGGCTGGCTGCTGCGCGCCAGCCAGGCCGCCGCGGGCGCGAAAATATCGCGGCCGTGAAAGGTGCGGCTGACCGGCTGCAGGAAATAATGCTCGGCGGTGATGTGCCAGGCGTGGATTTCCTCTTCGCGGTCGAAGACGAGCGAGAGAACGCCGTTATCGGGGGCGATGAAATAATGCGAGCCGGCGCTGACGAGCAAGGGACGGCGCGCGCCGCCGACGCCGGGATCGACCACGACGACGTGAATGGTTCTCGCCGGCCAAAAGCGGTAGAACTGGGCGACGGTAAGCGCGCCACCGAGCCGGTCGAACCGGCTCACCTGATGGGTAATGTCGTGAATGCGCGCCTCCGGCGCGATCGTAGTGATCACGCCCTTCATGGCCCCGACGAAATGGTCGGAAACGCCGAAGTCGGTAGTCAGCGTGATTGAGGGCGCCGTCATGGCTTTTTCATCGGCTGCATGACGATCGGTGGCGGCGCGTAGGTTTTCCGCAGCCGGTTGAGAAATTTCTTAAGCTGGTTCGGGGGCGTTTTTTTCAGCTCGAGCACGACGTAGAGATAGGCATCGACCACGGGAATCAGATCGTTATCGGAGTCGATATAGAGCTTGTCCATCTCGAGCACGACCTGATTGAAAGGAACGCCGTTAACGGTGAGCCGTTCGGCGGTCTTGACCAGGACCGGCTGATCGCCCTTCGGCACGGCATCCCAATTCTCGCGCACCGAAAGAATGACGCCCTGCTCGATTCCGACGACCATCGAAACCTTGGCATCGTCGCCCAGCGACATCCAGGCCCGGCCGTTCGCCCAGCTATACGTTTTTTCCCCCACCTTGCCCACGGACTGCATGGGGTGACCATTTTCACCGGTCCCCGGGGCAGGGGCAAGACTGGACGGCGCGGATTGGCTCGGTTGCCCCGCTCGCGCCGCAGGCGCAACGGTCAGGGCGAACACGGCCAGGATAATGGCAAGCGGTAATTTCATAATCGCCTCCGGCGAACGCATTTAAAATCCCTCATCGATCAGCCGCGCCAGGGTCAAACGTTCCGCCTGGCTGGCGGCCGGTTCCGTGCGTGCCTGGACCAATCGCTCGATGTAACGAGCCAGAACATCGATTTCCAGATTCACCGGGTCGCCCTCGGCCTTCGCCCGCAGATTGGTGTGCGCGAACGTGTAGGGGATGATGGCGAAATCGGCCCGAAGGCCCGCGCATGCGGCTACGGTGAGGCTGATGCCGTCGATGGCGAGCGATCCTTTCTCCGCCACGTAGCGCGCCATTTCCGGTGCGACGCGCACGCTGAGCCATCCATTTTCGCCCTCGCGGAGAATTCGCTCAACGCGTCCCACGCCGTCGACGTGTCCCAAGACAAAATGACCGCCCAGTTCGGCTCCGGCCGTGAGCGGGCGCTCGATATTGACCAGTGAGCCGGCGGGAAGTTCCGCGAAGCTGGTCCGGCGCAAGGTTTCCGGCGATAGATCGGCGACAAAGCCCTCTTCGCCGGCGACGGCGACGGTGAGGCAGCAGCCGTTCACCGCAACGCTGGCGCCCGGTCCGAGCGGCGCCCTGGCGGCGCTCTCGACGGCGATTTCGATGCGGCCCCCGCCGCTCGATGGCTCGATCCGCTCAATCCGGCCAATTGTTTCAATGATCCCGGTAAACATCTTGGAGATACCCCTCCAGCAGAATATCAGGTCCGGAGCGTCGCAGCTCGACGCCTGTCATCGTGGCCGGCAAATGGCGCGACGGCTCGAAGGCGAGAGCGAGCGGCATCCCCGGGCGGGCGAGAATCCTCGGTGAGTAGAAAAGCAGGACCTTGTCGATCAGATTTCGGGCAAGCATGGCGCCGTTGACCTCCGCCCCGGCTTCGACCAGCAGGCTGAGGATTTCGCGCTGCCCGAGCGCCGCCAGAACGGCGGCCAGATCGGGCCGTCCGTTGCGCGCCGGAACGCGCATCACCTGGACGCCGCGCTCGGCCAGCTTGCGCGCCGGCGCGCTCCGGGGAGACCGCAAAGTGAAAACGAGCAGATCGTCCGCCGCCGAGCGCACCAGTTTCGAGCCGAGCGGCAGGCGCAGCTGCGAATCGAGCACGACGCGCAGCAGCGGGCGGCGGCGCGGGCGGCCGCTGCGGTCGGTGAGCAGGGGGTTGTCGGCGAACACGGTTCCGACGCCGGTGAGAACGGCATCGGAGGCGTGGCGCAATTGTTGAACGCGCCGGCGGGAAATTTCCGAAGTAATCCAACGTTCCACGGCGCGAGGCGGCCGTCGCCCCGCGCCCGGTTCCACAAGCGATATCTTGCCGTCCAGCGTTGCGGCGGCCTTCAGCGTAACCAGAGGCCGCCGGCGGCGAATCCATGCGGCGAAGGGCTCGTTCAAGCGCCGGGCCTCGGTTTGGCTCGGGCCGACCTGCACGTCGATTCCCGCGCGGCGCAGCTTGCGAAACCCCTTTCCCGCGACCAGCGGGTTGGGATCGGCCATGGCCGCGACCACACGCCCGATCCCCGCCGCGAGGATGGCTTCCGTGCAAGGGCCCGTGCGGCCCTGGTGGCAGCACGGCTCGAGATTCAGATACAGGGTTGCGCCGCGAGCGCGCTCTCCGGCTCGCTCGATGGCGAGAACTTCGGCATGGCGAACGCCGTCGTAGGTGTGGAATCCCTCGCCGACGACGCGGCCGCCGCGTACGACGACGGCGCCCACCATCGGATTGGGATGGGCCAGCGCTTCGCCGCGGCGCGCCAGCGCGAGCGCCCGGCGCATCCATCGCCGGTCAAGCGGCTGCTCGCTGGAGGGGCGCTCGTCGGGCTGGCGGGCGGGAGTCATCGCCGGGTTCAATCGAACAGGGAATCGACGTAAGTCGCCGCGTCGAAGGGAACCAGGTCCTCCGCCTTTTCGCCGGTGCCGACGTAGCGCACGGGAAGGCCCAACTCGCGTGCGATGGCCACGACGATGCCGCCCTTGGCCGTGCCATCGAGCTTGGTGAGCACGATGCCGGTGACGCCGGCATGGGAGGTGAATTCGCGGGCTTGGGCGAGGCCGTTCTGCCCGGTGGTCGCGTCGAGCACGAGCAGCACTTCATGGGGCGCGCCGGGAACGATCTTCGCGGCGGCGCGCTTCATCTTCTCGAGTTCGGCCATCAGGTTGTGCTTGGTGTGGAGGCGGCCGGCGGTATCGACGATGACGACTTCGGTCGAACGGCTCAGCGCCGCCGACAGCCCGTCGTAAACGACCGCCGCGGGATCCGCGCCCGCTTTCCGGTGGACCACGTCGATCCCGGCGCGGTGGCCCCAGACTTCCAGCTGCTCGATGGCGGCGGCGCGAAAGGTGTCGGCGGCGCACAGCAGCGTCGAGCGGCCTTCCTGTTTGAGCCGCCAGGCGAGCTTGCCGATGGTGGTGGTCTTGCCGGTGCCGTTGACGCCGACGACGAATATGACCTGCGGGGTAGCGGTGTTCGCGCCGGCGGCGGCCGGTGGCCGCAGCAGTTCCGCCAGGCTGGATTTCAGCGCGTCCTTGACCTCGGCGGCGTCGCGAAGGTTGCCGCGTTCGGACTTCTCGCGCAAACTGTCCAGCAGCTCCTTCGTCGTGCGAACGCCGAGGTCGGCCGAAAGAAGCGACGCTTCGAGCGCGCGGAGCAGTTCAGGATCGACGGGACGGCCGGGGGAGAGAAGCGGGGCGAGCCGCTCGCTCAGTTGCTCGCGGGTTTTGGCGACGGACTGCTTCAGCCGGTCGAGCAGCGTGGGTTCGGGTTTTCCGAATAGGGTCAGCATGGAATGGGGACGGGCAATCGAATCAGAAACGCATTGTAAAGAACCGGGCCACGGGAAGCAAAACCGGCGGCAACAGGAACCCGGGGTGAGGCAGCGGGGGAATGGGAGACCAGGAAAATGTGGCGAACGCCAGAATCACCAGCAGGACCAGGCCGCCCCAGCGCAGCGGCTTGTGTGCGGAGCGGATCAGGGCCGTGCCGGTGGCGAAAAATTCGGCGACCAGAGCGCAGGCCAGCATGACCGGGAGCGAGGTGAGGCTGGGCGGATAAAAGGTGGGACGCAGCGTGGGGAAACGGTTCAGCACGTCGCGGAGGGCTTCCTCGAACAGGAGCATGAAGCCATAGAGCGGGCTGACGAAAGGTTCCGGTCCCCGCTGGCGCAGGCCGGCCCAGAGCGATAGCCAGCAAAACAGGAAACCGAGCATGTAGATGATGGCAATTTGCCGGAGAGTCGGCCGCCAGGAGCCCAAGCGCTCGAGCAGGGCGCTCGATGACGCGCCGCGCGAGTTGGGAGCCGCTGCGTTCATTCTTCCTTGAGTCTTCGCTGCATCAGCTCGCGGATCGCCTCGCGCGGGGCGCGGCCGCCGTTGAGAACCGCGTACATCTGCTCGGTAATCGGCATCTCGACCCCGGCCCGGCGAGCCAGTTCCAGCGCGGCGCCCGTCGTGCCCACGCCCTCGGCCACCATCCGCATCGATTGGAGGATTTCGGCCAGGGGCCGGCCGCGGCCCAGTTCGATCCCGACCGCCCGGTTGCGGCTGAGCGCGCCGGTAGCCGTGAGCACCAGGTCTCCCATGCCGGACAGTCCCGAAAGCGTGCGCGGCTGTGCGCCAAGCGCACAGGCCAGGCGTGTCATCTCGGCAGCGCCGCGGGTAATCAGTGCCGCAACGGTGCTGTGTCCCAGATTGAGTCCGACGCAGATGCCGGCAGCGATGGCGATGATATTTTTCAACGCGCCGCCCATCTCGACACCGCAGACGTCTTCGCTCACATAGACGCGAAACGCGGTACCGGAGAACATCTCTTGCACGTGGCGGGCCAGATCGCGATCCCGCGAGGCGACAACGATGGCTACCGGATCGCCTCGCGCCACTTCGCGGGCGAACGAGGGGCCGGAAAGCACGGCGATCCGCGGGCAGCTTGTGCCCGGTGGAACCGGTGCGGACGGGTGCGCCCGGGCCACCTCTTCGATCACCTGACTCATGCGCGCCAGCAGGCCGGGCTCGATCCCCTTGGTGGCGCTGACAACGGGCGGAATCCGGTGGAGCGGGGCGAAAGCGGCGGTGTAAACCTGGCGCGCGTGCGCCGACGGCATGACGCCGACAATGAGCGACGCGCCGGAAACGGTTTCGGTCAGATCATTGGAGATCGCGATGGCCGCCGGCAGTTCGAAGCCGGCCAGATACGGCTGGTTCAGGCGCTCCTCGCGCATGCTGGCGGCCAGTTGCGGATCGTGCACCCACAGGTGAATCCGGCAGCGGGGGTTGTTGCGGGCGAGCAGCAGCGCGAGCGCCGTGCCCCAGCTTCCCCCTCCGAGAACCGCGATCTTATCCACGTTCACGGCCATTTGATTTACCGAAATGCATTTTCGGTTCGCTGCCATCGATCAGGCGCTGCAGGTTGGGGCGATGGCGCCACAGGATGAGCAGCGTGGAGATCACAGCGGCGATCGAGACGCTCTCAGGCGGGTGATGGCCGGGAACGTAGAGCCAGTACATGGATAGGGGAAGCAGCGCCGCCCAGAGGATGGAGCTGAGCGACGCGTAACGCCAGATCGCCATCGCCACGACCCAGACGAGCAGATCGGCCAGCGTGGCGACCCAGCCGATCACCAGAAACGCGCCAATCGCCGTGGCCACGCCGCGGCCGCCGCGCCAGCGCAGCCAGATGGGAAACAGATGCCCCAGGATCGCGCCGACGGCGGCAAAGGCGAACCACGTCGATAGGTTCCCGCCCAGCCGCATGGCGAGCCAGACGGCGCAGGCCCCCTTGCCGCCATCGAGCGCGAGCGTGGCGAGCCCGGCGCCCAGACCCAGCGAGCGGGTGACGTTCGTCGCGCCGATATTGCCGCTGCCTTCCTGGCGGATGTCCCGGCCGCCGGCCAGGCGAGCGATCAGATAGCCGAACGGGATCGAGCCCAGCAGATAGCCGACCCCAAACATCAGAAAGGAATTCACGGCGTTTCCCGCGCGAAGACGACGGTTTCCAGACGCGTGTAGATCGATCCCTCCGGCGCGCGGCGGCTCTCATACAGGTGGAATTCGCGCGTGACGGTCCGGCCGAATTCCCGCAGGCCGGCGCCGGCGATCACCTGGCGAAGGTCTCCGCTTTCCGACGGATCGTTGAATCGGGCCAGGGTGAGATGCGGCGCGAACGGCCGGGATTCGAGCGGGATGCCCAGCGGGGCAAGCCGGCGCTCGATGTCCGCCGCCAGCTCGGCCAGGGCGGCCGAGGCATGAACGCCGGCCCAGAGAACGCGGGGCTGGCGGTCGTTACGGAAGAAACCGGCCCCGCGGAATTCGATTTCAATGGGCGAAGGCGCGCGCACCGGCTCGATCGCGGCGCGCAGGGGACCCAGCTCGCCGGGCGGCCGCTCGCCGATGAATTTCAGCGTCACGTGCGCGCTTTCGATTCGCGCCCACCGCGCCCGCGGCGCGTGCCGGCGAAGTTCGAGAGAGAAATCGGCAATATGGCGGCGGACATCTTCGGGGATATCAAGCGCGACAAAGAGCCTCACGCCCGGTCTCCCCCCGATCGTGCCCGGCCCAGGTAGCGGCGCACCATATCGAGCGCCGATTGCGCGGCCAGGCGGCGGATGCGTTCGCGCTCGCCGCCGAAGCGGAACAACTGCTCGCGGGCGCCGGACGCGTCGGCGAGCGAAATGTGCACGGTGCCCACGGGCTTGGCCGGAGTGGCGCCGCCGGGACCGGCGATACCGGTAATGCCGAGGCCGAGCGTGGCGCCGGAAGCGAGCCGCACCCCCTCGGCCATGGCCATGGCCACTTCGGCGGAAACCGCGCCGTGCAGCTCGACCAGAGCCGGCGGCACGTGGACCCACGCGGTCTTCATTTCGTTGCTGTAGGAGACGACGCCGCCCCGGAAAAAAGCCGAGCTGCCGGGAATGCTGGTCAGGCGCGCCGAAACCAGGCCGCCCGTGCAACTCTCAGCGATGGCGATCGTCGCCCCGGTGCTCCGGAGCCCGCGCGCGACGACCTCGTCCAGCGTTTCGCCCTCGGTCGAAAATACCGCCTCGCCCAGGGCCGATGCGATCCGGCCGGCGAGTTCATCGAGTAGCCGCCCGGTGCCGGCCGGATCTTCGGTCCAGGATGTCAAATGAATTTCGATTCCCTCGGGCGAAGCCAGGATCGTCGTCTCGACCTCGCGGTATGAGCCGTAGATCGGCGCGATCCGATGGTCGAGATCGGATTCCGGCATGCCGGCGACGACCAGTTTCCGATGAATCATGCGGAGCGCGCCGGTGCGGGGCTCGATGAGCGCGCGCACATGGTCGGTAAAGATCCGGCGCAGCTCTGGCGGCGGGCCCGGCAGCAGAACGACCGCCTGGGCGCCCAGTTCCAGCCACAAACCGGGGGCGGTGCCGTAGGCGTTCTGGAGAATCAACGCGCCTTCGGGCACCATCGCCTGACGCTCGTTGTTGGGCGGCATGGCGCGGCCCATGCGCGCGAAGCGCTCCTGAATGCGGGCGAGAACCTGCCGGTTCGGCAGCAGGCGGCGGCCCGTCGCCTCGGCCAGGGCCTCTCGCGTCAGATCGTCTTCGGTCGGACCGAGCCCCCCGCTCGAGATCACCAGATCGGCGTGCCCCAGGGCGAGGCGAAACGCCTCGCTCAGCTCGTTGCGAACGTCGCCGACCACGCTCTTGCGGATCACGGCGATTCCCAGCAGATTCAACTGCTCGGTCAGGAAGAGGGAATTGGTATCGAGACGGAAGGGGGTCAGAAGTTCCGAACCCACGGCGATGATTTCCGCGCGCTTCATCCGCGTAACGTTTCCGGCGCGTTCAAGCGCCGGCGTCCCCGGCGTCCCCGGAATCCCCGGAACCCTTGACCAGCCGCAGGGCGGCTGAATTGATGCAGAAGCGCAGGCCCGTCGGCGGAGGACCGTCGGGGAACAGGTGCCCCAGATGGGCGTCGCAACGGGCGCACTTCACTTCCACCCGGCTCATGCCGTAGGACTCGTCTTCCCGCAGAGCCAGCCCCGAGGCTTCGATCGGGGCCGAGAAACTGGGCCAGCCGGTTCCCGAATCGAATTTGGTTTTGGAGCTGAACAGGGGCGCCGAACAACAGACGCAGCGGTAGGCGCCTTCGTCATGGCAATCCCAGTAGCGGCCGGAAAAGGCCGGCTCGGTGGCCCCTTGGCGGGCAACCGCATACTCGTCGGGCCGGAGCTGCGTCTGCCATTGGGCGTCGGTTTTCTGAATTTTGTCCGTCATCGGGCGCTTAGCGGCCGAGAGGCAGGCCGTCGATATCCCATTCGATCGAGTAGAGCGAGCTGTTCGACGCCAAAATGGCGCGCCTCGAAAGCAGCGCCATCCCGACCAGTCCATAACCGGTCAGCAAAAGAGTAGCGCGGCCATCCGGGCTCAGGCGGACCACGCCGCGGCGGCCGCCGAGCGAGGCCACGACCAGGAGATTGCCCGAGCGGTCGAACGCCATGCCTTGCGGCCTGCCCAAGCCGCGAAAAAAGACCGACACCGCGCCCGCATGGCTGATGCGATGAATGCGATCGAAGCTCGACGTCGTCGGGCCGGTGACGTACAGATCGCCCTCGGGACTGAAGGCCAGATGGTAGGCGGAGATGGAGGGTTCCAGCGTGGCAAAAACCAGGATTTCCCTCTGCGGCGAGATCTTGAAGATCGTGCCGCTGCGGTCGCCAACGTAGAGATTGCCTTCGCGGTCGAACGCCAGTCCGGTGGCGATGCCCATGCCCTCGATCCATTTCTCGATGTGGCCGTCGGGGCCGATCCGGTGAATCGTCCCGTCGTTGCGGCAGGAAACCATCAGGTTGCCTTCGGGATCGAAGGCCAGCCCGGTGGGATTGGTCAGCTGGACGGCCAGCGGCTTGACGGTGAAATCGGGGCTGATTTTATACAGGGGAACGGCCACTTTCTGCCCGCGCTGGCCGCTGAAGGTGACGTAGGTATTGCCGTCGGAGTCGATGGCGGGATTGGCGACGGGGTGGAGGTTTTCCGCCACGACCCGGCCCAGGGCGAAAGCAACGGTATCGCTGCGGCCGTGCCCGGTTTCAATCGAAACGCCGGCCTCGGCGTCTTCGGGCACGCGCGCGACGACCAGCTGCTCGCTCCAGAGCAGGATGTTGCCCTGCGCCTGGCCGAAGCGGACGCTGGGCAGGGTGCTGTTGGAGGACTCGAACCCGTTGCCGCGAATGAAAATGTCGCCGCCGGGAATGGCCGCAACGGGTGAAACGTTCTCGATCCGGGGTCCGGCTTCTAGTGGATTTGGCACGCGCGCTTTTCGCCTTAAAAACCCAGCCTGTGAATCAACCACAACGCGATGGCCGCATAGCCACCGGCGATCCAATCATCCGCCATGATGCCCCAACCACCGGGAAGCCATTCGGCGCGTCGCGCGGGAGAGGGTTTCAAAACATCGAAACCGCGGAAAAGTATAAAACCCAGTATCAAAGATTTCCAGTTGACCGTGGCGAGGCCCACCAGAAAGCCGGAGTAAGCGATCAGCTGGCCGGAAACCTCGTCGATCACCACCGATTGCGGGTCCTTGCGGCCCAGAAACGCGGCGGCTCGCGAAGCGGCCCAGATTCCCACGGCGGCGACGGCCACGTTCACGACAAAGTAGGTGATCAGAAAATTGCGCGAAAGCGGCCCTCCGGCCGCCCCGGCCATGGTTCGCGCGATCAGCCATCCCACCCCCACGCCGACCAGCGAGCCGAACGTTCCCGGAACCAGCGGCAGGCGGCCCGCGCCGAACACGGTTGCCAGGGCCAGCGCCAGGCGCGGCTTCGACGGTTGGTTTTCAGCGTTCGTTGCCATCTCCATGCCTGGAAAATAACGGCGCCTTTTCGCCCCTCGCCGCCGCGAAAACGGTGAAATTCTCCCCGGCCATTTAGCCGAGCACGTGCAGCAGCCCGGCGCCGACGGCGGGCTCGGGAATCGGCGGTGGGGCTTCGAGCACCTCCAGCACGCGCGCGACCAGATCGTAATCGGTCGAATGCGTGACGCTCACGCGCGCCAGCCGGCCCGGTTGCGGCTCCGAGCCTTCGGGAAATTCGGTCAGGTAAACCTTGCCGTCGATGTCCGGGGCCATTCCGCCGAGGCGCCCTTCCCACAGCCCTTCGGTATCGCGCGAGGGGCCGTCGACGAGAACGACGGCTTCGCCGCCGACGCGGGCGCGAAGCTTGCGGGCGCTGATGCCGCGCTGCAGGGACATGAGCGAATCGCGGCGGCGGGCGATGGTTTCCTCGTCGACTTTCGCCTCGAGCGCGTGGCTGGCCGCCGTGTCCACGTCGGAATAGCCGAAGACGCCGAGCCAGTCGAACTCGGCCGCGCGGACGAAATCGCGCAGCTCGCGGAAATCGGCTTCGGTCTCGCCCGGGAATCCGACGATGAACGTGGTGCGAAGCGAGACGCCGGGAATTGTTTGCCGGATGCGCTCGATGAGTTTCAGGAAAGCATCGGCGTTCGAGCCGCGCTTCATGAGGCGAAGCACGTTGCGGCTGGCGTGCTGGAGCGGGATATCGAGATAGGGAACCAGTTTCGGATGCGCGGCGATGGTTTCGAGCAGCCGGGAAGTGACCCGGTTGGGATAGCAATAGAGAAACCGGACCCAGGCCAGCTCGTCGATTTCCGCAAGCCGTTCGAGCAGCGCCGGCAGGCCGTCGCCGACGCCGAGATCGACGCCGTAGGCGGTCGTATCCTGGCCCACCAGCGTGAGCTCGCGAACGCCGGCGCGGGCGAGCGAGGCGGCCTCGCGAGCGACCGATTCCGGGCGGCGGCTGCGGAAACGGCCGCGCAGCTGGGGAATGATGCAGAACGAGCAGGGATGATCGCAGCCCTCGTTGATCTTGACGTAGGCGGTGTGGCGCGGCGTGGCGAGAAAGCGCGGCGTCCGGTCGTGATAGAGATATTCGGGCAGCAGGGCGGTGGATTCGCCGGGCGGCTCGAATTCGCCGCGAACGGCGCGAAGAATGCTTTCCAGCTCGCCCGTGCCGACGACGGCGTCGACCTCGGGAATCTGCTCGCGGATTTCCTTGCGATAGCGCTCGACCAGGCAGCCGGCCACGATCAGCCGGCGCGCGCGCCCGCTCTTTTTCAGCTCCGCCATCTCGAGGATCGTGGCGACCGATTCTTCCTGCGCGGGGGCGATGAAACTGCACGTGTTGACGACGAGGACGTCGGCTTCTTCGGCATGGGAAGTGATTTCGTAGCCGCCCTCGCGCAAAAATCCCAGCATCACCTCGCTATCGACGAGGTTCTTCGGGCAACCCAGGCTAATTAGTCCCACTTTGGGCATAGGAATCGGCGCAGCCAAGCACCAAGGGCGCACAGAGGCCAGGTTCCAGTATACCAGTCATGGGGGAACGGGCGTCCGCGGCTTATGACCGCCGGTTCCAGCTATGGCCCGGCCCGATCATCTCATCTCTTTTCATTTCATTGCGTCATTTCATGGCGAGGGCTGCTGCGCGAGGGCGGCGACGGCGATCTTGCGAGACGCGCTCGAAATCGCCATTTGGGGAACGCGGCCAAGCGCGACCACGCAACCCGTGCCCGGCTCCGGAAGTTTTTCGACGCGAAGCAGCCAGGGCTCGATCGTGATTTCGCGAAAGGTCACGCTGTGGCGCAGTTGCCCGAGCGGCTCCCAGCGCCGGGGGCGCAGGCCGAATTCAGCGGCGAGGTAGTTTCGGAGTTCAGGGCCGCCGTCGCCGTTCGCCACGACAGCGGGGAACTGCCACATCCGCGAAAAAATCGCGCTCAGGTCCCCGTTTTCCGGAACGGGTACATCGGGGTGGCTCGATTTTGCCGTCCGCGTCAGAAGCGTTTGCCCTCGCGGATCGACGAGTACGGCCACGGCAATGCGCACGCGCACCGGGGCGGGCTTGGCGCGGCGCTCGGGCAGGCGATCGGCAAGGCCCAGGCGGAACGCTTGGCAGCCATCACGTACCGGGCACGAGTGGCAGAGAGGCCCGCGCGGCGTGCAGACGGTGGCGCCCAGTTCCATCATCGCCTGGTTCCAATCGCCGGGGGCGTTCGCCGGGAGCCAGCGATCGGCAATGGCCTGAAGCTGTCGCCACCTGGCTGGTTCGCGCAGATCGCCTTCGATGGCCTCGCGACGGGCGATCACGCGGGCGACGTTGCCGTCGAGGACGGCAAGCGGCCGGTCGTAGGCGATGCTGAGAACGGCGCGCGCGATGTATGGCCCGACGCCGGGCAGGGCGAGCGCCGCGTCGAGTTCCCTGGGGAAGCGGCTCCGATGGCTGTCAACGACGATCCGGGCGGCGCGCTGGAGGTTGCGGGCGCGGCTGTAGTAGCCAAGCCCGGACCAGACGCGCAGAACGCTTTCGGTGCGGGCCCTGGCGAGCGAGGCGAGCGAGGGAAATTTTCGCAAAAAGCGCTGGTAATAGGGGAGAACGGCCGCCGCACGCGTCTGTTGGAGCATGACCTCCGACACCCAGACGCGATAGGGATCGCGGGACCGGCGCCAGGGGAAGTCGCGCCGGCTCCGGCGAAACCAATCGAGAAGGCTGCGCTGGAATGCCGGGAGCGATTTTGGATCTTGGCGGCGAGGCATGGCTCGCCATTGCAACACGGGCGGGAAACGGCCGCAAGCAGATCGGAAAGCGGCTTGTCGGACGAGTTGCGCCGGCCTATGATTTTCGTATGGGTCGCCGGAAGGGAAATTCGCTGGCGTCGGCGGCCGCGCTCCTCGGCCTGCTGCTTGCGGCGAACGTGCGCGCGCAGCAACCACCCCCGCAGCCACAATCCCCGCAACTGCAAACATCGATGCCCCGGCGCTGCCTGCCGCAGCCCCAGAGCACACCCGCCATAAAACTTTCCATCGATAGCCTGCAACTGCAGGGCACGGGCCTGCCCGACGGGGTCAGCCAGGCCCGGTTTGTCGCCATGCTCGAACGGCGCGCGGGGACCGGCGGCAGCGGATGGCTCGATCGGGTATGGAGTGCGGCGGGGGATGAATGGCAGGATCGCGGCTACGCCAGAACGGTGGTGAACATTCAGACGCTGGCCGATAGCGTTCAGGGAGGCGTGCGGCACGTTTCCCTGCAAGTACGCGTCGATCCGGGTCCGCAGTACCGGGTGGCGGAAGTGAGGATGCTGGACGTCAACCCGGGCGGGAATCTGGTGTTTGCCCGCCAGAGATTGCGCGGCCTGATCCCTCTCGATCCGGGCGAGCGGATGAACGCGGGAAAGCTCCGGCAGGGCGTTTCGGCGCTCGAAAAGCTCTATTTATCGCGCGGTTATATCGACCTGCAGGTTACGCCCGATCTCCAGATCGACGACCGGCAGGATACCGTCTCTGTGTTCGTGATGCTCGATCCAGGCAAGCTGTATCGGGTGGGCAAAATCGTGGCTCTCGGGTTTGGCGCCGAAGGGATCTCGATGCTGAAATCCCAAATAAAGCCGGGCGACGTGTATGACCCAAACATCGTGCGGCATTTCTACAGCCGGTATGCGTGGCTCATGCCCGCCGGCGCGTCGGTTGCCGATGATCAGGTGCATCGGGACGCGAAAACCGGCACCGTCGATCTGCTGCTGGATTTCCGCGCCTGCCCGAAGCCGGCCCGGGCGGGCACGCCAATCCAGGCCGCGGACAAGGGCCGGGTCCTGCCGCCGCAACGCAAGCCGCCCGAGGCGCGGGGGCCTCCGAATTGATAAATGCCTGGTCGGCTGTTATAAACGGGTTCAGGACGGGCGATTAGCTCAGTGGTTAGAGCGCTCCCCTCACACGGGAGAGGTCCAAGGTTCAAGTCCTTGATCGCCCACCATACTTTGATTTCCTGCGTCTACCGTCGCCGGCGCCGCGGGCGGGAAACGGGACGGTGAACCCGAATGAACACTTTTCTCCGCTATCTCCAATTTCTTTCGCTGGGAATCTGGGTGGGAGCCATTGTCTACATGGCTTTCGTGGTCGCCCCGGCGGCATTTACGACGCTGCCCAGCATGGATCTGGCGGGATCGCTGGTCGGCGTGGTGCTGACGCGGCTGCACTGGCTCGGGGTGATTTCGGGAATTGTCTTTCTGGGGGCGGCGACGGCGCGCGGGCGCTCGCTCGGCGCGCTGGCAAGGCCGGGCGCGCTGGCGGTGATCGCCATGGTCGTGCTGACGCTGGTTTCGCAGCAGGTGGTCATGAAGAAAATGAACGGGCTGAGAAGCCAGATGGGCTCGATCGAACAGACCCCGCAGAGCAATCCCTTGCGCCGGCAGTTCGACCTCCTGCACGTGATTTCCGTGCGAATCGAAGGATCGGTGCTGCTGCTCGGGTTGGCCGCAATTTTTCTGACCGTCCGCGAACTGCCGCATTAAAGATCGTAGTGCGCTGCTGTATCCTCCAGGGGACTGCAAAGCAGATTCCTCGCTGCGCTCGGAATGACGGGTGCTTCGAGATGAGCTGCAGTCCTGGCTGCTGATTGGGCCAGTTCGCCTCCCGTGGGAAATCCGCACAGTGGTCGTGTTACCATTCTTCGCTTATGCGAACAGGAATCATTGGACTGGCGGGATCGGGCAAGACGACGCTCTTCCGCATTCTGACGCGAGGCCGCGTCGCGCAGTCGGGCGGCAAGCACTCGGCCGTGCACGTGGGCGTGGCGCAGGTGCCGGATGAGAGAGTGGACAAGCTGGCCGAGTTGTATCAGCCGAAGAAAATCACCTACACCTCGATGGAATACCTGGACGTGGCCGCGCTGGCGGGCGAAAGTGGCCGCGATTCGGCGTTTTTGGTGCAGTTGCGCGAAGTCGATGCGCTGGTCCACGTGGTGCGCGCCTTCGACAATCCGTCGAATCCGCCGCCGGGCGGAAAACTCGATCCGCGGCGCGACGCGGAGACGCTCGATCTGGACCTGGTGCTCTACGATCTCGAGCAGGTGAGCCGGCGCGTCGAGCGGCTCGAAAAGGACCTGAAGAAAAAGAAGGACCCCCGGCAGGAACAGGAGCTCGTTCTGCTCGGCAGGTGCCGCGAGGCCCTCGAAGCCGAACGGGCATTGCGAGAGGTCGAATTTTCCGCCGAGGAAGAAAAAATTCTGGCGGGTTTTCAGTTCCTCTCCCGCCGGCCGATGATCTACGCGCTCAATCTCAACGATGACGAGGCCGGCGACCTGGCCGGCGCGGCAAAACGGCATGGGCTCGAATCGCTGGAATCGAAACCGGGAACGGCGCTGGTTTCGCTTTGCGGAAAGGTGGAAGCGGAGCTGGCGGAATTGCCGCAAGCCGAGGCGGCCGAATTGATGCAGGCGTACGGGCTTTCCGAATCCGGCAGCGACCGGCTCATCCGCACGACATACGAGCTGCTGGGATGGATTTCCTTCCTCACGGCGGGCGAGCCGGAATGCCGCGCCTGGACCATCCGGCGCGGAATGACGGCCGCCGAGGCGGCCGGAGCGATTCACAGCGACATCCAGCGCGGATTCATCAAGGCGGAGATTGTCGATTGGAAGGACCTGCTCGCGGCGGGCAGCTGGGCCTCGGCGCGCGACGCGGGCAAGCTGCGCCTGGAAGGCCGGGACTACGTCGTGCAGGATGGCGACGTTATTCTGTTTCGGCACAGTGGTTGAGACGCCGGCCGGCCGCGAGCGACATCACCTCCTGTAGGCTGCCCCTTCCATGGACGGCGATGGGCCGTTTCGCTCGGCCGGAATTCCATTTCCCAGGTGCAACTTTCCGGATCGTTCAGGGTTAGTTGGTTGTAGGGGGTGTACGGGCCACATCCATGAGCGAGTGGCAACTTTCGGCCGCGATGGGGGCTCGCTACAATCTGGACCCGATGGCGATCAGCGACGTCGAACTGATGCTCGGCGTCAAGGCGGGCGATGAGGCCTGCTTTGAGCAGTTGCTGGAAAAATATCGGACGCCGCTCGTCAGTTTTCTATACCGGATGGTGCGCGACCAGGCCACGGCGGAAGACCTGGCCCAGGAGGCCTTTCTGCGCGTGTTCCGGGCGCGGAAAAGCTACGCGCCGGACGCGAAATTCACCACCTGGCTTTTCCGCATCGCCACCAATCTCGCTCTGAATTCCTTGCGGGACGGACGGCGCCGCCAGCGGGAGCTCTCGATCGACAGCCCCGAGCAGGGCGACCAGCCGCTCCTCGATGTGGCCGATCCCGGCGCCGCGATCGAACAGAAGCTGGTCGATCGGGACCGGTCCAGGGCGATCTGGCAGGCGGTTCAGGAACTGCCGGAAAAGCAGCGGGCGGCGGTGATGCTGCACAAGTATCAGGAACTCGGCTACGACGAGATTGCCTGCATTCTGGGCTGTTCGGAGAGCGCGCTGAAGTCGCTGCTCTTTCGCGCCTACCAGACGCTGCGAGGGCGCCTGGCGTCCCTGGCTCCCCGCGCCGCCCGCGCCGGAAAAGGGGAGGGAAGATGAACTGCAAACCGATGGAGGCCCTTCTGCTCGCGGTAGTCGATGGCCGCGCCACGGCCGAAGAGCGCGACCGGGCCGGCCGTCACGTGGCCGGCTGCCAGGCGTGCGCGCGGCGCCTCGAAGAGATGAGCGCGACCTGGTCGGCGCTCGAAGAGTTGCCGGCGGTTGAACCCTCCGCGTGGTTCGATACGCGCCTCGCGGCGCGGATGAGAGAGTCGCAGCCGAAGGCGGGCTGGCTCGGCCGGTTGCCGAAAGGCATGCGGTGGATCGCGGTCGCCGCGGCGCTCGCGGCGATGGCCATCTGGATCTCGCTGCGCCCGCCGGCGGGGCGGCCCGCGCCGGCGACCAGTCCGCAAAATCAGCAGGATTTCGCCGTCATCCAGAATCTGCCGGAACTCGAGAATTACGATGTGATTTCCAATTTCGAGGCGCTTTCGGCTCTGCCCGGCGCGCAAACGGTGGATCATTCGCAGCAAATGGAATGAGCGTGTGAAACCAGGCAAGATCATTTTTTTCGTCTGGATCGCGGTAGCCTTGCCGCTGGCCTGCGGTCTGCCCGCTCACGCGCAGCGCCGGATGCGGCAGCCCCGCGTGCAACAGGTGCGTCAGGCGCGTGCGCGCCGGCCCGGGCCCGGATTGCGCCAGGAACGGCGCCGGATCCCCCGCAACTGGATGGAGCGGCTGCAGGGGATGTCGCCCCGGCAGCAGGAACGTTTCCTCGAGAACAATCGCCGCTTTCGCAATCTGCCGCCCGGGCAGCAGGCGCGGATTCGCGCCCGGCTGAAGCAGTGGAACAGCCTGACGCCGCAGCAGAGGCAGATCCTGATCCGGCGCGCCCGAATTTTCGAGAGCATGTCCCCTCGGGAGCGCCGGGAAATCCGCCAGGTCATCCTTCCGCAATGGCGCAGTCTGCCGCCGGAGCGGCGCAGGCTTCTGGTGGGTAAATTGCAGCAGCTGCAAGGTCTGAGCGACGCCAAGCGTGAAAAACGCCTGCGCGATCCGCAATTTGTTCGCGGACTTTCCCCGAAGGAAAAGCAATTATTGAAGAGACTTTCGGAGTTGAAAGTCGGCCCCGGCCGCGAAAATCCATAAACTTTTGCCCTTTTTCGTTAACTCATAGAAAACAGTTGCGAATTTTTTCTGGCGAACTCGCCAAGTTCCACGCAATTGGTAGTCTAGCCGGACCGGAAAAAGCCCCATCCCTAGTGGTCCCGAAAAATTATTACTAGGACTCCGTAAGCTCCTCAGCATAAAAAGGTTTTTTTTCTTCAAGGTGACGATATTTCTTGACATCAAACATGCCGTCTCTAAAATGGTGGATCAAAGTGGGTGGAAGTAGAAATTAGTGGTGGAGAAGGGAACGAGGGCCCCCTTCTCCATCGCTTCTTTCGCCGGTCACGGGGAATGTGAGACGGGATGCTTCGCGGCAGCCAATCCGCCACGGTAGACGCCAAGGGCCGGCTGAAAATTCCGGCGATCTTTTTCCCCGAAGTGCGCAAGCTCGGCGACGACTTCTATGTTACCAGCGATGACGGAAGCTTCGCCTACGTGTACCCGATGAAGGTCTGGCAGGAGAAGGAAGAAAAATTGTCCAAGGTGGCCTCGCACAATCCGACCGTGCAGAAATACCTGGATCTGACGAGCTACTACGGTCAGCAGCAGACGGCCGACGCGCAGGGCCGGATTTTGGTTCCCGCCAGGCTGCGGGAGGTGGCCCAGCTCACGGGCGAGGTCGAAGTGCTGGGCAAGCTGACGAGTTTAGCGGTTTGGAACAGTTCACGGTTCTTCGAGCAGAAGGTTCGCGCGCACCCGTGGACTGAGGAAGACGCCAAGATTCTGGGCGATCTGGGAATCTGAACTTGGCGGTATGGCATGAACCCGTCCTGGCCGGGGCAGTGCTCGAGTGGTTGCAGATACAGCCGGACGGAACGTACGTAGACGCGACGGTGGGAACGGGTGGCCACGCGCTCGGGATAGCGCGGCGGCTGACCACCGGGCGTCTGGTGGGGATCGACCGCGACGCGCAGGCTCTCGAGCAGGCGCGCGAGCGGCTGAAGGATTTCGAGCGGCGGGTCACTCTGGTGCAAGCGAACTTTTCGCAGATCGACGATGTGAGGCGGGAGTTGCGGCTCCCGCCGGTCGATGGCTTGGTGGCCGACCTGGGCGTTTCGACGCTCCAGCTTGACACCGCCGAGCGCGGATTCTCCTTTCGCCAGAGCGCGCCCCTCGACATGCGCATGGACCGGACCGGCCCGTTGACGGCCGACGAGATCGTGAACCAGTGGCGGGAAAGGGAACTGGCCGATCTGCTCTTCCATCAAGGCGAAGAGTACGATGCGCGAAGAATTGCCAGGGCGATCGTTCGAGCGCGGCCCATCCGCGATACCGAACATCTGGCGACGGTTGTGGCAGGGGCCCGGAAAGCCAAGGGAAGGCAGAAACTGCATCCCGCGACAAAAACGTTTCTGGCGCTGCGGATAGCGGTGAATCGAGAGATGGAGGAACTCGAGCAGTTTCTTTTGCGGGCCCCGGCCACTCTAGCTGAACGCGGGCGGTGGGTCATGTTGAGCTACCACTCGCTTGAGGACCGGCAGGTGAAGCAGGCGTTCCGGCGCCTGGCGCAGGCCGGCGAAGTAGAACTTCTGACTCGGAAACCGATCATGCCTACTGCGGACGAGATCGAATCGAATCCACGCGCGAGAAGCGCGCGGATGCGCGCAGTAGAAAAGATCGGTGCGGGGGGCCCGCAGGAGCAAGAGAAGTGGTCGAATTCTATACCGTAAAGAAAATCGACAATTCACGGCTGGTAAGGCGCGGCACGGCCGGTTGTATGCGCCGGTTCGGGGGGCAGCTGACGCTGGTTTTTGTGATCGCCCTGGGGCTGTTGGCCTATGCCTGGCAGCGCTACGACTGCCTGGAGATGAGCTACCGGCTCGAAAAGGTCGATCAGAGCGAAAGCCGCGTCGCCGAGCTGAACCGTGAACTGAAATTGGAACTGGCAACGTTGCGCTCGCCGACCAGGATCGATCTGCTGGCGCGCAACCAACTGGGGATGACGGTGCCCCAACCGGGGCAGATCGTTCAGACCGAACCGCAGTCTGCGGGAGAGATGGCCGACGCGCGGACATCGTCCTATCCTGCGAACTTTCGTTAATCTCGCAACAGATGCATTGGGGGCGGGCGAAGGGCCCGCCACCAAGGAAGATTTGGACAATCGGTGAGGTGGGGTGTGCCGGTACGGACCACGACGCAGGAGGAACGCCCCTGGCGGCCCGAACCGTCCGGGTCGAATGTCCGCCTGTTATTGCTGATTTTGGCCGGCCTCTTGTGGGCCGGGGTTGTGGTGGGCCGATTGGGGTTCCTGACCGTTGCGCGTCATGACGCCTACCGGACCCTGGCGTTGCGGCAGCAGCAGCGCGTGATCAAAATCACGCCCGAGCGCGGCACGATCACCGACCGCAACGGCCGTGAGCTGGCTGTCAGCCTTCCGGTCCAGTCCTGCTTTGCCGTTCCGCCGGAAATTGCCGATCCCGCCCTGGCGGCGCGCCTGCTGGCGCCGATCCTGGGGATACCCAGGCGGGACATCGAGGCGCGGCTGCGCAGCGGTCATTCCTTCGTTTGGGTGGCGCGGCGCCTGTCGCCGGGAGAAGTCCGGCAGATCACCGATCTGAACCTCCGGGGCATCTATTTCCAGAAGGAAATGGATCGCTTCTATCCGAACGGGCAGCTGGCCGCGCAGGTGCTTGGCTTCGTCGATATCGATGGACACGGCCAGGCGGGAATCGAGTACTCGCTCGACAAGGAAATCAGCGGCCGTCCCGGCGAAATCCACGTCTTCGCCGACGGCTTGCACCATTACTACCAGCGAAGCGAACGGCCGGCGGTGCCGGGGGCCAACGTCGCGCTGACGATCGATGAGAACATCCAGTACATCACGGAAAAGGAGCTCGCCCGCGGGGTCAGCGACGCGCACGCCCTCGGCGGGACCGCGCTCGTGATAAACCCGAACAACGGCGAAATCCTGGCGATGGCCAATTGGCCGACCTTCAACCCCAACATCCCCGGGCAAGCGTCTCCCGAGGCGCGGCAGAACCGGGCGATCAGCGACGTGTATGAGCCGGGCTCGACGTTCAAGACCATCACCATTTCGTCCGCCATCAACCATGGCGCGGTCACGCCCGACGAGATTTTCAACTGCCAGATGGGTTCGATCGATCTGAACGGCCGGATCATCCACGACTGGCACCCGTTCGGACTGCTCACGGTCGCGCAGGTTCTCATGCATTCGAGCGACGTCGGCGCGGTCAAGATTGCATTGAAGCTCGGAGCCGACAATTTTTACCGGTACATGCGGGCGTATGGGTTCGGACGCAAGACGGGCATCGAGTTGCCATGGGAGAGCCCCGGGCTGCTCCGGCCGCCCAGGTTGTGGTCGGCGACGGCGATCGGCTCGATGGCGATGGGACAGAGCGTGGGGGTCACGACCCTCCAGCTCGTCGATGCGGTTTCGGCGATCGCCAATGGCGGCCTTCTGTACCATCCGCGAATCGTGCGCCATATCGATCTGGATGGAAACGTCATTGTGCCGCCGCTGCCGCCGCCCACGCGGCCGATCAGCACGGCGACGGCGGCCACGATGAGGCAATTGATGGAAGGGGTGGTGCTGCAAGGCACCGGGCATTACGCGCAGGTCGACGGTTACTCCGTGGCGGGCAAGACCGGCACGGCGCAAATGGTCAACCCCGTTACGCACCGCTATTCGCATAGCGATTACATGGCATCTTTCATCGGCTACGCCCCGGTCAACAACCCGGCCGTCCTGATCCTGGTGGTGCTGGATTCGGTTAACCCGGCGCTGAACCACGGGATGTACGAGGGTGGCCAGGTATCGGCTCCCGTATTCCAGCGCATCATGCAGCAGGTGCTCAATTACCTGGGCGTGCCGCCCGATCTGCCGATCTCCGCGCCTGTCGAACACGCGCAGCTGGCCGGGCCGCCGGCGGGCAAAGCGCCTGTGGCGAACAGGCCTGCCCACGGCCCCAAGAAATCCGAAGCGGTGGCGAAGACCTCCTCCGCGGCCATTTTGCCGGCGGCCGATATCACCGAGCCGCCGCCCGGCATGCTCGTCATGCCGTCGCTCACGGGGAAAACCGTGCGCGCAGCTACGGAGCGATGCCTGAGTCTGGGTTTGAATCCCCGGTTGAGCGGCAATGGCCTCGCCATCGCGCAAACGCCCGCGGCGGGGACGCTGGTGCGCACGGGAAGCGAAGTCCTTGTGCGTTTTGCGCTGCGGCCAACCGTGGTGCCCATGAAGATGGGGAGTGTCCGTGCACGTTGAAACCGAGGCGGTTTGGGAAGCTTGTGACGAGGGTACTATACTTGTGGTCGGCAGCATGACACTCGGTGAGTTGCTCAGCGGGATCGATCTGGTTCAACTCACCCCGGCCACGAACGACCCGCGTGACCTCAGAATTCGCTCGCTGGCATACGACAGCCGGCGGGCTGAACCCGCCTGCGTCTTTTTCGCTCTTCCCGGCAGCAAGACCGACGGAAACCGCTTTGCCGGCCAGGCCGCCGGTCAGGGGGCGGTGGCGGTGGTGAGCGAGATGGCGCGCCCGGCGGGTCTTCCCGACCGCGTCGTCTGGGTTCAGGTCCCCGACGCAAGGAAGGCGCTGGCGCTGGCGGCGGCGAATTTCTACGGCCGGCCGGCGAAGGACCTCGAACTCGTCGGCGTCACCGGCACGAACGGCAAGACAACCACAACCTTTCTGATCGACTCGATTCTCGAAGCGGCCGGGAGGCGAACCGGCCTGTTCGGCACGGTTTTCTACCGCACCCCCGGGCGCGAGGAGGCCGCTCCCCATACCACCCCGGAATCGCTCGACCTGATCCGCCGTCTGGCCGATCTGCGGCAGGAAGGCGGAAATTCGGCCGTGCTCGAGGTCAGCTCGCATGGCCTCGCGATGAACCGCGTGTGGGGACTGCATTTCTCCGCCGCGGTGTTCACCAATTTCACCCGCGACCATCTCGATTTTCACGGAACGATGGGGAACTACTTCGCCGCCAAGCGCCGGCTGTTTGAAAACGCCGGGGCGGGGGCTCCCGAAAACGGCATCGTCAATATCGACGATCCATTCGGGCGGCAGCTGACGGGTCTGGCAAGGCGAACGCTGACCTACAGCCTGGGAAGAGGCGCCGACGTATTCTCCGCAGACTATCGGACTTCGGCCGATGGCGTCGAGCTTGCGGCGCACACGCCGATCGGCACGATTGTATTGCGGTCGCGCCTGGTCGGGAGGGTCCAGCCGGCGAACATTCTGGCGGCGACAGCGACGGCCATCGCTTTGGGCATCGATGCCCAGGCAATCGCCCGGGGGATTTCCCGGGTCGAGAACATTCCGGGCCGGTTCGAACGGATTGAGCAAGGCCAGCCGTTTCTGGTGGCCGTGGACTTTGCCCATACCGACGATGCGCTGGACCGGCTGCTGCAAACGGCCCGCGAGCTGAAGCCGCACGGCCGCGTCCTGCTGCTCTTCGGCGCCGGCGGGGACCGTGACAGGGAGAAGCGGCCGCTGATGGGCGAAGCCGCCGGCCGGGGAGCCGATCTGGTGGTGGTGACGAGCGACAATCCCCGCGGCGAGGAGCCGCAGGCCGTCGTCAACGATATCCTTCCCGGCCTCGAAAAGAGCGGGGCGCGCTATTGGGTGGAACTCGATCGGGCGCGCGCGATCGGAAAAATAGTGGCCGAAGCCAGGCCGGGCGATGTGGTTTTGCTCGCCGGCAAGGGACACGAGACGCAGCAAATTTTCGCCGATCGCTCGACGGCGTTCGACGATCGCCGGGTGGCGCGCGAGGCGCTGCGCTCGCTCGGCTACGACTCCGGCGTTGCGGCGCCCGGGAGCGGGCCGGGCGAGTGAAAGCGGTCCGGCAGGAACAGAAGCGGGAACAGGGGTACGGTTCGAGGAAAATGCACTGGTCATGGGAACAGGTCGGGCAGGCTTTGGGGGTCGCGCCCCCGCCGGGGATCGGCGCAAGCGAACCCTGCGTGGGCGTTTCGATCGATTCGCGCACCATCGCGCCCGGTGAGCTGTTTTTCGCCATTTGCGGGCCACGGCACGACGGCCACCAGTACGTTGCCGCGGCTCTGGCCGCCGGCGCGCCCGCGGCCGTGGCCGAGCGGAGCCGGTTGCAGCAGTTCCCGCCCGATGTGCGCAATCGGATTTTTGCCGTGGAAAGCACGCAGGACGCCTTGGGGCGCCTGGCGCAGGCGGTGCGCCGCGCCTGGGGCGGTCTCGGAGACCGGCGCATGGCCGCCGTCACCGGCTCGACCGGCAAGACCACGACGAAGGAGACGCTCGCGGCGCTGCTCGACTCTCGCATGCCGGTGCTGCGCTCGGAAGGAAATCTGAACAACGCCTACGGCCTGCCGCTCACCTTGTGCCGCCTCGAAGAAAACCATAGTGCGGCGGTCGTCGAGCTGGGTATGTCGCACCAGGGGGAACTGGCCGGCCTGGCGAAAATCGCCGAGCCGGAAATCGGGCTGGTGACGAACGTTTCCCCCGCTCACCTGGAGTTTTTCGCCTCGGTCGACCAGATCGCTCTCGCCAAGCGGGAGCTGATCGAGAATCTGGCCGGTCCGGAGCCGGTCGCCGTGCTGAATGCCGACGACCCGCGCGTCGCGCGCTTCGCCGAAGCGTGCCGCGGAAAAGTGATCACGTTCGGGCGGGAGAAGCCGGCCGATTTTCAGGCGCAATCGGTGGAAGATCGCGGCCTGGACGGCTGCGCGTTCGAATGCGTGTGGAAGGGCGGGCGCACGCGGCTGACCCTGCCGCTGGTCGGCACGCACAACGTCATGAACGCGCTCGGGGCGCTGGCCGCGGCGAGCCTGTGGGGTATCGGTCCCCATCAGGCGCGAGCGGTGTTTGCCCGTCTGACCCCCGCCAGGCACCGCGGCGAGATCCTGCGCTTCCGCGAAGGATTCGCCGTTCTGGACGACTGTTACAACTCGAATCCGGCCGCGCTGGCCGCCGTGATCGACTGGCTGGCCGGGACCTCCGGCCACGAGCGGCGCATTCTGGCGGCCGGGGAAATGCTGGAGCTGGGGCCGGCGTCATCCTCCTTGCACCGCGAGGCCGGCCGATTGGCCGCCGGGCGCGTGGATTGGATTATCGGCGTGCAGGGCGACGCCCGCCAGATCGTCGCCGGAGCGATCGAGGCCGGCCATCCGGCCGACCGCGCGAAATTTTTCGCCGACGCCGACCAGACCGGCCGCTTCTTGCAGGACTTCGTGAAGGCGGGCGATCTGGTTGTGATGAAGGGGTCGCGCGGGGTGCGGATGGAACGAATGGCCGATGCGCTCGGCGGGAGCCATGAGCGCGTCGAAGAGGAAGCGGTAGGCAGGAGGGAGCGACACTAACATGCTCTACTACCTGTTCTACCAGGTTCTGCACCGGTACTGGAGCCCGCTGAACGTCTTTCGCTATATCACCGTCCGCACGGCGCTGGCCAGCCTCACCGCTCTCTTTCTGTCGCTGGCGCTCGGTCCGTGGATGATTCGCCGCCTGCGCGAGATGCAGATCGGCCAATACATCCGCGAAGAGGGCCCCGAGCACCACCGCGCCAAGGCCGGCACGCCGACCATGGGCGGGTTGCTGATCATCACGGCGATCATCATTCCGACGCTGCTGTGGGCGCATCTGGGCGATCCCTACGTGCTCATCGCGATGGCGGCGACGCTCTGTTTCGCCGCGATCGGTTTTGCCGACGATTACCTGAAGGTTGTCCGCAAGCACAATCTGGGCCTGCGGGGCCGCACAAAACTCGCGCTGCAGACGGCGACGTCGGCGGGCGTGGCGGTCGCGCTGATTTATCTCAAGGCCAAAGGCGAATATTCGACCGAATTGATCGTGCCCTTTTTTAAACGCGTCCGTCCCGATCTGATCATTCACGGGCTATTGAATTACCCACACCTTGTGCTCCTGGCCTATCTGCCGTTTGTGGTCTTCGTGGCCCTGGTTGTGGTGGGGTCGTCGAACGCGGTGAATCTGACCGACGGCCTGGACGGGCTCGCGATTGGATGCGTGGTGATCGCGGTTGGCGCCCTGGTGGCGTTGACCTACGTCACCAGCCATTCCCGCATCGCCGAATACCTGGATATTCAGAGCCTGCCGCTGGTCGGGGAACTGACGGTTTACTGCGGATCGGTGGTGGGAGCGGCGCTGGGTTTCCTCTGGTACAACGCCCACCCGGCCGAGCTGTTCATGGGCGACGTGGGTTCGCTGGCCCTGGGCGGCGCGATTGGCGTGATTTCGGTCCTGATCATGCAAGAGATCCTGCTGCTGTCGGTGGGCGGGATCTTCGTTGTGGAGGCGGGCTCGGTGATTTTGCAGGTGGCCAGCTACAAGATGACCGGCCAGCGAATGTTTCGCATGGCGCCGCTGCATCACCATTTCGAGCTGCTGGGCTGGAGCGAGTCGAAAATCATCGTGCGCTTTTGGATCGTGGCGCTGGTTTTCGCGCTGTTCAGTTTGACGACGCTGAAGTTGCGGTAAGAACGCCGAGATAAGGACGCCGGTGGAATTGAAAGACAAACGCGTGTTGGTGGTTGGCCTGGAGCGGACCGGGCTGGAGACGGCCCTGTTTTGCCTGGCGCGCGGCGCCCGGGTCACCGCCAGCGAACGGCGCGGCGAGGACGCGGTTGGCGAAACGGCCCGGCGCGTGCGCGAGGCCGGCGCTTCCGTCGAGCTGGGCGGGCACCTGCCGGCGACGTTCCTCGAACAGGACCTGATCGTGCCCAGCCCCGGCGTGCCGCTGGGAATCGAACCTCTGGCCGCGGCGCGCGCTCGCGGCATTCCCGTCTGGAGCGAGATCGAGCTGGCCTCGCGGTTCCTGCGCGGGCGCCTGCTGGCCATTACGGGCTCGAACGGGAAGACCACAACGACGCTGCTCGCCGCGCATATCCTGCGCCAGGCGGGGCGGAAAGTGCTGGTGGGCGGCAACGTCGGCACGCCGCTGATCTCGCTGGTCCAGCAGTCGGACGAAGACACGATCACGGTGGCGGAGGTTTCCAGTTTCCAGCTCGAGGCCATCGCCGACGGATTCCGGCCCGGCGTCGCCGCCCTGCTCAACGTGACCCCCGACCATCTCGACAGGCATGTTTCGATGGAAACCTACAGCCTGGCCAAAGCGCGCATTTTCCAGAATCAGCAGCCGGACGATGCGGCCGTGGTGAATGCCGACGATCCGGGCGCCGCGGCGTTGATGCCGGAGCGGCCCCGGCAGTTCCGGTTCAGCCGGAGGGAGGCGGTGGATGCCGGCGCCTGCCTCGACGACGGCCGTCTCGTTTTCCGCTCGGCCGGCCACGCGGTGGGGCTATTGCACCGGGCCGATATTCTGTTGCCCGGCGAGCACAACGTCGAAAACGTTCTGGCCGCGGCCTGCATTGCCGTGCTGGCCGGCGTTGCGCCGGAGGCGATCCGCGAGGCCGTGCGCGGCTTTCCCGGCGTCGAGCACCGGCTGGAATTCGTGGCGCGGATCGCCGGCGTCTCCTACTACAACGATTCCAAAGCCACGAACGTCGATGCCGCGCTCAAATCCATCGCGGCCTTTCGCGGGAATTTGCTGGTGATCCTCGGCGGCAAGGACAAGGGCGGCGATTTTTCCCTGCTGTCGGCGCCGCTGGCCGAGCGGGCCCGCCTGGTTCTGCTCATCGGGGCCGCCGCGCCGAAAATCGCCGGGCAATTGGGCGGCGCCGCGCCGGTCGAAAGCGCCGGAACGCTCGAGCGCGCCGTTGAGAGAGCCTTCGAGCGGGCGCGGCCGGGCGATACCGTGCTGCTGGCTCCCGCCTGCGCCAGTTTCGATCAGTTCCGGGATTACGAGGATCGGGGCCGGGTGTTCAAGGGCTTGGTTCGCCGCATCGAAAATCGCGTGGCGGCCGGAGGGTAAGGTCAGGATGCCGAGAAGCGTCGAGCCGGATCGCTGGTTGTTTGGGGCGACGGTGGTGTTGTGTCTGGTGGGGACAGTCATGATCTTCAGCGCCTCGGCCGTTACGGCGCAGGCGCTCTACGGCAATCCGTACACGTTTCTGATCCGGCAACTGGTGTGGCTGGGCCTGGGTTTTGTGTTGATGCTGGTGCTGGCGCGAATCGATTACCGGATCCTGAGAGGGCCGGTGGTCGCCTACTCGGGGATGGCGCTGTCGCTGGTGCTGCTGGTTTCGGTCTTCGCGCTCGATAAATCGCACCTGACGCACCGCTGGATTCGAGTCGGCCCGGTCGGCTTTCAGCCGGCCGAATTCGCGAAACTGGCGGTGATTTTCTACCTCGCCTGGTTTCTCGACATGCGCATCGGCCGGGAGGGTCATGGGGTCAACGATCCGCTGAAGACCGTGATGCCCGGCTTCGGGCCGGTGGTGCTGATTGCCGGCCTGGTTCTGCTCGAACCGGATATGGGAACCTCGGCCGAGCTGTTTCTGATTGCCCTGGTGATGTTCTTTGCCGCGGGGCTTTCCTGGCGCTACGTTCTGGTGGCCGTGGCCGCGGGGATTCCGGCGCTTTGGCTGATGATTATCAGCGCGCCCTACCGGTACCAGCGCCTGATGGCCTTTCTGCATCCCTCGAACGATCCGCATGGGCATAGTTTTCAGCTGCTGCAATCGCTCATCGCCGTGGGTTCGGGCGGTGTTTTCGGGGTGGGCCTGATGGAGGGACGGCAGAAGCTCTTCTTCCTGCCCGAGGCGCACACGGATTTCATTTTTGCGGTGATCACCGAGGAGTTGGGTCTGATCGGCGCGCTGGTTGTGCTGTTGCTACTGGGAATCTACGCCTGGCGGGGGATTCGCGTGGTGTGGAATTCGCCGGACAGCTTCGGGAGGCTGGCGGCGCTGGGCATTACGGCGATGGTGGCCGGTCAGGCGCTGATCAACTTGAGCGTGGTGCTGGGTCTGGTGCCGACCAAGGGGATTCCGCTGCCGTTTGTCAGCTACGGAGGGTCCAGTCTGCTGGTGATGTTGCTCGGCACCGGAGTGCTCTTGAACATCAGCCAGCAGGCGAGTCCCCGGTGAAGCTGCTGGTGGCGGGCGGTGGTACCGGCGGCCATGTTTTCCCCGCGCTGGCGGTCGCGCGGGAGTGGCGCAAGAGAGCGAAAGGAAGGGAAGTGGTGATCGTGGGAACCGAGCGAGGATTCGAAGCGAGGCTGGCGCCCGCTGCCGGGCTGCCGCTCGAAACGCTCCGCGTCGGCGGCCTCAAGGGCATCGGCGGCGCGCGGCTCGCGCGCCATCTGGCGCTCCTGCCGCTCGGGATGTGGGACGCCTTGTCGATATTGCGCCGGCATCGGTTCTGCGCCGCGCTCGGCCTGGGAGGGTATGCCTCGGGCCCGATGATTCTGGCCGCGGCCCTGGCCGGGGTCCCGTCGGTGGTTTTCGAGCCGAACGTGCAGCCCGGATTCACCAACCGCGTGCTGGCCCGGCTGGCGCGCCGCCTCGCCGTGGCGCATGAGGAAACGGCGGCCCTTTGGGGACCGAAAGCCGTCGTGACCGGCTGTCCCGTGCGGGATGAATTTTTCGATGTGCCGGAGACGCAATCCCGGTCTCCGCTGCGCGTGTTGGTGACCGGAGGGAGCCAGGGTTCTCAGGCGATCAACCGCGCGATGACGGCGGCGCTCGACCGGCTCGCGGCGCGCAAGGGGGAGTTTTCGGTGGTGCATCAGACCGGGGAAAAGGATCTCGCCGAGGTGCGCCGGGAGTATGAGCGGCATACCGTTGCCGCCGAAGTGCGGGCGTTCCTGGACGACATGCCCGCCCGTTTTGCCGCGGCCGACCTGATCGTCTGCCGCTCGGGAGCCATTACCGTCGCGGAGGTTTGCGCGGCGGGCCGCGCCGCCCTTTTCATTCCGTTCGGCGCGGCCACCGATTCGCATCAGATGAGCAATGCGCGGGAGATGGAACGGGCCGGCGCCGGCCGGGTGATCGCGGAAAGCGAGCTGACCGGAGAGCGGCTGGCAGGGGAAATTCTTTCGCTGATCGGCAACGGGGCGGCGCTCCGCGAAATGGCCCGGCGGGCGCGCACGCTCGGCCGGCCGCGGGCCAGCGCGGCGATCGTCGATCTGCTCGAGGGGGTGGCACGGCCGTGAACGGTATGTTTCGGGATTTTCAGCGGGTTCATATGGTGGGGATCGGCGGCACGGGCATGAGCGGCATCGCCGAGGTGCTGCTGACGCTGGGCTTTACCGTCACCGGCTCGGACCTCAAGCCGACGGCCGTGACCGAGCGGCTCGAGACGCTCGGCGCGAAGATTGCCCTGGGGCACCGGGCCGAGAACGTCGAAGGCGCCAACGTGGTCGTTGTATCGTCGGCGATCCGGCGCGAGAACCCCGAAGTGGTCGAGGCGCACCGGCTGAAGGTTCCGGTGATCCCGCGGGCGGAGATGCTGGCCGAGCTGATGCGGCTCAAGCACGGCATTGCCGTGGCCGGGGCCCACGGGAAAACGACCACGACCTCGCTTGTCGCGGCCGTGCTGGCCGCCGCCGGAATGGACCCGACGTTCGTCGTCGGCGGGCGCGTGAAGCACGCGAGCGCGAATGCGCGGGTGGGGCAGGGACCCTACATGGTGGTCGAAGCCGACGAGAGCGACGGCTCGCTGCTCGGGCTTTCCCCCGTCATCACCGTCGTCACCTCCATCGACCGCGAACATCTGGATTTTTACGGCTCGCTCGAAGCGATCCAGGAGACCTTCGCCGAATTCGTCAACCGCGTGCCGTTCTACGGCACGGGAATCCTGGCGCTCGACGACGAGAACGTTCGCATGATCCTGCCCCAGGTCAAGCGCCCGGTCATTACCTACGGCACCTCCCCGCAAGCGGACCTGGTGATCACGGACGTGGAACTGGCCGGTATGGGAAGCCGGTTCGATCTCACCTACCGGGGCGAGCCCCTGGGCCGGTTCCGTCTGCCCGCGCCGCCCGGCCTGCACAACGTGCGCAACGCCGCCGCCGCCGTCGCCGTGGGGCTATCCCTGAACGTCCCGATCGAGCTGATCCGGAACGGGCTCGAACAGTTTCAGGGGGTGGGGCGCCGGTTCGAGGTCAAGGGCACGCCGGCGGGCGTCACCTTGATCGACGATTACGGCCATCACCCCACCGAGATCCGCGCGACGCTCGATGCCGCGCGCGGCTGCGGCTTCGGGCGGCTGCTGGTCTGTTTTCAGCCGCACCGCTTTTCCCGGACGAAAATTTTGTGGAGCGATTTCACGCGGGCCTTCGATCAGGCCGACCGTCTGATCCTGCTCGAAATCTACCCGGCGGGCGAGACGGCGATCGAGGGCGTGGGTGGAAAGGAACTGGCCGATGCGGTTGCCGCCGCGGGCCATCGCAGCGTCGGATTCTGTGCGACGGCGGCCGAAGCGGCCGACGTGCTGGCCGCCGAGGCGCGCGCGGGAGACGCGATTCTGGCGATTGGAGCCGGCGGGGTCGGCCAACTGCTCGACCGCGTGGCGGAAAAACTGTCGAGGAAGGATACCACTCATGCATATCGCTGACCGAGAACTGATCGAGGCGTTTCGCGAACTCGAAGTCGAACACCGCGGCGCCGAACGCCTGGCCGGCTGCACCTCGCTCGGCATCGGAGGGACGACCGACCTGCTGATCGTCCGGGAACGGCGCCACTTGCCCGAGTTGCTGCGCCTGCTCCGCAGCCACGGCATCCGCCATCGCCTCCTGGGTGGCGGCACGAACCTGCTTGTCGGCGACGGCGAACTGCCCTGGGTCGCGCTTCGGATCGCGCGAACCGAGCAGTCGGTGCGCATCGACGGGCAAAGCGTCTGGGTGGATGCCGCCGAGGATCTGGGCCGGGCCATCACGACCTGCGCCAAGGCGAACCTCGGGGGCATGGAGGGTCTGGTGGGCGTGCCGGGGACGGTCGGCGGGGCGTTGCGCATGAATGCCGGCGCGTACGGCACGGAAATGGGGAAGCTGGTCCGCGAGGTCGTGGTCTATCGCGCCCTGTTCGGCCGGATCGACGCGCTGCCCATCGACAGCGTGCGATTCGAATACCGGCGCGCCTCTTTTTCCCCCTGCGACATCCTTCTCGGTGCCCGGCTCGAATTGCCCGAGCGGCCCTACCGGGAGATCGTCGACCGCATCCACGTGTTCAATTTCAAGCGACGCTCCAGCCAGCCGCTCACCGAGCGGAGCGCCGGATGCATCTTTAAGAATCCGGTCGGCAGTTCGGCCGGAAGCCTGATCGACGGCCTGGGCCTCAAGGGGCTTCGCGTCGGCGGAGCGATGGTCAGCGAGCGGCACGCGAACTTCTTCGTGAATCGAAACCGGGCGACTTGCGCCGACATGTACCGGCTGATGGAAGAGGTTCGCAACCGGGTCTGGCTGGCGTTTCGGATCGAACTGCAGGAAGAGATCGTTCTATGGGTGAACTGAGAAATGGTGCCTGAAGAGATTCTGGAACGCGCGGCGGTCGATGAGGTCTCGCCACGCTACCTGCGCAAACAGAGACCGGCCGACGCCACGCGGCGCCGCCTGCGGAAGGCCGGCTCGACGATGCGGCGCAGCGCCCTGGCCGTGTTGATCGCCGTGGTCGCCAGCGCGGCGATCGGCGGCGGCGTCTATTTTCTGTTCTATTCGCCGGTGATGCAGGTTCATCCCGGCCAGATGGGAATCACGGGCACGCAATACGTCTCCCGCGGCCGGCTCATGCAGATTTTCTCGGCCGATATGGGTCGCAGCGTTCTTAGCGTGCCGCTCGGCGAGCGTTTGACCGCCGTCGAAAACATTCCCTGGGTTCGCAGCGCGGTGGTCGAGCGGGTCTTGCCCGACCGGCTGGACCTGACGATCGTCGAACGCAAACCGGTGGCCTTTCTCAGCACAAGCGCGGGGATGAAGCTGATTGACGCCGATGGCGTGATCCTCGATCGCCCGCCGGACGCCAATTTCAACCTGCCCGTCGTCACCGGGCTGGGCGCGGCAACGCCGCCGGCCGAGCGGGTGCGGAGGCTCGAGCTGTTTTCCGAATTCATGAAAGAGATCGGCACGGTGCGATCCGGCGCGGAAGCCGAAGTGAGCGAGGCGAACCTCTCAAATCCCGATGACGTTCAGGCGACGCTCGACGGGCTGCCGGTCATGGCCGGGCAGGGCCCGGTGGTGGTGCACTTCGGGGATGCCGATTTTGCCGGCCGTTTCCGGTCGTTCCTCGCCAATTTCGCGGGCTGGCAGGCGCGGGCGGGAAACGTGGAAGCGGTCGATCTCCGTTACGACGGAGAGGCGCTGGTCACGCCGGAGACCCCGTTTTCCTCCGGCGGCCCGGCGAAGGTTGCCGTGCCGAACGCGGCCATGGCCGACGCCGCCTCTACCGTACCGACGCCCCCGCTCTCGGCATTGCTCGGGCAACCCGTGGCGCGGGAAAGACCGGTTTCCATGTCCGTAAAGAATGCGAAGAGGAGTGCACGCAAGTGAACAAGGAATCTCATGTCGTGGGGTTGGATATCGGCGGCGGGAAGACGGCGGTCATCGTGGCGCAGGTCGCGGCGCAGGTCGGGGGCGAAAACAGTATGCGCTGCCTGGCCATCGGTACGGCGGAAACGAAGGGATTGCGCAAGGGGCAGATCTCGAATCTCGATTTGGCGGCGACCTCGATCCGCCAGGCCGTTGACGAGGCCGAGCGGCTCTCGGGCGTGCCCATCGAGTCGGCGACCCTCGGCGTGGGCGGGGGTTACATCGCGGGGTTCAATTCCCGCGGCGGCCTCGGCCTGGGCAATCGTCCGCGTGAGGTAACCCGCGATGACGTTCGCCGCAGCGTCGATGCCGCCCGCCAGGTGCGCTTGCCGGATGGCGCCGAGGTGCTGCACGTGCTGCCGCAGGGGTTCTGGCTCGACGCCCAGAACGGGATTCGCGACCCGATCGGAATGGTGGGCCGCCAGCTGGACGTCAACGTGCATCTGGTGACCTCGCCGGCGGTCCTGGCCCAGAACATGGTGGCGGCGGTGAACCGGGCCGGTCTCATCGTCTCCGACCTGGTGCTCGAGCCGCTGGCGGCCGCCGAATGCGTGCTCTCGGAGGATGAGCGGGAATTGGGCGCCTGCCTGCTCGATATCGGCGCCGGCACAACCGAACTGATCGTCTATGCGAACGGCGCGGTTCGCCATACCGCCGCCATCGCCATCGGCGGCGATCATTTCACCAACGATCTGGCCGTCGGCATTCGCACGCCCATCGCCGAAGCCGAGCGGATCAAGTGCGAGGAGGTCTGGTCCTCGGTGGAACTGGGCGAACAGGAACGCTCGATCGAAATCCCTTGCGTCGGCGACCGGCCGCCGCGCAGCGTGCCGGCCGGCCAGGTGGCCGAGATTCTCGACGCGCGCGCTCAGGAACTGCTTGCTCTGGTCCGCCGGGAGCTGGAACGGACCGCGCTGTTGACGGCGATTCCGGCCGGTCTGGTGCTGGTCGGCGGGGGCGGGCGGCTGCAAGGGCTGGTGGAGATGGCTGAAAAGACGCTTGCCATGCCGGCGCGGGTGGGCCGCCCGCGCGGCCTCGCCGGCGTTCCCGAAGAGGCTGTCTCGCCGGAATTCGCCGTGATCGTGGGCTTGGCGCTCTACGGCGGGCGGGCGCAGCAGGCGCGCGAGCAGCAATCGACTTTTTCGGCCCGGTTGAAGGGCCTGTTTTTGGGGTGAAATAGCGATCTCCAATGAATCGCAGGAGGACGGCAACCGCATGGACGTGCCCGGAGGAACCATGAAAGAAAATGAAGGGAAAGAAGCCAGGGATGAGTCGATTCGCATGACGTTTAGCGACGCGCCCGAGCAAGGCGCGCGGATCAAAGTGATTGGCGTCGGCGGCGGGGGCTGCAACGCCGTCAACCGCATGATTCGCGCCAAGGTCGAAGGCGTCGAGTTCATCGCCGCCAATACCGATTTGCAGGCGCTCAAGTTGTCGCAGGCTCCGCTCAAGTTGCAGCTGGGCAGCAAGCTCACCAAGGGCCTCGGCTCGGGCGCCAACCCGGAAGTCGGCCGCAAGGGCGCCCTCGAGGACACCGACAACATCATCGATGCGCTCGACGGCGCGGACATGGTTTTCGTGACGGCGGGCCTGGGAGGCGGCACCGGTTCCGGAGCCACTCCGGTTGTCGCCGGCCTGGCGAACGAGCTGGGCGCGCTCACCGTGGCCGTGGTGACCAAGCCATTCTCCTTCGAAGGCCGGCGCCGCATGGCGCAGGCCGAGCAGGCGCTCGCCGAGCTGGTCGGCTCGGTCGATACCGTCATCGTGATCCCCAACGAGCGGCTCATGGAATGTGTCGAGCGCGGCACCAGTTTCTTCGACGCGTTTCGCATCGCCGACGATATCCTCCGGCAAGCCGTGCAGGGCATCAGCGACATCATCACCGTCCCCGGCATCATCAACCGCGATTTCGCCGACGTGCGAACCATCATGAAAGGCCAGGGCTACGGGGTCATGGGTACCGCCGTCGCCTCGGGCCCGAATCGCGCCGCCGACGCCGCCAGCCGGGCCATCAACAGTCCGTTGCTCGAGGAAAATTCGATTGAGGGCGCTCAGGGCATTCTGATCAACGTCACCGGATCGAGTTCGCTGGCGCTGCACGAAGTCCATGAAGCGGCCTCGATCATCCAGAAGGCCGCCCACGAGAACGCCAACATCATCTTCGGCGCGGTGATGGATGAGTCGCTCAAGGAACAGGTGAAAATCACCGTTATCGCCGCGGGGTTCCGCGAAGTCGCCGAGCGCCAGGCGCGGCCGTCTTATTTACCGAGAGATCGGCGCGAAGAGCCGCAAATCCAGCAGGAGACCGTCCCGGAGCCGCAGATCGTCCCGCTGGCGAATCTGCCCACCACCCCGGACGACGATCTCGATATTCCGGCTTTCATGCGCCGCGCGCATTCCAAGGTTTAGCTGCCGGGAGTCCCGGAAAAGGGTCGAGGAGGCCCGATGGGCTGAAAAGCGGACGGAGGCCGCAACGCGGTTTCGCGGGAATTTCCGTTCGTCATTCCAAATACTTTCGCGGGGAGGAGAATCCATGGCCACATTTCCCAAACCCCTTTGTGAGTTGCGTATCTTCTGGACCCAGCACCGCCCGCGGCCAGGCGACATCCGGAGGACGATTCAGGTTGCCGAACGGGTGGAGCGGTTGCGGGCGGGGGCCGAGGGTTTACACTTTGGTCCGATGATTTCCGGCCTGCGCGTTCGTCCGGGGATTCTCTCCCGGCTGGTGGAAGAGGCCCGGCGCCAGCCGCTCACCGAATGCTGCGGTCTGCTGGCCGGTAGCGGCGGCGTGATCACCGAGATTCTGCCCGCGCGAAACGCGCTCGCCAGCGCGACGGTCTACGAGATCGCGCCCGACGAACTGTTTCGCCTCTTCCGCCAGATCCGCGAGCGGGGTCTCGACTATCTCGGCATCTACCATTCCCATCCCGCGACCGACAATTCCCCCTCGCCGGCCGATATCGAGCGCGCCTACTACCCCGATGCCGCCTATTTCATCGTTACGCCGCAACCCGGCGCCGCGCGGCCGGTGCGCGCCTTCTGGATTCGTGGGGGAAATGTGATCGAGTGGAAGATCGAAGAGGTGGAAGGCTGAGCGGCCGCCGCGGCCGCTCAGCCTTTTCTTTCCGCGTTTCGAATTCCGGTTACCGGGCCAGACGGTTTTCGTAGAGCGGGAATTTCGACGTCAGCGCGAGGACCTCGCCGCGCACGCGCTCCTCGACCGCCGAATCGCCCAGGTGCTCCAGCACGTCGGCCATCCATGCGGCAACCAGTTCCATTTCCGCCTCGCGCATGCCGCGCGTCGTCAGCGCCGGCGAGCCGACGCGAATCCCGCCGGCCTTGAACGGCGGGTTGGGATCGAAGGGAATCGCGTTGCGGTTCGCGGTGATTCCAGCCCGTTCGAGGGCGTTCTGGGCGTCAAGCCCGGTCACGTTGCGCTTGACCAGGTCTACCAGGAACAGGTGCGTGTCCGTTCCCCCGCTCACGATGCGGAAGCCTCGCCGCTCGATCGCCGCGGCCAGCGCCTTCGCGTTGCGCAGCACCTGATTCTGGTAGGCGGCGAACTCCGGCGCGAGGGCCTCCTTCAAACAGACGGCCTTGGCCGCGATCACGTGTTCGAGCGGGCCGCCCTGATTGCCGGGGAAAACGACCCGGTCGAGTTCCTTCGCGTACTGCGCCCGGCAGAGCACCATCCCGCCGCGCGGCCCGCGCAGCGTCTTGTGGGTCGTGGTGGAAACAAAATCGGCGTGGGGCACGGGGCTCGGATGCAGGCCGGCGGCCACCAGTCCGGCGATGTGCGCCATATCGACGAAGAGGATGGCTCCGACGGCCTTGGCGATTTCGGCGAAGCGGGCGAAATCGAGCGTGCGCGGGTAGGCGCTGGCGCCCGCGACGATCATCTTGGGCTTGTGCTCGCGCGCGAGCTGCTCGAGCGCGTCGTAATCGATCGTTTCGGTCGACTGGGAGACGCCGTAGGGCACGAATTTGTAGAACTTGCCGGAAAAATTCAGCGGATGCCCGTGCGTCAGGTGTCCGCCGTGGGCCAGGTTCATGCCGAGAACGGTGTCGCCGGGCTGGAGCGCGGTCATGTAGACGGCGGTATTGGCCTGAGCGCCGGCGTGCGGCTGGACGTTGACGTGTTCGGCGCCGAAAAGCTGTTTGGCGCGATCGATCGCCAGCTGCTCGACGCGGTCGATATATTCGCAGCCGCCGTAGTAGCGTTTGCCGGGATAGCCTTCGGCGTACTTGTTCGTCAGGACCGAGCCCATCGCCTCGAGCACCGCCTCGGAAACGAAATTCTCCGATGCGATCAGCTCGAGCCCCTGCCCCTGCCGGCGCACTTCGTCCTGGATCGCCTGCGCGATCTCCGGGTCGACTTCGGCCAGATAGCGGTTCATTGCGGATGCGGCGCGGGACACACCGGATGTCGTCATGATTCGTGGTCTCCTTGGACGCGAGGGGGCGCGAAACCTCCCCGTCGTGGCGATTCATAAATAATACGACTGCTGAAACGGTTTGGCGAAGTCTCGCGCCACGGTGAAGATCCAGGCGCGGGCTTCAGTTGAAACGCAGTGGCTTGGGATGCCCGCCCCGGGCGCAACATCGAAAAGCCCCGCGCCGCGCCGGGCTGCGTTGACAAGGTTTCTGTGCTTGGCTAGGCTGGCTTCTTTCCTTACCTCGCGACGAAACGAGTTTATGGCCGATAAACCAAACGAACGAAAACTGCCTTCGCGGCAGGAGGATTTCTCCGAGTGGTACAACCAGGTGGTGCTGCGGGCTGAACTGGCCGATTACGCGCCCGTGCGCGGCTGCATGATCGTGCGTCCCTACGGCTGGGGCATCTGGGAAAACATGCAGCAGGCGCTCGATCGCCGGTTCAAGGCGACCGGTCACGTCAACGCGGCCTTCCCGATGTTGATTCCCAAGAGTTTCATCGAGAAGGAAAGCAAGCACGTCGAGGGATTCGCGCCCGAGCTGGCCGTCGTCACCATTGGCGGCGGCGAGGAGCTGGAAGAGCCTCTGGTCCTGCGGCCCACCTCGGAGACGATCATCGGCCACGCCTATGCCCGCTGGGTGCAGTCCTACCGGGATCTGCCGATTCTGATCAATCTGTGGAACAACGTCGTTCGCTGGGAATTGCGCACGCGGCTCTTCCTGCGCACGCTCGAATTCTACTGGCAGGAGGGCCACACGGCGCACGCGACCGCCCAGGAGGCCGAGGAAGAGACGCGCCGCATGCTCGACGTGTACACCGATTTCGCCGTCAACGAGGCGGCCATTCCCGTGATTCCCGGCCGCAAATCGGAAGCCGAGCGCTTCGCCGGGGCCGACCAGACCTATTCCATCGAAGCGATGATGGGCGACGGCAAGGCGCTCCAGGCCGCCACCAGCCACAATCTGGGACAAAATTTCGCCAAGGCGTTTGAAATCCGCTACCTCGACCGCGACGGCCATTTGCAGTACTGCTGGACGACGTCCTGGGGCCTTTCGACCCGTTTTATCGGCGCCACGGTCATGGTACATGGCGACGATCGGGGGCTGATCCTGCCGCCGCGCCTGGCCCCTTTGCAGACGGTGATCGTGCCGATCTTCAAGAGCGAGGTCGAAAAGGCGCTCACGATGGAAGCGGCCGAAAAAGTTCGCGACGAGCTGGTCCGCGCCGGAATCCGCGTCCGGGTGGACGAACGCGACGGCATCAGCCCGGGCTTCAAATTCTACGACTGGGAAATGCGCGGGGTTCCGTTGCGGATCGAGATCGGCCCGCGCGACGTGGCCGCGGGCAGCGTCGTGCTGGCGCGCCGCGAGACGCCCGGCAAGCAGGGCAAGAGCGTCGCGAAGATGGATGGCATCGCCGAGACCGTGGCCGCCATGCTCGTCAGCATTCAGGCCGCGCTATACGATCGCGCATTGGCTTTTCGCCAGGAGCACACGCGCGAAGTCGCCACCTATGACGAGCTCAAGGCCGCCGTCGCGGACGGCTTCGCCATGGCCTGGTGGTGCGGCGGCGGAGATTGCGAAGCGCGCATCAAGGAAGAGACCAAGGCGACGATGCGCTGCATTCCGCTCGATCAGCCCGGCGGCCGGGGATCGTGCGTCCTCTGCGGCGAGCCGGCGACCAGTCAGGCTGTTTTCGCTCGCGCATATTGACGATTCACCCCGCCAACTGGCAAGCTTACCGGTATAGATGCTCCCGTTCTAGCATTACAAGCTACCGCATGCCTGCATCGTTGGAGCCTGTGGCCAAGCAACCCGTGGCGCGGGTATGCGCTCAAAACAAGAGGAAAGGCTTAAGGAGGCGCGAGATGGCTAAGAAAAATCTCCTACTGGTTCTCACGTTAGGACTCGGAAGCATGTTCGCGGCGGGCTGCGCCACCAAGGGCTATGTCCGTTCGCAAGTGCAGCCGGTCAACACGAAAGTGGGTCAAGTCCAACAAGAGTCTCAAGCGCAGATCAAGGAAACCAACGGTAAACTGGACCAAACCAATCAGCAGCTCAGTGCTGCTCAGACGAAGCTCGATGCTACGGCCGAGACAGCCGATGCGGCCGATAGCCGTTCCACGAGCGCCTTGAACGGGGTGAAGCAGAATTCCAGTCAGATCAACAACCTGAATAATTTCGCCGCGAATCTTGATACTTACAAGAGCACCGATCAGACTGTCGTGCACTTCGCCTTTAACAAGGCCAAGCTCTCCACGGAGGACATGGCGGAACTCGACAAGGTGGCCACCGAGGCGCAAGGCCAGAAGCGGTACGTGATTACAGTGCGGGGCTTCACCGATCAGACGGGTCCGACCGACTACGATGTCGAACTCAGCAGCCGGCGCGCCGAAAGCGTGATTCGGTATCTGGTTGGTCAGCACAACATCCCCATCTATCTGATTCACATGGTCGGAATGGGCAAGTCGGATTTGGTCAACAACGGCAAGACGCGCCAGGACCGGGCGGACAGCCGGCGGGTGGAAGTGGATTTGTATACCGCCCCGTCTTTTTCCGGGTCTCCGCAATCCACGAACTGACCGAACCAGGAACGGCTGGGCGGGAGCGGGAATTTCCCATTCGTTTGGCGTCGGCAATCGGTGCGCTGGCGCACACAGTGTTCGGTGTGTGCGCCAGCCGGGCGTTCGCATCGCCCGCGACACGGCCGCGTGGTCGCAGTTCCGGTCCCGGCATGCCAGCGCCGCCCGTGCCCCAGCCATGAGCGCCACGAGTGCCATGAGCGATTGGTCACAGCCCGGTCGTCGCGAGCCGGTCCAATCCGTACCCCTCGTGATGAGATTTCTTCGACCACCCCTTGAAGCAGGGGGTGTCCCCTTCCCATTTTTGTCTTCGGCCTTATTCCGAGATGCTGAATTTTGCCTCAACGGCGGTTTTGCCGCGGAAAGTCTCGCGGCGCTCGGCCTTTCTTCCCGGTGAATCGGGAAAAGGAATGATCCGGGCCTTCGGCTACTTCTGCTCGCTTCTGATACCCCCCTCATCGACAACTACCAGCTGCAGGACGCCATAAGGAGCGAAGCCCACAACGCCGTCGTCGAACATCAGAATCAGCAGCAGATCCAACAGGACATTTATCGCACGGCAAGGAGCCTGGGAATCCCGGCGGGGATGGACGGAATTGACGTAGAGCCGATCGAAGGAGGCTACCGCATCACCGTCGATTACACCGTCCCGCTGCGCATCCTTTACCACCGCTTCGACCTGCGATTTCATACCACCGCCGACAGCGGCTCCATCTGACACAATCGCCATCGGGGCAGTACAATGGCTGTTACGGACCTATGCGCCGACCGCGGAAATCGAATCCAGATCGAAAAGAGGCGCGAGGGCGCCGGACGCGCATTCGCATACGCTTCGACCGTAATTTCTGGACCTCCCGCTGGGGGCTGGCCATCGCCGGCGCCGTCCTCGCGGCCTTCCTGATTTCGACGGGGGTCTTCCTGGTCTACTGGTTCCGCTTCGAGCGGATGCTGGACCAGCGATTCAACGGTCCCGTCTTCGGGCATTCCTCGGAAGTCCTGTCCGCGCCGGCCAATCTCGAAGTGGGCCAGGTCTTCACGCCGCAGCAACTGACGGCTTATCTTCAGCGGGTCGGCTACACCGACGAGCCCAGCGACGCCGTGCTCGGCTGGTATCAGGCCGCCGGCTCCACGGTCGAAATTCATCCCTCGAAATACTCCTATTTCGAGTCCACGAACGCCCTGCGTGTGAATTTCGCCGGCGGCAAAGTGGCCGCCATGCAAGCCCTCGACAGCGGCCAGGCGGTGCAGCAGGCGCAACTGGAGCCGGTCGTCCTGACGAATCTGTTCGGCACCTCGCGCGTCAAGCGGCAGGTGGTGCCCTATAACGAACTCCCTCCCGCACTGATCCACGCGGTGCTGGCTGCCGAGGACCGGTGGTTTTTTCAGGAACCGGCCGTGGATCCGGTGAGGATTGTCGAGGCGGCCTGGATCGATTTGCTGTCGGGACGCAAGGCGCAAGGCGCCAGCACGATCGATATGCAGGTGGCGCGAAGTTTTTTCTTCACCCGCGCCCGCACTTTCCGCCGGAAAATCGAAGAGACCCTGATGGCCTTCGAGCTCGATCATCGCTTCGGCAAGCAGGAGATATTCGATCTCTACGCCAACCAGGTCTATCTGGGCAACCGCGGCAGCTTTGCCATTCACGGATTCGGCGAGGCCGCCCAGGCCTATTTCGGCCGGAACCTCCAGGATTTGAATCTGGCCGAGGATGCGTTCCTGGCCGGAATCATCCGCGCCCCGAACTACTATTCCACCAGCGACGAGCACCCCGGCCGCGCCGCCGAGGCCAGCGACCGGGTTCTCCGGTCGATGGTTCGCGGCGGCGTTATTACGAGCGAGCAACTGGCCGCGGCCAAACGGTTGCCGCTCAAAGTGGTGCCGGCGGCCGTATCGACGAGCAACGCGCCCTATTTCGTCGATCTGGTTCGCAACCAACTGCTCGATCATTTCTCGCAAACCGATTTGACGACCCAGAGCTACCGCATCTACACGACCCTCGATCCGGAATTGCAGCGCGCGGCACAACAGGCGGTGACCGACGGGATGAAGCTGGTCGATCAGCACCTGGCGTGGCGTTACGCGCGTTGGCAAAAACAAGGCCTGCCGGTGGTTCATCCCCAGGTGGCGCTGGTGGCGCTCGATCCGCAAACGGGCGAAGTGCGGGCCCTGGTCGGCGGCCGCGATTACGCCCAAAGCCAGCTCAATCACGTTCTGGCGTCGCGGCAGCCGGGTTCCTCTTTCAAACCGTTCGTCTACGCGGCGGCCTTTGAGACCGCCCTCGACGGACAAGAGCCGGTGATCACGCCGTTGACGACGGTGGTGGATGAGCCGACCACGTTCCAGTTCGAAGGCCAGCAATACACGCCGGACAACTACGAGCAGCGCTT
>Ga0307373_10001615_pt1 | contig 42202 bp, 41 predicted proteins | sample OX2MG_FD_202534 | JGI IMG/M metagenome (GOLD analysis project Ga0307373, IMG submission 202534) | Soil microbial communities from Risofladan, Vaasa, Finland - OX-2 | ecosystem: Environmental > Terrestrial > Soil > Coastal area > Acid sulfate soil | place: Finland: Risofladan, Vaasa | collected...
AGTGGCTGGCCTGTCAGAATCCGCAAGGGTGAGAAGAAGCCGGTTTTTTGCGGCCCATCGCCGTGCTAACTTATCGTGATGTGTGCGCCCGGGTGGCGGAATGGCATACGCAGAGGACTTAAAATCGCACTTTCCATCTCACAAAAATCAATTAACTGCCTGTTCTGCAACAACTTATTGACATAATACCCCGCCTCTGATACTCTTACACAACTCTTTCACAGTTTCGCATTTTTGAAGGAGTGAGGAGGGCACCCGCGATGCCCGAACAATACAGCATCCTCGGCGGCAAGGTTCACGTCTACAAACGCCCGAACAGCAGCCTCTGGCAGTGCTCCAGCTATTTCGCCGGCAAGAACCGCCGGACCAGCACAAAGGAAGAGAGCCTCTCCAAAGCCAAGGAGATCGCCGAGGACTGGTATCTGCAACTCCGAGGGAAACTCCGCAGCGGAGAAATCAAAACCGAAAAAACCTTCCGCGAAGCGTCAGAACTCTTCTTGCGTGAATACGACATCATCACGCAGGGCCAGCGCAGCAAAGACTACCTCAAAGGTCAGCACTGGCGGTCGCAGGTGCATCTGGTCCCGTTCTTCGGCCATTTGGGACTTTCAGAAATCACCGCCGGCAAAATCCAGGACTATCGCATTCATCGCCACGAAGAAGCGGTGGCGAAGCGCGGCAAGCCGCCGGCCCATAACACCATGCATCAGGAGATCGTGGCTCTGCGGCAGACGTTGAAAACCGCCATCCGCCATGGATGGATCGATCACCTCCCCGATCTCTCCGAGCCGTACAGATCATCCCCGAAAATCTCGCACCGGGCATGGTTCTCCCCCGAGGAATACAAAAAACTCTACGAGGCCACAAGAAAGCGCGCGCACGAGCCGAAGCAGGCGCGCTTCAAATGGGAATCGGAACAGCTTCACGATTACGTGCTGTTCTCGGCCAACACCGGCCTGCGGCCCGATGAAGCGCGGCGGCTTCAGTTTCGGGACGTGACAATTGTAGAAGACGACGCGAGCGGTCAGACGATTCTTGAGATCGAGGTGCGCGGCAAGCGCGGTGTCGGCTACTGCAAGAGCACGACCGGCGCTGTGCGCCCCTTTGAGAGACTAAAAATGCGACCCCGCCCGGCACACGCGGACGAAGAGGGCAGGGACGGGAAGGGACCAAACACCATTAGAGGCGGCCCCGAAGAATTGCGCCTTCCGGGACCGACAGACCTCATCTTTCCGAAATGGCAGCGCGAGCTGTTCAAGACGATCCTGGACGAGGAAAATCTCAGGTCCGATCGTGAAGGCCGGCCTCGAACGGCCTACAGCCTCCGGCACACGTACATCTGTCTGCGCCTGATGGAAGGGGCCGACATCTACCAGATCGCCAAGAACTGCCGCACCAGCGTCGAGATGATCGAGAAATATTACGCGGCGCACATCAAGACGAACCTTGACGCCGCCGCAATCAACATCATGAGGCCAAAGCCGAAACAAAAAAGTAAAAACCAACCACCAAAACAAAGGCGACCAGGACCATCGACCTCGGAAACTGACGTGTAAATTCCGCTTGGCTGCTCTATGATAGACATGTGTAGATAAACTGCCACGCGGGCGTGGCGGAATGGCAGACGCAACGGACTTAAGAAAACTTGAGTGCTCGCCTGGGAAACCGGCGATGCAGAACTGCTCAAATTCGGGGAAACCTGAAATGGCAATCCCGAGCCAAGCCCGGACTGGGACTCCAGCCGGGAAGGTGTAGAGACTAGACGGGCAGCACCTAAGCCTCGGACTGTGTCGCGGCGTAGCATTAGCGAAGCCGGATCTTCCGGGGGAGGGTGAAGGGATAGTCCAGACCGCAAACCTGCCGTGAGCGCTCCAAAGCGCCGCGTCTGGGCGGCGAAAGCCGTAGACGGCATGAAAATCCGTAGGGCCTCACGGCCCGTGTGGGTTCGACTCCCTCCGCCCGCACCATCACTCTTCGGTCCCTTGCGCCGGGAAAAGCGGGATACCTGCTCCCGCCCCGACGGCCAGGAATGGCACTTGCCAAGGTTTTGCAATAGGTTCCACGCGGCAATGCGGTGCCACTCGGTGCGTCTTGCAGAACCGTTTCGGCTCAGGTGACGAAGCTTAGAGGATATTTTTACAGCAATCTGGTCGCTACCCTGTATTCAACCAATATCATGAAGAATTGCGCTGGAATTAGCACTACCTTGTAACAAAACCCCCTCTTTCGGGGGGTTTTGTTACACACTATGGTTGACCTCTGACGGGGAGCTTGCTATACTTTTCATCAAAACCCCCTTATTCGGGGGGTTTTGTTACAGAGAATGACATGGACCTTCTAACCCGATCTCTATCAACGCAGGAAAGCAAGGTCGTGCTGGCGCTCAGCGAACGGCGGCGGCGAGAGGCGACGCGGGCGGAGATTGTCGAACTGCTCGGCGGCAACGCCAAGGCTGCCGACCATGTTATCGAGTCCTTGCGCCGCAAAGGCTGGTTAGAGCGGGCAACCTGGGGAGAGTATCTGCTCGTACCGCCGGAGCAGGGACCGGACGCCTTGGGCGACAGCAATCTTCTCGCGCTCGCCAGCCGCGTCGCCGATCCTTATTACATCGGCTTTGGCACCGCCGCCGCCCATTACGGGCTGACGACGCAGCACCGCAACGTGATCTTCATTGTGACTCCCGTGCGGCTGCGCGCGCGCGAAGTCGGGGAATCGCGTGTCCGAATCGTCAATCTGTCCGATAACAAGTTCTTCGGCTTCGAAGCGGTCGATGTGCTCGGCTACAAGGTCATGATGTCCGACCGCGAAAAGACCGCCATCGACTGTATCGACCGCCCGGCGCTGGCCGGCGGCGTGGGCGAAGCCGCCATCATACTGGCGACCGCCAGCCGCCGCTTTGATTGGAACAAGGCCGCTGATTATCTCGAACGCATCGGTTCTGGCGCCCTCGCGCGGCGCCTTGGCTGGCTCGTCGATTACGTCAAAGCCGACGTTCCGCCCGCCGCGCGCGACCGTCTGCTGCGGCTGGCCGCGCGAAGCCGCAAGACATGGCTCGGCCCCGATCCTGCGCGCGCGCGCGTGGTGCAGGGCGCCATCGGCTACGACAAGACGTGGCGTCTGTTCGTCAACGTGAGACGGGAAGAGTTGCACGGCAGCGCGGAACTCGGCCGGCGCAAGACCATCCGGAAGGAAAGCTAGAAATGCTCACGCAGCCGCAGGTGCAGCGTTACTCCACCGACTCCGGCCTTCGCGACATCATGATTGCGGAGAAGGAAGTGGTACTGACATTCCTGCTTCAGCTTCTGTCCGAGCGCGGCATTCTGGACAAGCTCGCGTTCAAGGGCGGGACCTGTCTGCGGAAGATGTTCATCGGCAGCCACGGACGATTTTCGACCGATCTGGATTTCACGGGAGTCGAGGAGCACGACCACCAGGATGTCATCCTCGAAATGATGCAGGCGTTCGAGCAGCCATTTCACGGAATCCAGTTTGCCATTTCCGACGATAGTTACTACGAGACGCAGGACGGCCTGTCCTGGGGTGTCAATCCGACCTATTCGCATGACTGGAACGCGAGCGGCGTGAGCGAGGTGAAGCTCCAGATCAGCCGCCGGGAAACGCCGACGCTGCCGACGGAGCGGCGGCCGCAGATCGAGCAGAGTTACTTCAAGCTATTGCCTTTCGCACCCGCAGAGATCGTCTGCCTTGCGCTCCCGGAAATTCTTGGCGAGAAAATCCGGGCCTGTTATCAGCGCAACAAGGCGCGCGACATCTACGATCTCGGCATGTTCGCCACGAGACCGCTCGACCAGCCGCTGATCCGCCGTCTTGTCGTGCTGAAGCTCTGGCAGGCGCGGGATGCTTTCGACCCGGAACGCCTGATCCAGAAATTCCAAGACGGCAGGGACTTCGACTGGGATGATCTCCGCCAGCTCCTCAACCGCGCCGTGGTCATTGACCGTGACAGGATTACCGCAGATTGTGTCAGAGGCTTCGGATTTCTTGCGAATCTGACCGATGATGAGCGCACGCTCGCCTGCGACCGGCATCAGCGGGAGCAGGCTGTGGCGGACAGACTGGGCGCGGGGCTGTAAAGGACATCAGCTGCAACATGAAACTTTCGGAAAGAACCATCAAGCGCCTGGGAGAGATCATCACGGGTGACAAATCGCTCTCCCCATACCGCTCGGGGCCGAAGCTCGTCGGGTTTTTCAATGAGTTTGGCACCAACCATACATACGGTCAGGGCTTCCCGTCACGATGGTCGTTCGCTGAAGACTGCATCCGCCAGTTCAACGACACGCCAACAGTAAAGAAGATCATTCTGGCCGCGCTTGATCCGCGAGATTTCATGGGGTCAACCGTCTACGACAAGCAAACCCAGCAAAACAAACCAGCCAATCTGCAGGACGCATTGACATATCTAAATGAATTCTTGGCCTATGACGGATACGAGATCGTGCCGCATGGCAAGGCCTACAACGTCATCGACAAGACGCGCGGGGAGATTGTCGTGGATGTGAAACTGGAGCCCAGTAACCTTTCTCACGCCTTCATCATGGAGCAAATCGAAAAGTGCCGGACGAAGACGAGTCAGGGAGATTACGACGGGGCAATCACAAACGCCCGATCACTGGTCGAAGCTGTTCTGGCAGCTATAGAGAAAGAATTCGATTCCAGCCCGCCTGACTACGATGGCGATCTGCCGAAGCTCTACAAGCGGGTGCAGAAGCATTTGAATCTTTCCCCCGACAACCCAAAGATCAGCAATAGCCTGAAACAGACTCTCACCGGATTTATCAGTATTATCGGCGGGCTGTCCGGTCTCAGCAACAAGATGGGCGATCGGCACGTTCGGGAATATAAGCCGGCAGCGCATCACGCCATTCTGATCGTGAACGCGGCAATGACATTCAGTAACTTCATTTTTGATACGTATGCTTATCAGCGGGCGCTGAATACTTAGATAAGCCTCGGATCTTCCGGGGTAAGGTGAAGGGACAGTCCAGACCACAAACGCCGGATGGCGGCGGCGAAAGCCGCAGTTGGTAAGAAAATCCGTTGGGCCGCAAGGCCTGTGGGGGTTCGAGTCCCCCCGCCTGCACCACACCCGGTTTCCTGCGCCGGAAGACAGAAGCGGAACCCTGCTGATGGCCTTAATACCAACGCGGCCGCAAATCCGCAGCTCGTTTGCAAATTCACCGCCGTGGTGTACAGTGGTGAAGAACTTATGATAGAGGCGGGCCAACGATGAAGGCGAAAAAGGGACAGAGAAAAAGCACGAAGGCTCAGAACCCGTCCTGGGTCCGTGCGTCGATCAGCTTCCCGTCCGATCTCTACGAAACACTCGACGAAATCGCGAAGCAGAAAAAGGTGTCGTTGGCCTGGGTCGTGCGGGATGCGGCGGAGAGATATGTCGCAGACCGAACTGCCGATACTACGCGGTCCGTGCGCAGATAGTTCCTCAATGTAAAGGATGATGCTTTAATGCCCCGGCGAAGCAGCTCAACTGGTAGCGAACTCTTTATCGTAGATAACAGCCATGAGGACTGGAAGGTTCTGCGGTACCTTCACGACTGGTGCCAGCTCTCCAAGTCGATTGACATTGCCACTGGCTACTTCGAGATTGGGTCCCTTTTGGCGCTGCAGGACGAATGGCAGAAAGTTGACCACATCCGGATACTCATGGGCGACGAAGTCTCGCGCCGCACCAAGAACGCCTTTACTGCGGGGTTGGAGCAAGTGAGGCAACGCCTCGACCTCAGCCTTGAAACCGAAAAGGAAAAGAATGGCTTTCTCACGGATGTGCCTGCGATTGTCGAGGCGATCCGTTCGGGAAAGATCACCTGTCGCGTTTACCGCAAGGACAAATTCCATGCCAAGGCGTACATCACCCATGCTCGGCTGGAAGTTGTCGGCTCTTCTGCCCTTGTAGGGTCCGCCAATTTTACTTACCCAGGCCTGACCGAAAATATCGAGCTCAACGTACAGATCACTGGTCAGCCCGTTGCGGTTTTGCAGGAGTGGTACGAGGAGCACTGGGATGACGCAGAGGATGTTTCCGCAGAGATTCTAAAAACCATTGAACGCCATACGCAGGAATACCTGCCTTTTGACGTTTACACCAAGGCGCTGCACGAGTTTTTTCGCGGCCACGAGATGACGGCCGGCGAGTGGGAAGAAACCCGGTCGAAGATGTTCTCGAATCTCGATCGCTATCAGAAGGAGGCGTATTGGGCGCTCATGAAGATCGCGCGCCAGCAGGGCGGCGCCTTTCTGTGCGATGGAGTTGGCCTCGGCAAAACCTTCGTGGGTCTGATGCTCATCGAGCGGCTGATTCTACACGAGGGGAAGCGCGTCGTCCTGTTTGCGCCAAAAGCCGCAAAAGAGGCGGTCTGGGAGCCGCATCTGCGCGATTGGCTGCCCCACATCGGCGGCGTGAGCGGCGGCGCCGATTTCAGCAACCTCGCGGTGTTCAGCCATACGGACCTTAACCGGAAGGGAGATTTCCCTGCACGGTTTCGCCGCATTACGGAGCTTGCGGACGTTGTCCTGATCGACGAGGCGCACCACTTCCGTAATCCAGGAAGGGAAGGCGCGGATCAGGATGACGAGAACCGGTCGCGGTACTACAGGCTCTTTGACGTGCTGGACGGCTCCGTGCGCCCGAAGACGCTCTTCATGCTCACGGCCACGCCGATTAACAATCGGCTGAGCGATTTCCGGCACATGACCGAGCTTTTCAGCCGGAGAGACGAAGCCTACTTCGCGCGGACTCTGGGCGTGAACAACCTGCGTGCCCATTTCAACAACATGGAAAAGGCACTTCGGAAGAGGATGGGCGCAGATGTCGATGTCGGCGAGAATATCATCGAGGTGCAGGAAACCTTGACTGGTGACGAGATATTCCGGCACCTGGTCGTGCAACGCAGCCGCGCCTATGCGCGCGAGAGCCAGATCCGCGAAAACCGAACCGCAGCGGCCTTCCCCGACCGAAAGCCTCCCATCGTGGCCGAATATTCAATTCGGCAGACGTATGGCCGTCTCCTCGACTTATTGGAAAAGGCGTTTGAGCGCAAAAGCCCTTTGTTCAGCCTCCCGATTTACTACCCCCTCGCGTACTACAAGGGAGATGACAAGAGCATCGACCCCTTTGAAGAAAACCGGCAGAAGCAGGTCGTCGGCCTTATTCGCACGATGTTCCTCAAGCGCTTCGAGAGCTCCGTCGCAGCGTTCGAGCTGTCCTGTGATCGCCTGATGAGAAAGCTGCTCGCGTTCCTGGAGGTGCACAGCGAGACAGACGGCGAGAAGAAGCGCCTTGACCGGTGGAAGCACCAAAACGCGGAGGTGATCAATTATGTGGTGCACCGCCAATTAGAGCTCTGGCAAGAGGGCGACGCCGAAGACCCGGATGAAGACATCATCCCGGAGGAGTTTCTTGAGTCCGTCAAAAGGCTGGGTCGCGACGAATATGAGGTCGTCGAGATGATACAGGAGACCTTCCTCGACCTCGACCAGATTGTGAGCTTTCTCGAAGAAGCCAAGAAGTTCGAGCCGCGCCACGATGACAAGCTGAAGAAGCTCATCCGGCTGCTTAAGTCGAAAGAGCTGGAGACCGAGAAAATCCTCATCTTCACCGAATTTGCGGACACCGCCCGCTACCTGTTCCGGCAGCTCACGGAGGCCGGGATCGCGGGAATTGCGCAGGTTGACAGTGCAACCAAGGGGAATCGCCGGGACATCCTTCAGCGCTTCTCGCCGTACTACAACGGAACCAACTCAGCCCAGCTCCATGAGGGGGGCAAGGAAGAGATCCGCGTGCTCGTCTCCACCGATGTACTGTCCGAAGGGCTGAACCTCCAGGACGCAAGCCGGATGATCAATTACGACATCCACTGGAACCCGGTCCGCCTGATGCAGCGAATCGGCCGCGTGGACAGACGCATGAATCCGGCGATTGAGGAGGCCTTGGTCCGCGATCATCCCGAGGTCGCCGCCTCCCGAGGCAAGGTGTCCTTCTGGAACTTCCTCCCGCCCGATGAGCTGAACGCGCTGCTGACCCTCTACACCAAGGTCACGCAGAAGACGCTGATGATTTCAAAGACACTCGGCATCGAGGGCAAGAAACTGCTCACCCCCGAGGACGATTACGCGGCGCTCAAGGAATTCAATCATGCCTACGAAGGCACCAAGAGTGTCATCGAAGAGATGCACCTTGAATATCAGGCGCTCGTACAGGATCAGCCGGAGCTGGCCGACCGCCTGAATGGACTGCCCGGCGCGTTCTTCAGCGGACGGAAACGTCCCGCCAAGGGAACCCGAGGCGTTTTCTTCTGCTACGCTCTGCCCGCCCTCGACAAGGAGACGGGCGAATTCACAGAAGCAGCGGGTACGACACGGTGGTATCTCTACGACACGGAGAAGAACACGATCCTCGAAGAACCCGGCGAGATCATCGACAGTCTCCGCTGCAAGCCGAATACGCCCAGGCGCTGCATAACCGAAGAAAAGATGCTGAAGGACATCCGGGCCAAGGTGCTCAAGCACATCAAGGATACATACCTGAAGCGCGTGGACGCGCCGGTCGGCGTCAAGCCGGCGCTCAAGTGCTGGATGGAAATCAATGAGGGCTAACCCGATGCCGGACCAACGCGACGCACTGAGAAACATCCGCACCTTCCCGCAGCTCATCAAGTTTCTGCGTGACGAGTTGGACTGGCCTATCGAGTCCGATGATTTCGAGGAGCTGACCTTCGACTACACGGCCGAGGAACTCGGCATCGACACAGCGAACGCCGCGAAGATTCAGGAGATCAAGCGGCTGCGCCCTTTATCCGCAGGCCAGCCTTGGGGCATCTTCTTCGTGAAGTTCGAGCCCAAGCGGCTGCCTGTCGTGGCGCTGCGGCGAGTGCTGAGCCGCGTGGCGCTCAAGAAACGCGCCTCAGCCAACAGCGACGAGCGCGCGGCCTGGCAGGCGGACGACCTTCTCTTCGTCTCCAACTACGGCGAAGGCGACGAGCGGCAGATCAGCTTCGCCCACTTCTCCCAACACGCAGAGAAAGCCGATCTGCCGACGCTCAAGGTGCTCGGCTGGGATAACCGCGACACACCCCTGCACCTCGACGATGTCGCTGACAAGCTGACCACAAAACTCGCCTGGCCCGAGGACGACAAGGACGCTAAACACTGGCGCGAAACGTGGCGGTCCGCCTTTACGCTGCGGCACCACGAAGTCATCAATACCTCGAAGGATCTCGCTGTGCGGCTCGCGGACCTGGCCCGCGCCATCCGCGCCCGCATACAAACAGTCCTGGCAATTGAGACCGAGAACGGGCCGGTCACGAAGCTCATGAAGGCCTTCCAGCAGGCCCTGATCCACGATCTGAGCGCAGACGACTTCGCGGACATGTATGCGCAGACCATCGCCTACGGCCTGCTTTCCGCCCGCGTCGCCAACCCCGCACACGACACCGCCGACGCCGTCGCTACACACATCCCGGTTACCAACCCTTTTCTCAAGGAGCTGATGGAGACTTTCCTGCACCTCGGAGGCCGGAAGCGGAAGGAGCGGGGAGGGAACGGCATTGATTTTGACGAACTCGGGATCAGCGAGGTCGTGGAGCTGCTCGACGCGGCGAACATGGAGGCTGTGGTCCGCGACTTCGGCGACCGCAACCGTGACGAAGACCCGGTCATCCACTTCTACGAACTGTTCCTCAAGGAGTACGACGCTAAGAAACGCATGCAGCGCGGCGTCTTCTACACGCCGCAGCCCGTCGTCTCCTACATCGTCCGCAGCGTCCATGACCTCCTGCAAACCGAGTTTGACCTCGAAGATGGCCTCGCCTCGACCGCCACCTGGGGTGACATGGCCACAAAACACGCCGGATTGAAAATCCCTGAGGGAGTCAGCCCCGCCGATCCGTTCGTTGTTATTCTCGACCCCGCCACTGGCACCGCCACTTTCCTTGTCGAGGTCATCGACGTAATCTACTGCACTCTCACGGCCAGGTGGAAGCAGCAGCGCCTCACAGACGCGCAGCAGCGCGTCGCGTGGAATGAGTACGTGCCCAAGCACCTCCTGCCGCGCCTGCACGGTTACGAGCTGCTGATGGCTCCCTATGCCATTGCACACATGAAGATCGGCCTCAAGCTTTATGAGACCGGCTACCGCTTTGGCAGCGACGAGCGCGCCCGCATTTATCTCACCAACACGCTCGAAGCGCCGAGCGACGACAAGCAACAGCGCGAGTTTGAGGAGTGGGTGCCAGCTCTCGCTCACGAGGCCCAGGCCGTCAACGCCATCAAACGCAACCAGCGCTTCACCGTCGTCATCGGGAATCCACCGTATTCTGCGTCGATCTCGGAACCGGAATGGCTCATGAGCGAACTCGATTCCTGGAAGGAGGGTCTCAACGAGACCAAGATTGACCTCAACAGAGAGGAATGGAAATTTGTTCGTTATGGTCAAGTGATGTGCGCGAAAAGCCCTATCGCAATCCTTGGATACATCGTTAACCGGGACTTCCTTGACGGGGTTGTAAAGCGAAAAATGAGAGAGAGCCTGCAAGGAACTTTTCCACTTCGCACCATTGTTGACCTGAACGGTGACGTAAAGGGGAACATTGCCGATGAGAACGTATTCGAGATCACGCAGGGGGTCTGCGTCGCGGTTCTTTGCCGTGGTGATGGAGTAGGGCACCGGTTCTTCTCGCTCGTCGGGACGCGCAAAGAGAAATATCTCCTTCTGTCCACCAAAGAACGACTCGACCAGCAACTCGCGTTGTTTGAGCCATCAGCTCCATATTTTCGCTGGGTGCCTTTTCAGGGCCGCGATCACGCGGGTATTGAGGCAGAGTATCTCCCATGGATACCTCTTAACGAAGTGTTCCGCGTTTATTCGTCGGGCATCCAGACAAAGCGTGATGACCTGTGCGTCAACATCGATGAGCAAGGATTGTGGGCGAAGGTGCGACGTTTCCACTCGCTCGCCGTCGCAGCCGCGCGGCAAGAGTTCGAGCTTGGTGACGATGGCCGAGACTGGACCGTGGCTGGAGCGAAGGCAGACCTCGCTGGGTCGGGGCCGAGCAAGAGGCACGTTACCCAACTTCTGTATCGTCCCTTTGATCTCCGATACACCTATTGGACCGGAAAAACCAAAGGGTTCTTGGCTTATCCGAGACGAGATGTGATGCAGCACGTAATCGGTCGGAAAAACGTCGGGATGATTTTCAATCGACAAATTGTGGGCGACAGTGTTTCTCACTTTGGCGTTTCTCGAGTCCCGATTTGCCACGGAACGTTCTATCTCGGCAACAAGGGGCAGGACTACTTCGCGCCGCTTTTCTTATCGGCTGAAGACGACCTGCTTTCGCACAGGAGTTCTGGTTTTGAAGCTAACTTCACCTCGAAGTTTGCTGCTGCGTTAGCACAGGTGCTTGGCACCGAATCGACGGGCTTCACATCCGAGGACATTTTCCACTACGCCTACGCGGTGTTTCACAGTCCCGGCTATCGGAGCCGCTACGTGGAGTTTCTAAAGCTTGATTTCCCGCGCCTGCCGTTGACCGGGAACGTGGAGCTGTTCCGCACGCTGGCCCGGCTCGGCGGCGAACTCGTCGCCCTTCACCTCCTGGAGTCGCCCAAGCTCGACAAGCCCCTCACCACCTACATTGGCTCGGCGGACCCAGAGGTCGAGAGGGTGTCCTACACCGGCGAGACCGTCTGGATCGACAAGGCCCAGACGCGAGGTTTTCGCGGCGTGCTTGAGGCCGTGTGGAACTTCCATATCGGCGGCTACCAGGTCTGTGAGAAGTGGCTCAAGGACCGCAAAGGCCGCACTCTCTCGAAGGATGACATAGTCCACTACCACAAGATCGTCGCCGCCCTGAACGAAACCATCCGCCTGATGAAGGAGATCGACGAGGTCATCGAAGCCCACGGCGGCTGGCCGGGGGCTTTTCAGAGCACGAAAGTCAGAGCTGAGGCACCATGAGCCGTGACTGGGAGGCCACGTTCTCCAGTTGGGGAGCGTCGCCGAGCAATACCGAACAGACGAAGGGCGAAAACGCCGAACGTGCCATCAAGAAGGCGATCGATGCGAGCGCCAGGCTCAGCTCCAAACCCATCGAAGTCTTCACACAGGGCTCCTACGCCAATCGCACAAACGTGCGCCAGGACAGCGATGTCGATATCTGTGTTCTCTACACCGGCGCGTTCTTCCCCGATTACTCGATAAGCGAAGGATTGAGTGGTCCCGTGCTTGGTTTCTCCGACGGGACATATCCGTATGCCGAGTTCAAGAACGATGTTGAAGCCGCCCTGGTTTCCTACTTCGGAAGAGGTTCTGTCACGCGGGGGAAAAAGGCTTTTGATGTCCATGCCAACACGTACCGCATCGATGCCGATGTGGTGCCTTGCTTCGAACACCGGCGGTTCATGGGAACACCTCAAAGCAATTCGTATTACTCAGGGACCGAACTCCATCCTGATAATGGAGGAGAAATAGTCAATTGGCCCCGGCAAAACTACGCAAACGGCGTTGAGAAGAACGACGCTACGAGCCGTCGTTTTAAGGCCGTTACCAGAATTCTAAAGCGGCTACGGAACGAGATGGTTGACGAGGGGCATGAAGCCGCCGAACCCATTCCCTCCTATCTGATCGAGTGTCTGGCCTGGAACGTGCCAAATCCAGATTTCGGGCAAAATACATACGTCTCCGACGTGCGTAACGCCATAGCTCATTTGTGGAACGAAACCCGGTTCGACGAAAGTTGTAACGAGTGGGGCGAGGTGAATGAGCTGAAGTATCTATTCCCTGGTCAGCCGTGGACGCGGGGCGAAGTAAACGACTTTTTGCAAGCGGCTTGGGATTACATCGGGTTCGAATGAAAATGACGGCTGAGCGGTACATAAAAGCGATCATCTATGTGGCCGTCCTGGCATGGACGGTCGTGCTTTACGTCAACCACGAAGCAATACATTCGTCTTGGCTGCAGCCGCTTTCGACGGTTGTAACGGTCGTGCTCTACGCAGTGATGGCTTTCGATCTGTGGCTCTGGAAGATTCCCTTTTTGCACGGCTGGTTCGTAAAGCGGCCCGTCATTGACGGCACATGGAAAGTCGAGATTCGTTCGAACTGGAAAGACCCTGCAAGCGGCACCGGCATACCTCCTGTCGAGGGTTACATGGTTGTACGGCAGACGCTCTCGACCGTGAGCATGCGGCTCTTAACGGCCGAGTCCAGCTCTGAACTTGTGGGCACAGAAATTGTGTGTTCTTCGGATGGCCTTTACTGCGTTAGCGGTGTGTATCGCAATGAACCCCGGTTTGAGGTTCGCGACAAGAGCCCGATCCACTACGGCGCAGTGTGGTTGAAGGTTATCGACGAGCCCCCCAAAAAAGTGATCGGTCACTATTGGACGGATCGTGAAAGCGCGGGCGAAATGGAATTGACCGACCAGCAGAGCAAAAAATTCCAGACCTTCCAGTCAGCCCAGGCCTACTACAGGCAGTTTCCGGCGGTGACCTGAAAAGCGAGGAAGGAAGCAGGAGATCGCTGGCGTAGGCGCACAGGCAAATGACGACAGAACCCGACTTCACGAGCGTACTTGAGGCCAAGGTTGCGGAGCAGCTGCAGGCGCAGCGCGTCGGCTACCTACTCGGGGCTGGTTCGTCACACTTGGACAATGCCGGATACCCGCTCGCCTTCGAGGTGTGGGACCTCATCAAGGATAGGATCACCGACACTCAGAAGCGAGCCGACATCCAAGCCAAGCTCGACGACGGAGCGACGGGGCTCGAGCACGCCCTCGACCTACTCGACGACGGTGGTGCTATGGACACGCCGTACCGGCATCTGGTGACGGCAGCCATCGCGGATCTCTTCCTCCCCAAGAATCCGGCTCTCGATGTGCACGTTGAGTTTGTGCGTCGGCTGTCCCAGCGTGCCGACCCATCCGTGAAGGTGTTCAGTCTCAACTACGACCCGCTTGTCGAACGGGCGGCGGAGGCCACCATGGTGCGGGTGTCGGACGGTTTCCTTGGTGTCGAGCACGCCTATTTCTATCCGGCGGTGTTCGAGGAGCGCATCGGTCGGATTCGCGGAACCCACAAGGGACGCCAGTTCGAGGAGACGGCGAGGCCGGTACACCTGCTGAAGCTCCACGGCTCCCTGGGCTGGTATGAATGCCCTCAACGGGGCGTACGGCGCTGCGCGTACGGATCACCACTGCCGAACGGTACGAAGCGGCTCATGGTGCCCCCACAGCGCAGGAAGGCGATTGACACCATGCTTCCGCCATACGCAGCGTTGTGGTCTGCTTTCCGCGGGTGCTTGGGTCACAACGCGACTCCAATTAACCGCTTGGCCTGCTTCGGGTACGGCTTCGGAGACGAACATGTGAACGCCTTCATCGAGGCCGCATTGGCGCGAACGGATTTCACTCTGCTGATCTTTACCAAGGAAATGTCGGATGCGGCGTGGAATCGTTGGAGCGTGAAGACGAATACGGTCGTGGTGACGGAGGCACGTTGCTCCCTTAAGGGAACGGTCGGCCCCGGCCATGTCGACCTTTGGCGTTTCGAGCGACTGTGCAAGGAGGTCTGACCGATGCCCAATTCCCCCAAAACCGTGATCGGCTACGTCGTAGACGTTCAAAGCAATCTTCTCATGGCAACACTGGTCGAGGATGACCAGGGGCACGCCCCGATCGTGACCATCGGCGATGAGGACGTGCTGGTCGGGCAGCTCGGCTCATACGTCGCGGTCAAACAGAACGAGGTTCACCTCATCGCGATCGTGACCCGCATGACCGAACAGGAGGCCCTTGCCGCACCGACCATCGAGACGCCCGGCGACGATGCTGCGAGATTGCCCTTCGCCAAGCGAATCGCGCGACTCACGCCTGTCGGGTCGATTATCGGGGACGGCCAGTTCGAGCGTGGAGTGGCGCAATATCCGACGACGGGGGCGGAGGTCCACGCGATTGGATCAGCGGACATCGCAAAGATGTTCGACCGTTTCCAGTCCAAGGGCCTCGCGGTCGGCACCCTGGCTTCGCACCCCTCGCTCAAGGTTTGTCTGGACCCCACGAACCTGTTCGGGCGGCACTCTGCCATCTTGGGGCAGACCGGGTCGGGCAAGTCGTGGACGGTTGCCTCGCTCGTACAAAAGACCGTAGCGGTTATGCCCAAGGCGCACATCATCATCCTCGACCTGCACGGGGAGTACTGCTGGAAGAGGGAGGACGGAAGCCAGTACCACGCGTTTGCCGACTCGATTGTTCGCCACGTCGACGCCCGAGACCTGGAGATTCCCTACTGGTTGATGACTTACGCCGAGCTGTGCGACTTGCTGATCGAGCACAGCGAGCGTGAAGCAACAAACCAAACTGCGTTCTTCCGCGACTGTCTCCTGGACGGTCGGCAATCCGAGAATGCCAACGCGACTCCCGCATTGGGCCTATCCAGAGTCACCGTGGATACTCCCATCTACTTCTCTTTGGACGATCTGCTCGCGAAAGTGCGCGCCAAGAACGTCGAGCGTGTCGGCAATCGGCAAGGTCCGATGTTCGGCGATTTCAACAATTTCCTGATGCGGATCGAGAGCAAGCTGAACGATCAGCGGTACGATTTTCTGCTCAAGCCGAGGAATCGCAACACGTCGGCCTCGTTGTCGGCGCTACTCCGAGACTTTGTCGGGTTGGGCGAGCCGAAGCGGGCCGTCACGGTCATCGGCTTGAGCTCAGTACCGTTCGACGTACGACCGACGGTCGCGGCGCAGATCGGCCGCTTGGCCTTCGAGTTCAATTACTGGAACCCGAAGTACCGGGAGTTTCCGATCCTCCTCGTTTGCGAGGAAGCACACGCGTACATCCCGCGAGCGAGCGAGAGCCAGTTTGCTGGCTCTCGAAAGTCGATGGAGCGCATCGCAAAGGAAGGTCGCAAGTACGGAGTTGGCCTTGCCGTCGTCAGCCAGCGTCCGCACGAAGTATCCGAGACGGTGCTTGCACAGTGCGGCACGTTCATCTGCCTGCGGATCACGAACCCGGACGATCAGGGCTACGTCCGGAGTCTGGTGCCCGAGAGTGAGGGCGACTTGGTCAGCGTGCTGGCGGGGTTGGGACGGGGCGAGGCGCTCGTGCTGGGTGAAGCGGTGCCCCTGCCCACGCGCTTGCAGTTTGAGAAGCCGAACCCGACGCCAAACAGCGACGACGTGGACTTCTACGACAAGTGGAGGACCGGCCCCGACGACTTGGATGTGGACGCGATCGTGAAGCGGTGGCGCAGTCAGGAGCGGTGAATGGACTTGGCAAAAGGTTGGCAGAGCCGCATGAATGACGCTCTGCGGGAAGGTGCGCCGAAGGAATGAAGAAGAATGAACTGGAATTCAACAGAGGGCATCGGCCGCCATCCGATTACCATTTCCTTCGCCCGCAAGGTCGGTGCCTTGATGACAGAGCTTTCCGACAATCAGACTCCGAATCCCTCATATCGTTTTTACATGTAGTTCCTTTCACGTTCACCCCACACTAGAAAAGAAGTTGACAAACTATATAAATAGACGTATAGTGGTATAATGGAAGGTGAGCTAAAACCTGTCAGGTGGCTAGGGTCTTCGAGGAAGGACTTGAAGGCATTTCCGCAGCAGGTTCGGGCTGATATCGGCCACGCCCTCTACACGGCGCAGATGGGTGATACCGATCCGGCGGCAAAGCCTCTCAAGGGTTTCGGCGGGACAAAGGTTATGGAGATTGTGGACCGGCACGACACAAATACCTACCGGGCCGTCTACACAGCGCAATTCGCCGGAGTGATCTATGTGCTCCATGCGTTCCAGAAGAAATCCAGGCGCGGCATTGCCACGCCGAAAAAAGAGATAGACCTAATTCAACAGCGGCTCGCCGCAGCGCAACAGGACTACGCAGAAAGGAATAACTGACAATGGCTACGAAAAAGACAAAGAAGATCGTCGTAGAGGATGGCACCGGCAATGTCTTCGCCGACCTCGGCCTTGCCAATCCCGAACGCGAGCAGCTCCGGGCACACCTTACGCTGCAAATCTACCGCCTCATAAAGCAGCGCGGCCTCACACAGACCGAGGCCGGGGACATTCTCGGTATCAAGCAGCCCCACGTTTCCGCCCTGATGCGTAACCGTGCCGGCAACTTCTCCATCGAGCGCCTCATGGACTTCTTGACCGCCCTCGGCCAGGACGTTGAAATTACCGTAAGGCCGACCCGTAAGGACCACGGCGAACTGTCAGTCGTCCTCGCCTGACCGTGCCAATCGCAGCCCGACCACCGGCCCCGGCCGGGACGGATGACCACCGTACTCCGCAAGCGAATCAAATAATGAGGGCTGGGCAGATAACATGAAAGGCACGGGGGCATTTATCGTGGAAAGTTACAACAGGGCTGCTAGTTAGTTTCCATAACCCCCAGAGTGATAATGTATCTTATGGAAAGAATGCTTTCCGGGGCCGCGCTTCATTTACATATCGTGTGCAATATGGGGAATCCTTCTCACTTCGGAACTTCGATTTCGCCCGACGCAATGCCCGCCGCGATGCCCTCCAGGATTTGCGCGTAATGATAGACCCCCTCGAAGCGCCGGCATAGCTCGTCAAGGCCTTCCTGTGTCGTGGTGTCCATCAGCCATTTGAATTTCGGCATATCGCCGGACATCTCGGCGAAGATCGTCACGTCATCACAGCCGGAGATCAGCAAACCCAGCACCCTGGAGTCGATGGCGGCGGCAGTTTTCAGTTGCTCGGCAGTGAGAGCCGCCTGATCTTGCCTCGCGGTTCCCGCTCCATTCCCTCCACGGCCCTCGGGCGCACTGGCAACAGAGGCGATGTACTTGAGCGCCTGGTAATACACCCGTACCTCATGCGGGATCGGTTCCTCGTCGGCATGGATGGCCCGTTGCAGCGCCGCTGCGATTCGCATCAATTCACGTTGCAGTGCGTTTTCTATGACAGGGAGGTTCCTGGCTTTGCACCAGGAGGCTGCCCTATGCGGCTGTAAATAATCCTCCATGCTCTCTTTCCCTTGGCTCAAAGGAAGCAACGTAAACAAACCCGCCCCCGGCAGTCAACTGGAAGAAGTGCTCGCGGTTTTGGTTGACGAGAGCTAGACGACAGCCCTGCGTCAGCAAAAACCCGTTGCCATTCCCCCTACAGCCCTTTACTGTCGTCGAAGATCGGCTTTAGTGTCGGTCCGGGGCATAGAAACCCCTTTCAACACGAGCGGCTGGCATCGGCCGCAACGATGCCGCCTTTCGGCCTTTGGGCCGGGGGGCGGCAGTGTATGTTCAAGCCTCGCGGCCAAAGACTGCCGCGCCGTTTGCTCGTGTTGACGGTTTCTAACCTCCGGCCACCAGGGCGATCCCTTGGTGGTTTTTCTCGTTTTCCGGCCGGAGGAAGAACATGCTCAGAATTGCCCTCACCGCCTTTCTGCTCTGCCTCGTGTGCCCCGCTCCCGGCCGCGCGCAGGACGGACTCCTGCCTGTCCTGAAACCCGTCTCCGTCCAATGCGTTCTTCCCGGCGGCAAGGACGCCAAGCCGCGTGAGCAACGGATACAAGTCGCGCCCGGCCAAAATCCGCTGACGGCTTGCCCGCCCGGTGCCACGACCTACCTCGATTTCGGTTCTTCTCCCGGTAGGTTCCCCTCTGTCAGCAATATCCCGCCGCCCGGCGACTGGTCCGCCTTACAGATGGAACAAGACAACATCGCCAAGGACGAACTCCGCGCCTTGGAACTCCGGAACAAAACTTCCGGACAACAAACTTCGGGACATTCACCTTGAAACGCCTCACCACGCACCCCCGCAACATGAAGCGCCGCTTCGTCATCACCGCCTTCGCTGTGCTTTCCCTCTTGGTATCATTTTCCATAATCACCGCCACTCCTACCCACGCCGCCTGCTTCAACCCGGCGGGTAACGCCGGGGACGTGATCTATAACGGCGGTTACCGCGTAGAGCAGTATTGCAACGGCGGGTCCTGGCAGAAGATGGGCGGGGCCGGGGATACGGCCAGCGGGCTGGTGGGATGGTGGAAATTCGATGACGGCAGCGGAACCAGCGCGGCGGATTCCTCCGGCAACGGCAACACCGGCACGCTGACCAACGGCCCGCCCTGGACCGCAGGCATGCTCAACGGCGCGCTGACATTCAACGGGACCAACCAGTATGTAAATCTTGGCGGCGCCGCATCTCTCGCAGGAGGTTCGGCTGTCACGGTAAGTGCGTGGGTGAAATCTACGGGGAGCGATGGAGAGATAGTTGCGCGAAGGGATCTGTCCCAGGGAAGCATGTCATGGGAACTTCTTATCACTGGAGGCAAAGCCCGATTTACCAACATGACGAGTGCCGGATCAAATTTCGACTATCAGGTTACCTCAGGCTCCTCTATCAGTACGGGCGTCTGGACGCATATTGCCGGCGTGTACACGAGTTCTGATGGCGTCCTGAGAATCTATGTGAACGGTGTTGCTGATGGAACCACGATTGGTTCGGGAACGATTGCTGCCCATTCCGGGGTAAAGACATTCGTTGGCGCCTATTCTGATGCGTCGAGTCTTCCGGCAAATTCTTTCGCTGGCACCATCGACGACGTCCGCGTCTACAACCGCGCGCTGAGCGCTTCGGATGTCATGACGCTGTACACCAGCACCGGCGGAACATCGGGGGATATCAAGACCGGGCTGATCCATTACTGGAAGCTCGATGAAGCGCCGGGAACAACGACAGCGGCGGATTCGGCGGGAACAGCGACCCTTTCCAAGACAGGGACCGTTGATTTCACCACCAGCGGCAAGATCAATAACGGCCTCAGCCTGCCTAGTGATTCAACTTTAAAGTACCTCTCCGCCGCGTCTTTTGCGGACATAGATGGCGCCAGCACGCTGACAATGTCGCTGTGGTTTAAAAGGGCAACTTCCACATCAGTTCTGGAAGTCGGCGGGGAAAACTCCGGCGTCGAACAAACGGCCGTAAGAGCGCAGAATGACGGGTCGACCGTATTCGCGGTCGGAAATAACGCGGGTACTAGCTGGGCCAGTTCTGGGGCCGCTGGCGCGGGTACCGCATGGCATCTGGCGACGATGGTCTATGACGGTACCCAGACGGGCAATGCCAACCAGCTTAAGGGCTATATCGATGGCGTACAACAGACTCTGTCCTTTACCGGGCCGCCACCGGCCGCGTTAGGAACGGGCAACACCTTAAGGATTGGCGACGCCGGCGCTGGAGCGTTCCCCTTTGACGCTGGCACCATCGACGAGGTCCGCGTCTACAACCGCGCCCTGAGCGCATCGGATGTGCTGACGCTCTACAACACCACGGCCACGGCCTGCGCGGGTCCGGTCGACTATGCGGGCGACGAGATTTACAACGCTGACTACCACGTCCCGCAATTCTGCAACGGCACGAACTGGATCGCGACCGGCAAGGTGCCGGGCGCGGGCGGGGCGGGATGCTCCAGCCCGGCGGGCAGCGAAGGCGACACGATGTACAACAAAGACTCCCGCGCCATGCAATATTGCGACGGCACGAACTGGAACGCCTTCGGGGGGAATGTCCCGCTCAGCGGTCTTGTCGGCTGGTGGAACTTCGATGAGGGCAGTGGCACGAGCGCGGCGGACTCCTCCGGCAACGGCGCTACCGGCACTTTCAACGGCAGCCCGCTTGCGACCTGGACCACCAGCGGCAAGATCGGAGGCGCGGTGGTGTTCGACGGATCGAATAATACAATTATTACCGGGACTAGGACCTATTTTGACCAGGCGCCTTTCACAGTATCGGTCTGGGTGAAATATAACGCACTGCCTTCTTCTAATGCAAACGGCATGACTTTAGTGGAAGGCGGGATCAGCGTTTCTCCGTATACGGTATGGGAGCTGTATTCATTAGGGCCGTCCAACGATATAGTTATGATTGTGTATGATTCAGGCGACGTCCAGCATTCAATAGCATCAAACAGCGCCGTCAGCACGGGCCAGTGGTACCATGTGGTCGCCACCGTGGATTCGAGTTACAACATAAAGCTCTACATCAATGGTGTTCAACAAACCGCAACGGCGAACTCCGGCAGTATGTACAGCGCGGCAACTTTTCTTAATATAAGCGCCTACTCCGGCGGCGGCACTTTCAACGGCACCATCGACGACCCCCGCGTCTACAACCGCGCCCTGAGCGCTTCGGAAGTGTGGCGTCTCTATAACGGCGCGCCATAAATTCCCCCCTGACTCCACTCCGCAAATTGTCGGGACCTGCCAACTTTTCTGCTCTTCTACTCTGCCCCGCACCCCCGCATTTTATTTGTGCACCGCAGCAACTACTTTTCTTGCCATAACACAAATCTTCCTCTAGGGTGCGCGGAACATCAGCAAACCTTTGGGGAAAGATCATGACTGACGACATGGCGGGTGAACTCAAGTTCGTGATTGGCAACACGATGCCCGACGGTACCGTCTATGCCGGGATTTCACCCGACACGAACAAACCCATGTATGCAACGTCTGCCGATGCGCCGCTGACCTACACGTTCAACCAGGCGCAGAAATACGCAGAAAAACTTGATGTGCACGGCCACAAGGACTGGCGCGCGCCGACAAAGGGTGAGCTGAACGTGCTGTTTCAGAACCGCGCCGCTATTGGTGGATTTAACGAAACCGGTTCGCGCCCCGGCGGCTGGTACTGGTCGTCCTCGCAGGACTACAACTTCTATCAGTGGGCGCAGCGCTTCAGCGACGGCTTCCGAGACTTCTACTGCAAGCTCAACCTGTTCAGCGACTCGTCCCTGCGGTGCGTGCGGGGATGAATTGAATTTGTGGACCGTTAACCGCTTTGTAATACGGAGGGATTGAAGATGAGTGTGTTGAATGCCTTTACTTCGCTTGGCGCAAAAGTCGTCAACAAAGTGCTTGGACCGGTAAGTAATCCGGAAGAACAAGACGCAATCAACAAGGAGTTGATCCTGTCGGTTCGCAAAGGCCAAAGATTGACGGCAGCCTTTGATATTGCCATGGGAGCTGATGTTCACGCTGAAGATGAACGGCCTTTGGCTGAAGCAGCTTTTGAGGGCGATTTGAAAATGGTTCGCTTTCTATTCGAACGCGGAGCCGTCATCACGGACAGACACCTGAATAGTACGAGGCTGGGTGAAAAACTATGCAGCGGCTCCGGAGATGGTGAAGCCGCCGCCCAAAATGCACGGGTGTGGGATTTTCTGCAAAGCCATCGTCCGACGTTAAGGAGCGCCCGAATTGCTATGACCTTGGGCTAGGTGGGAATTCGTGGAGCCAGTGCTTCAGAGACGGGATTCAGGACTTCAACTACGATGACGACGCCTTGTCTCTGCGGTGTGTGCGGGGGTGACTTGGTAGTCGGTAATAGGAAACAGCATTTGAAAAGGAGAAGATCATGAGCGTTATGTGGGGCTGTGGGGGCGGCAAGGCAAGGGAGATTTCTCTCGGTGACGATTTCGGCGATGTGGCCGTGAAGGTGAACGGCGTCCGGGTCGAGGTGCACACGGACGGGAGCGTGGACGCTTACACGGAGGGTGTGGTCAAGGTGCATTCAGCAGCGAATGACGACAAATCAACCGCCGACAGTGCCGTGAAGGAGTGGAATGGGAGCGAGTGGCAAAAGCCTACGCCGCCGCCCCTTCGCCTGTTGCGTGAGGGAGAGTTGCCGAAACCCGGCCCCGCGGATGACTCCGCCGCAAAAGCCGCAACGCATGAAATCGGCGCCATAGAGAGCGCCGGAGAACACAAAGGCGAGATATACGGGGGCATATACCCTGCCGACAATAAACCGATCTGGTTTTCGGCGGCACCCAAGCTTATGGATCATTACGCCGCCGCCGCATGGGCACAAGGGCAAGGCGGTTCTCTGCCGACGAGGGCACAAGGGGACTATCTGACGACCCTTAAAGGCAAAGGCGGCGCGTTCACAGAAATTTTCAACCGTGGCGGTTCGTTTCCAGCCGGGTACGTCTGGTTGGCGGAGCCTAAAGCCTTCATCAGATTCCTCGCTTGGTGCCAGAGGCTCAGCGACGGCCACCAGGACTACTACGACCGCCAGGACGACGAGCTGCCGGTCCTCTGCGTCCGGAGATGAATCATTTAATAATTCAATTATCCCGCGACCGCGCAACAAGCCGTAAATCTTCGGGACCCGCCAACTTTTCCCTGCGGGGGATACACAAGGGGGGCCGCGCCCCCTCTTGTGCGCCGGGATCTGTCCCCAAGCCTCAAGCCCCGATCCACCAAACCCCTGCCCCTCATCATCTTGTTCTCCAAAAACCTTGCATATCCGCGACCGGCCCGCCCCTGCCCGTCTCTTGCGAATCCGAGACTTCTTCATTCGCCCGGCACGGCAACGACGCCTACGCCGTTTCCGAGCCCGCAGCAGGCTTTTGCTGCCCGCGCCGTTTCCAGTTCTTCAGAACCCTGACCGTTTCCGTATGGCCGTTGTGTGCCGCCATCATCAGGGGCAGACCCCTGCATGTGTGGACATTCGCACCCTTGGCAAGCAGTTCCTTGACCAGCTCGACAAGCCCGTTCTCGACCGCAACCACCAACGCGACATCCTGATCGGCCCCGGCGTCGAGCAAAGCCCTCATGGTATCCGCGTGGCCCTTCATCGCCGCCTCCCATAGCGGCGCGTCTGTCCATGCGTGGACATCGGCTCCGGCGTCCAGTAACGCCCTGACGGTTTCGGTATGGCCCTCCCAGGCCGCCATGCACACCGCCCTGTCTACACACAGCGGTATGTCTTCGTCCGTCATCAGCGCCCCTTTTCCGGTTGTCCTCAACACAGCATGACCCTAAACCAGTCGCGCCTTCCTTAGCAATCCACAGATTCTTGCGTTCCGGTTTCCGCTCTGCGGACCCTCGCGGAACGGCAGAGAATCTTGGGTGCACGGGTGCGACGCCCCGGTTTGAACGGCTCATTACTTGAGGACAAACCAAACAGAAATGGAGCCTGCAAATGGACGACAACGATTTCACACCTATCGACCCGGACTCGCGGAACGCCGTCGCGCGCCGCATTGTCGAAGTCACCGACGAGAACGAAACTCTCTTTCCCGAATTCATCGAGATCGACGCCCCCGAAGCACGGAGGCAGCCATGACCGATAAGCTCGACAACACCTTCGGCATGAAATGCCCGAAATGCGGGGCGTCCGATCAGATCGACATCGCCGCCATGGTGTGGGTCCGCCTCTGTCAGGACGGCACGGACGTAACCGAAGCCGAAAACGGCGATCACGAATGGACGAACGGCAACCGCGCCGCCTGCCATTCCTGCGGTCACAAGGCCACCGTCTGGGATTTCGATGCCGAGAACCAGCCGGACCCGGCGGAGAATGAAGCCCGCGCCGAGCGCGCCCGGACAGCTCTGCAGCAATACGTCGCCGCCAAGGGCGAAGTCTTCGAGAACAACAGCAGCGAAATCGCCGACCTGATTACCGACCTTCTGCACCTCTCCGTGAGGATCGATCAGGGCGATGATCCGTTCGAAAGCACACTCCGGCTCGCCCGGATGCACTTCGAGGCCGAACACGGGAACGAAATCGAGGAGGCCGCGCCATGACCGTCATCGACCTGTCAGAGCAGATCGACGACATCTACAGCCGCTACCCGAAATACTGGCTTTCCGACGAGGCCCAGCGTGAATTGCTGGCCCTGTGGGGCGGAGCCGAGTGCAACGACTGCGGCGTTTTCGAGCGTGATGAAACTGTCCGCCTCGATCTTGACGGCACCCATTGGTATGGCGAAGTCCGGATCGCGGTCGCGCCGAACGGCTGGCACGCCATGGACATAAGCTACTGGTACGGCCAGGGCGGAGGCGGGTCATCGCCTTCAGTATGGAACCGCTTCGCCTACACCACCCGCGACGAAGCCGTTGCCGCCGGCATCAACAAGCTCATCGCCACCTTCGAGGGCGTGCGCGACTGGAAAGGCTATGCACCGCAAAACCAGTCCGCTCTCGCGCAGCGCATGATCGATACGCTCAAAGCGTATCTGTCGCAGACGCGCCAGTTGTCCCTTTTCTGAAAATCGCCAGCCCGTCCGGTGCCCTCAGCAGCGCGGAAGTTCAGCCTCGAACACTGCGCCGCGATTTCTGCCTTTCCCCTTTTCCGTGGTTGTCGTCATCTTCAGGCTCAGCTTGCCGGGCCTGCCGCCGTCGTCAACGGGCGCCCGCACCGAGCGACCGTGTAACCCGTTGACCCCGGCGGCATACCGTCCCGGCCTTTTCCTCGCCATCGACAACAACCAAGGAAAGGAAAAACTCATGTCAAAACTCGCAGACCCGATCCACGCCCTCGCTCTAAGCGCCACCATCGACATCTTGCGCGCAACGCTTGGCCAAGCCGTTGAGTATATCAATCAGAATGAACATCTCGCCGCCCTCGGAACACTCATTCTCTTCGAGGACCAGGCCGAAGACGTGAAAGCCGCTATCCGCCTTTTCCGCCGCGATGTTCAGTTAGACGGGAGGCGCAAATGAACCGCCTGTTTTCCCAGATGCTGGGCGGCGTTACCTGCGGTGATTCCATTGATATCATGGCCCACCTGCCCGCGCGCAGCATCGACTTCGTGCTGACCGATCCGCCCTATCTCGTCCGCTACCGCGACCGCTCCGGCCGCCGTGTCATCAACGATGACAACGACGCATGGGTCAAACCGTCCTTCGCGCAGATCCACCGCGTTCTGAAGGCCCAGAGTTTATGTGTCAGTTTTTACGGATGGAATAAAACCGATGTGTTCATGACCGCGTGGCGCGAAGCCGGTTTCCGGATTGTCGGGCATATCGTCTTCCGCAAGCGCTATGCGTCAACAGCCCGGCATCTGTCCTACACGCACGAGTCCGCCTATCTGCTGGCGAAAGGATTCCCGGCCTTCCCAGATCGCCCGCCGCCGGATGTCATCGACTGGCACTATTCCGGCAACCGCCTGCATCCGACGCAGAAGCCGGTGCAATCCCTCAAGCCGCTGATCGCCGCCTTCACGCAACCGGGCGATATCGTCCTTGATCCCTTCTCCGGCTCCGGTTCCACCCTCGTCGCCGCGCATGAGCTGGGCCGCCGGTTCATCGGCATCGACATCGACCCCGATCACCACCGCACCGCCCGCCAGCGGCTGGCCACCCTCGCCATGGAGACCCCCTGACGCGGCCTGTCCTCATTCCCTTGCTACGGCATGGTTATTCGGGCACACTGGCGCGATGGCCCGCGATTCAGGCCAGCCTTTTACCGAGTATCAACCCTTCTGAGGAAACAATGAAACCCAAATAGAAAACCCGCCGGAAGGGCGGGCTCTTAAAAAGACGGGCGAGATAGTGGCGACTTCAACAATCCCACCCTCGCAGAATTCAGGACCGGATGCAACAGAAATTTTGCATGCGGCTGTGTGCGCCCTTTCGCGGGTTTTCTCATAACCACAGGAGAAAACCATGCACGACAAAGACCCCAGCCGGCAATTGCGCTCGCTGCGCTGCTGCCACCTTCCTGCCGAACTGAAACCCCGGCATCCTTCGCCGCGCCAGACCGGCGCTTACATCCCCGAGCTGGCCGCGCAGATCGAGGATGATCCCAACCTGACGGACGGCGCGCGCCGCTGCGCCCGCAAGCTGGCGGAATACATCTACCGCCACGACCGCGAAACCCGCAGTGCCGAAATTACGGTCACATACCTGATGCGCTCATTGCGGCGGGACCGGCGCACCGTGCAGCGTTACCTGCGCCTGCTCGAATACTCAGGCTATATCAGAGTCGAAGTCATTTATGCGGGCACGCGCATGTGCGCCGGACTGCTGGTCGCCTTGCTGACACCCCTGTTTGCAAGGCATCACCGGCACCAATGGCCGCAGAAGCTAATAAAAAAGGATGCGGCACGGAAGTCACAGAACCATAGACTCAGAATTAAATACAGCCGTGAATCCTGGGCGCTGCGATGCATGGACGGTGTTTTCCGGTCATTTATGAAAACGATCCCGCCTCTACCCTCTGTCATCTGACCGCAATTCGATCCCGGACATTCCAAAGATTGCTTGGCGAGGGGAGCCAATGGAACGGTCTGTGCCCAATTTCCCGCCATCGCGCCTGAAGCAGCCAGCCTTTTAGGTTTTCCTCCTCGCTCCTGATCAATTCTGCTGTCTGGTGTTTCTGACTGACGCCGTTTTTCTTCTCCCACTTTTTTTCTCCACTTCACCCGCGCCTTTCAAAGAAAGCGTTCTCCAGCGGTGCTCGCCGTAAAGGGTCTGCGATGAACGCGGACGAGCCGCGCCCTTGACTGCTGCGCGCCGCTGAACGCTCCGCACCTGTCGCAGGTTTCGCGAAGAAAAAATTGTTTTTGATAAAGGAGAAAAAGAAATGAAAAACGAAGCAAACAGCACCAGCCGTCAGGACGTTTATTATAATCATGGCTCTGACCGGGGTGTGCCCAGGCCCCTGCTGAACTTTATGTAATCAACAACAACCATAGGTGTAAACTCGCCGTTAACCGCACGTATTTTAGAAATAGCTGATGATCCGGCAAGAGAGGGTAATGAGCGGATGATCCCGAAAGGAAACCAGCGCGCCGGCGGGCAGCAGCTCGCCACCCATCTGCTCAACGCCTACGACAACGACAGCGTTGAAGTCGCCGACGTGCGGGGTGCCAGCGCGCAGGACCTTCACGGCGCGTTTGCCGAATGGTATGCCGAGGCCAAGGGCACGAAGTGCAGCAAGTTTCTCTATTCGCTCTCCATCAATCCCGACCACACGCAAGGCCCCTTCAACCGCGAGCACTATTATGATTTCATCCGCCGCACCGAAGACACTCTCGCCCTCTCCGGCCAGCCCCGCGCCGTCGTCTTTCACGTCAAACACGGGCGCGAACACTGCCACGTCGTCTGGTCCCGCATCGACACCGAAAAAATGAAAGCCGTGCAGCTCTCGCACGACCGCCAGAAACTTCGCGCCGTCGCGCAGAAATACGCCCGTGATCACAACCTCACCCTTCCACCCGGCATGCAGAACAACCGGGGCAAGGACCGTTTCCCCGACCACGCCAAGACCGAAAACCTCGCCGAGAAACAGCAGGAAGAACGCACCGGCACCTCCAAAAAACAGCGCATGGAACAGATCACGAAGGCCTGGCGGGAAAGCTCCAATGCTCTCACTTTGGTCAAGGCTCTGGAGGCCGGCGGCTACTTTCTGGCGCGCGGCGACAAACGCTCTTATGTCGTCGTGGATCTCTACGGCGAAGTCCACAGCCTTTCGCGCCAGCTCACCGGCGTAAAATCAAAAGACCTCAAGGCCCGCCTCGCCGATTATCCGCTCGACAAGCTCATGGATGTTGCGACCGTGCAGGACCGCGCCCGGCAGCAGCGGCAGAATCTGCTGCTGAAGCTGACACAACAGCAACGTGGCCGCGAGGAACCCTCGGGCGCCGAACCGGCGGCAGGAACACAAGCGACAGCGCGGCAGCGCCGCGACGCCCTGCAGCAGGCCCAGGCTATCCGGCGGGGAAATCTTGAGGCAAAACGCCAGCAGCTTGCGGAGCGCCACAACATCGAACGCAAGGCGCTTGCCGACCTGCAAAGCGCCCGCAGCGCCGCCGCCGTCCGCGATCGCGCCGCGAAACATCCCACGGGCGTTCTGGCTTTTCTTGCCCGCGTCACGGGCTTCGATGCCCTCACCGCCTTCCGTCACGCGGGGGAGGACCTGCGAAGGAACGTGGCACAACGCCTGCAAACCGCAGCGCTCGCGCGCCGTCACCGGCGCGAAATGCAGAACTTCAAGCATCAGGAGCGCGCCCTCACCAGCCTCGACAAGCGCGAGCGCCGATCTCTTGAAACCGGGCTGCGCCGCGACGGGTTGCGGCAAATCGCTCGTCAGGACCGCTCCACCATCCGGCCTGAATTCGCCGTCGCCGCTGCCGGCATGACCGGGATCAGGAAGGGCGATGACGGGCGCAAGGAAAAACTGAAAAAAGATTTTGAGGCGGCGGCCAGAGGACAGGAAGCAACAGAAACGGGCGGCGGCGAGAGCAAAGGATCGAAGCCAGCCGCCACGAAGGGCGACCTGCAGCGTGCTTTCGAGCAGGCAAGAGCCGCCCGCAAGCCGTCGTCCGGCCAGCAGGAACACACCGAGGAAGTCGATCCCGAGAAACTGGAACAGGCCCGCAAGACAAAAGAAGAACTGGAGCGGCGCAAGCCGCAGCCTCCCGGCCCTGAGCGAGACCGGGAGCGCTGAGCGTCACGGCCCCTCACGGGGCGCATGCCTGCATTCGCACGGCGCGCGCGCGGCTGATATTTTCCAGAGAAGCGAGAGCGTTTCGGCGCTCGGGCGATCCACGCTTCGTGCGGACCAGACCCTTCGACACCGTACAGAACAACGCGGACAATTCGCTTTCACTCTGTTTTTGCAACTCGTGGTTTGATAAAAGTTTCATCGGTTTTTCCTCCTGTTCGAGGCCCCGCCATCGGGACCTTTCATGCCCACGGAACGGCAAACCGCATGTCCGGCCGTCAAGGGTTGAGAACCGAGGGGGATCACCCGGCCTGCACCCCGGAGCCTTCATCCGGGGGAAGGTTGGGGAAACGGATTCGATCCCTTGCGGCCATGAGGACACGGTATGCCATCGTGCCGGTCTGAAAGGTTCTGTGCGGGTGACGCAGTAGGATTAATTCGTGTACTGACGCCCACATCGAATCAACGCGTTACCAGATGCTCACATGGCTTTTGTGAATAGAATGACCTGCTAATTCCTATACCAATGTACCGTTATTTAGGCTACGTTCTGTCGGCATGGGCTCCTACCTCGAAGCGTCTGACAGTCTATGGGAAATAGCCAAGACCCGAGAGAGGGTTATACGGGTTATTTCTAAATCCACCGAGCGCGGCATTCGCAGCTCGCTTGTCGATGCGGCTGCTGTCGAACTGGGCTTGAGCAGGACCTGGATTTATCGGTTGCTCAAAGCCTATGAGGATGACCCGCGGACACGTTCCTTGTTGCCCAAAGCGCGGGGGCCCAAATCCGGAAAGAGCCGGATCGACCAACGCGTCGAAGCCATAATCGAGAACGAAATCCAGAGCTACTATCTCACGCGCGTGAGACCGACGAAAGCCGCCCTCATGAAAGGTATCCATGCGCGATGCCATAGGGAGGGGCTAAAGCGGCCCGGCCGCCACACCGTTGAGGCCCGGCTGCTCAAAATCAGCAAACGGGATCAGACAAAGCACCGGATCGGCGCGAAGCGGGCGCGGAACGAATTCGCGCCGATCCGGGGAGCGCTGGAAGTGCAGAGACCTTTACAAATTGTGCAGATCGATCACACGCCCCTGGATGTTATGGCGGTCGAACGGGAGTCGAGGGAAGTAATCGGTCGGCCTTTCATCACCCTGGCTCACGACGTGCGGACCCGCATGTATTGCGGAATTTACTTGAGTTTCGATCCACCGTCGTCGGCGAGTGTCGCTGCCTGTCTTTCCCACGCTGTTGCCGATAAGGCGCCGTGGCTGGAGGATCGCCATTTACGCGGCTCCTGGCCGGTGTCAGGGCTTTGCGAAATTATTCATGTAGACAACGGCAAGGAATTTCATTCCAGGGCGTTCACCCGTGCCTGCGAGGACTACGGCATTGAGGTGCGGTATCGCCCGCCAGGGACGCCGCATATGGGTGGCCATGTCGAACGCCGGATCGGGCATCTGGCGCAGGAGATACATCTACTCGACGGCACTACTTTTTCAAACGTGAAGGAAAGAGGCGTTTACGACAGCGCTGGCCAGGCGTGCCTGACGATCGCCGAAATCGAGTGGCTGGTGGCAACCATTGTCCTTGAACATCACGCCATGCTGCATTCGGGGATCGGAACATCTCCCTTGTCTAAATGGAACAGCGAGACCGAGGGAAGACAGGCACGCATGCCTGCGGACATGCGCGCTTTTTATCGTGACTTCCTGCCTTTCGAAGAGCGAAAGCTGCAGCGGGACGGGCTGCACCTGTTCGGCATACGCTACTGGCATGATGCCCTGGCGCCATTTCTGGACAATAAGGAAAGCGTAGTCGTTCACTACGATCCAGCCAATCTGGCAAAGGTCTATGTACGGGGGCTCTCCGGGGCATATCTCGAAGTTCCATACCGTGATCTGCGCAGCCCCCCGATCTCCAAATGGGAGTTGAAAGCCGTTACACGCGCCGGTCGCCGGGAGGGGCGGCGCAACGTCGATGAATCGACCATTTTCGAAATGGTCCTTGCCCGCCGAAAATTTCTGGAAGAGGCGCGCTCAAGCAGCCGCAGGGCAAGACGGGATCTTGCGCGTGGCGCCAGACTGCCGCCAGATTCGCAGCTCAGGATTGAAGGCCTCAACCCCGACAATCAGCGTGACGACGAATCCACAGATCAGGACCGGCCTGTCGAGTTGCCCTATTACGATACGGAGGAATGGGATGAGTGACGACTATGCCCACTTGGGACCGGCGGCAAGAGAGGCCATCGACTGCGCCGCCGAGGAACGGATAATCCGGATCAACAGCCGGCGCTTCACCGACTATCCGCGTTGCCGGTCGGTTCTTGAGATGATGACCGAGCAACTCGCACAACCGAAGGGCAGGCTGAAACCCAACATCCTGATCTGGGGCGAATCCGGGCAAGGAAAATCGACAATCATCAAAAAGCATTTGCGGGAGCATGTTCCTGTGTTCGATGAAACCGCCGGCGTCCGGCACACCCCGGTAGTTGGCATCGAAATGCCCCCTATGTGCGACGTCAGATGGTTTTACAACGAGCTTTTGCGCGCTATTGACGCGCCCATCACTACTGCCAGGAGTATTAATTCCACGCTCGTGCAACGGATCATGGAGCTCTACCAGATGCTCGGCGTCCGCCAGATTGTTATCGACGAGGCACACAACATGCTCATTGGAAGCGTCAACCAGCAAAGAGCGATGCTGGCTGCCATCCGTCATATTTCCAATCAGCTTGAGGTTCCCCTCGTGCTGGTCGGTACGCGTGATGCCCGCGAGGCGCTGATGCATGACCGCCAGCTGACGCGGCGGTTCCGCTTTATTGAACTACCTGTATGGAAAGAGGGGCAGGAGTTTGCTGCTCTGGTTGGAAGCGTTCTCCGGTCATTGCCATTACGCCGCCCGTCAGTGGTGACCCCGCGCGCCTTGAAAACCCTGGTGAACCATGCGGAAGGCATCACCGCCTGCGTTTTTGAAATCCTGGTTAATCTCGGTGTCAGCGCTATTGAAACGGGAGAGGAGCGCATAACACCCGCAGCGATCATCGAATACACCAAGCTGTCGGCTGCGGCCTGATGAATAACAGCGTTTTTTCGTCTGCTCCTGTTTTGCCCGTGGTTATACCGCCATATCCCGGCGAATCTCTCTCCGGCTGGCTTCACACTCTGACTGATTTTTATGGTCTGAGTTTAGCAGCGTATCTGAACCGCCTTGGAACCCCCCTTGTTTCGAAAGGGACAAGCCGTTTTGACAGTGCTGATCGTAGACTCACTGTTTTTCCGGAACCGGAACTTCTGCTAGCCCTCCAGGTCGATACCGGGGTCAGTATGGCGACATTGCGTGCGATGACTTTCATCGGTATTGAAGAACAGCTTCACAGCCTATGTCTAAGGCACGACTGGGTCTGCATAGAGTGCGCGAACGCCGCATCGAAGCGTGCAGGCCGATTTATAGATCTGCGCGATCAAAGAGCCGCATGGCTTTTTTTCTGCCCGGATCATCCGCTGCCAGTGACGCCGCGCCATATCCGTTCTCATTTTCCGGTAGGGTTGTTTTGTGACCTCGTTCGCAAAATGCACCTTGCGCTCGAACGGGCGGCGTTTGACAGCGCTGGTCTGTCGGGAATGTTCGGGCCGGAACCGGGGCGATGCTCCGTTGCCTCGTTTCTCGCGGCGGCAGAATTTCTCAACGATAGCCTGATACTCGAAATCATTGGGTTTGACGAAAGCGCCGGCCGCGTGTCTTTTGCGATCGTGCAGGGCCTGCCAGTTGGCCCATGGAAACGGAATTATAGAATCTCGTTCCGGCCCCATAATGCTCCGATCGTTGGCCTGGTTTTCACGTGGCACATTCTGCAAGATCCTTCGATGCCTGTGTATTATTTGTCGGCACACAGCGGCAGGTATGAATTGCTTGACAAGCCAAAAGCGACCGTACTGAAACGTCTATTGCATCAAGCGCGCCAGTTATCGTCCGGATCGTCTCTTTGGCTCTGAAGCGGTGTTTCAGATACCGGGTCCCGGCCGCAAGCGGCCAGGTTTTCGAATACGGTGCGGCGAATCTTCGCCGGAATTACTCCTGCGGCTGGTCGGTGCAGAACAACAACCTGGTCACGTTGTCTCTCCAGACTTCAGCGTGCCGGATATAGCGGCGTGCAACGTCGGTGGAGCGATGCCGGGTCTGCGTCATGATCTGATGCAAATCGGCGCCGGCGAGAGCTGCCGACGTGGCCAGGCCCGCCCGCAGACTGTGGCCGGAAAACGTCTGCGGATCAAATCCGATCGCTTCCACGGCGCGCTTGACGATGAGGGAGACCGCCTGCGGCCGCAACCGGATAAAAGTAACCCGGCCGCCTTTGTGCAGCCGGGTGAACAGCGGTCCCGGTGCCGACGTGCGCAGATCAAGCCAGTTTTCCAGGGCCGTGACGGGGCACAAGTCGATATTCGCGCCCTTATGAATCGCGATCATTTCGCCTTTGCCGTGCTGATCCGTTTTCGAGCGGCGCAGATGGATGACAAGGCCCTTGTCAGAAAATTCAAGATCGGCAACGTCAAGAGCCACGAGTTCCGAGCGGCGCAGGGCGCTGGCGAAGCCCACCAGCAACAACGCCTTGTCACGGCGATTGGCGGGCATGGGCGTTTCATAGGCAGCCAGAAAGCGAGGCAGCACATCGAGCAGCAGCGGGGTCGCCTGTTTGAGCGGCCTGATCCCGTGTTCGCGTTTAAAACCTTCCACGACGGTGGCGATCGGCGCCGCGCGTGTATCCAGCGGCACGCCGGCAATCCGGTGAGCGGTGGAAACCGCCGCGAGGCGCGTGCGCACGGTGGCAAGACTTTTCGTTCTTGAAAGATCGGCCAGGAAGAGGCCGACGGCGCGGACATCGCCGCCGAGGGGTTCATAGCCGAGCCGCTCGCAGAAGGCGCACCATTGAATCCACGAGGTCCGATAGGACCGCCGGGTTTCTGCGGCTTTGGAGCCGCGCGCCAGTTCGCGGGCCCGCGCCACGATGGCGTCTGTGTCGGCGTTCCCGGTCAGATGAAGGGGCAGCGGCAGGCGGCCAAAGAGATCGGTGTCGAGCCAGGAGACCGGGGGCGACGGGGAGACGGCGAGAGGATTGGCGGTCATGACATTCCGTAAAACAATGGGGTGGACGGCTACGGGAGCTATGTAAAGCGCGCCGGTGACTCGCGATAAATCCTTATTACCGTGAACAATGTTATGCGTCAAGAACAGTGTTCAAACCGAGCGAAAAAGGTCTTTGAACAGGACCCGCCAGTGGCGTAGGCTAAGGGCCTTCAAACGTACATATCAGGGCAAACGGCACAAGATGTTCAGCAGCTTAGCGCGTCAGGAAGAAACCGAACACGGGTCCGTTTCCCAACAGAATTCCCGCCTGGCACTTGAGGCCAGCGTCGCCCTGACCCGGCTCGACGAACGCCTGGCCGCGTCCCCGGCCCCTGTGCGCGCCGGCTGGATCGCCCGCGGGCTGATTTACGAAGCCGCCGCCTCGCTGCGGCTCGACGGCCAGTATGTGCCGGCTCATGATCTTCTGCTTTTGCTGAATAACGCGCTGGATAGAACGCCCGACCAGGACACCGGGCGTGCCGTGAATATCCACAGTATGCTCTCGACGCTCAGCCGCCGCAAGGCGCGGCATCTGTTCAGTCCCCGCAAGGTCATGGCACTGGCGCAGCTCCGGCTGCGGGATAATACCGGCCAGCCGGTATTACCGGCGTGGCTGGAAAGCCGCCGGCAAAGCCCCGAGACGATGCGGACAGCGCTCGAAGACGCTCTCCATCCCCGGGCCGTCGCGTCATGGAACATGCTGCCGCCGGTGGAAGCCAGTGCGAAAATCATCCGGCACTGGCGCGATGTCGGCGCTGCCGAATGCATCGGCGCTGCGCACGGCCGCGCCCTCGCAATGGCGTGGTTACCCAGGGCGGGCATGATGTCCGGCTATTATCTTCTGCCTTCGGTCGGATTCCTCGGGTACGCTCACGAGTATCGGCCCGATCTTGATCGCCAGTGGCCGGATTTCTTTATGAAAGCCTGCCTGCGGGGTGCTGAATGGGGATTCAAGCTTCATGGTCATCTGACGGCGGCGCACCGGCGTCTGCACGACGCTGCTTCAGCGCACCGACCAACATCGCATCTGCCGGCGCTGGCCGACCTGCTGATCGCCACGCCGGTTTTATCCGCAAGCCAGGCAGCGAAGGCACTCCGCATAACGTCCCATTCAGCCCGCGCGATGCTCTCGGCGATCGAAAAACGCGGCCTAATTCATGAGGTGACGGGGCGCGCGTCCTTCCGTTTCTACACGCCAACCCCGTTCATGCATCTGCGATAGGCCTGGGTCGCCGCTTAAGCGGCACTGCGCGGGTGTAGTAATTAACGATACAAAAGTAAACTCATTAGGGGTCCGATCTACCGCTGAAGCGGACGGAGAAACGCATAAAACGCGTCAGTGTACGAATTAGCCGTACAGCGACAGCGGGACGCGGCAGAGGGAGAAATATCGATTTACTGATTTTTAACGCAAAGGTTGTACAGTGGAAAAATCTGCAATCTGCAATACGGGGTCTTTCATGCCGCTCCAGCTTGTACGCAAACCGCCGATCGGCAACACCAGAAACGACCGCCTGAAGATCACGCTCGCCGGCAATCACACCCTCAAGCAGAAAACCTCCATGCTGCTGCAGGTCAAATTCTGGCTTATCCACGAGGAAGGCATCGGCAATGCCGGACCCAGCGATGTTTATCTTTCCCTGATTGATCCGAACGGGTATCCGCTCACAGCCTTCCGCGATGGCAAGGCCTTCTCCGACTACAACCTGGTTATCGAGAGTCCCTACCACAGCGCCGCCGACGAATATGACAGGCCTCGGCCCCCGTCTGGCCCCCGCCCCTTCTGACCGATAATCCGCAGCACACGTTTTTTCTCGTCACGGCGTTTCCCTTTCGCGCGGCCCGCACCGTCATCACCATCCTTGACTGTGAATTTCTGCCAGAAACCGGCCCTCATGGACGCAAGCACAAAATCCCGTCTCCCCCAAAGGTCCAAGGTGCGGGTCCCTCGGTTTTTCTGCTGGCGTCCGGTCCCGTCCCCGGCGCAGGCGAAATCACAAGGCTGGCAATGGTGCAGGCCGAACAAACAGAAGGAAACTGAACATGACGACGAACAAAAAACCCGCCTTTGAAGCTTTCACGGTCCGCGAGGGCAGCAAGGGCAAATCCTACTTCACCAAGGTCGGCGCCGCCTGGCCGACGAAGAATGGCAATGGCGTGACACTGTATCTCGACGCCCTGCCGGTTGACGGCAAGCTCATCCTGATGCCGCCCAAGGCAAAGCAGGAAACCGCACCCGATGCGACCGTCAACGACGATGGTCCCTACATCGATGACGATGGAAATTTCACCAACCCGACATAACCCACCGACGGCAGCCCGCAGGGGCTGCCGCCTTTTTCTTTGGCCGCATTTCCTTCCCCCGCTTGCGGTATAATCGCAGGCATATGGCCGACCGGCCCACGTCCGCCGCCAAAAGCGTCGAAGGGCTGCATCATGAGGAAAACGCCCTCGACCGCGCCCTTGCGCTGCGTGAGCAATTCGCCCGCGCACAGAACGACAACCAGAAGCAGAAGGAAACCGAGGCGGAAAAGCCGCCCGCAGGCTCGCAGATGGTCAAGGAGGATGCGCCGGTCCTCAAGCCCACGCCGAGCGGACCCATGCGCCAGATGTCAGACCGTCAGGCCAATGCCGTCAAGTTGGGGAAAGAACACAATAACGCGGATGCGAAGATAGAGGAGGCGAAAAAAGCACAGGAAACATACAACGCCCGGCACGGCAAATCCCACGATCAAGAACGCGACCGCGAGCGCTGACAGCTCAATCGGGGAAGGAGTTTTTCAGCGCCTCTTGATATTCCACCATTTTTTTGCCTTCGGAACCGCGACTGCCAGAAGCACTCCGAAGCCGATCAGCGCGAACAGGAAAGCCGCCCCAACCAAGCTTACAAGGCCCGCCTCAACCAGACGAAAGTGATAGGCCGCAACAAGGACATGGACAGGGATATTTGAGGGCAGCCGGGCAAGCGAAATCTATCGGGGGAATTTTCCGGCGGTTTTTTTAAGCCTCACTCCCTCGAACCAGAGCGGGATCGCCAGGGCAACACAGACGGCAGTGATGGCCAAAGCCCACCCTCCAATGTATCGCGCCAGCAGCAACGCCAGCCCGCCGAATATACACCAGGTTCTCGCGGCTCCCTTTCTTGCGTGCGCTATCGCTAAGAGACCCGAGTAGTCCCTTTGACAACGCGCGATGACATCCACGAAGGGGTTTGTCGCAGGCGTTCCATCCTCGAAATATCTCAACGAAAACAGGGGACCATTGGGCACGCCATCCTTTGAATTTCTTCCCGGCACGGTCGTGATCACGCCTGCGTGAGGCGCCTTGATGTCCCCCGCAGTCGTTTTCGCTATCGAATCTCCGGCGGAAACCACCTCGCCGCCGGCAATGAGCCACTCCTCAATTCGGAACGTCGTATCGCTGCGCCCGCCCAACCAATCGCGGTTGGGAAGTAGCAGAAATTCCATGTACGGCGTCAGCGGCCGGGTGTCGACGCTGACTTCCCTCCACTGAAGCTTGCCCGGAAAATCGGGATGCGGGTCGAACAGACCCATGAACTGGAAATCCTCGTAGTAATTCACGCGCCGCACCGCCACCGGACGCGCCCCGGAAATCACCACCAGCGCCAGCCCCGGATAGGCGGGATGCGCGCGATCATCGATCCGCGAAAAAACCTGCCCTATCTCATCGGGCGTAATCAGGGCGCGCTTGTGAACCGTCTCGCTCGTCCCCGCCGTGCGGGACTGCGACGTGCCGGAAGTCGTGCCTTCAGTTTCGCTCGTACCTTCGGTGCGCGAGCGCGATGTGCTGTGCGAAGTACCGTGCGATTCGCCTTCGGTCTGGCCCGCCGAGTGTCCCATCGACTGGCTTCTGCTATCCCCTATTCTCTCCCTGTCGTAATGGCGGAAGATCAAACCCTGCGCATAATTGTAATTCCGCGAACGGCTTTCGGAGCTGTTGACACCCCACGATTTTCCGGTGCTGACAGACCTGTTCGTTCCTTCCGTATCCGAGACACCGTCGGATGCAGAACGCGACGTGCTGCGCGAAAGGCTTTCGGATTCCGAGGTGCTGTCGCTTTCTGACCGCACCTCGCGGATCACTTCGGTTTCCCCGATCAGCTTGGAAACATAGTCCCGCGAGAAGTTGTCCTCAAGGTTGAAAAACACCTTGAGGCCCGAGTTGGCGAGGAAGGTTTCCCAGTTCTCCTTGTACGCCCCCTTGAGCTGCTCAAGGCTCTGGAGGGAGAAGAACAGCTTTACCCCGTACCCGGCGATCTGGGCGACGGCGTTTTCGATCACCTCCATCCGCTTCAGCCCGGCGAATTCATCCAGAATCATGAGAACCGGATGCCCGGTTACGGGCTTTCCCCGGACCTTTTCCATTTCGGTGACGGTCAGGGCGATCATCATCCGCAGCCACCGGTAATGGGTGCTCATGTACCGCTGCGGCAGGCACAAATACACGCTCAGCCCCTCGGGGCGGGTTTTCAGTTCGGCCAAAGCGAAATCCGAAGCCTCAAGGCACCGCTGCATGGCCGGGCTGTCGATGAACTCTGTATTCCGGTTTGCCACCTGCAAAACGCTTTCAAACTGCTTGGGCGAATTCAGGAGCATGTTGGTGAAGGAATCCCCGATGCCGGCGACCAGCCCGCCAAAAGCCGGGTTGTTTGCCAGCCCGGTCCACAGCAGCCCATGCGCAGGCGGGATATTATTCTCGCCCGCATCCCGGAGCGCTTCGACCGCTTCCCAATCGCCCCGCATGATCAGCTTGCGCACCGTAATCAGGTTTCTTCGGCCTTCGTATTCCCGCGCTGTCAGGACGTGAAGAAGCAGGCCTTTGACCATGGACCGCGCCGACTCATCCCAGAAAGGATCGTTGCTCTCGTGGATGACCACGATGGCGTCGGCAATGCGCCCGGCTTCGTCGATGGTTTCCTCATTGGCCGGGTCCAGAGCATCGAGCGGGTTAAACCGGCCCCGGAGGGAGTCGTCCACCTGTGCGGCCTTGAACGGGTCCAGAACCTGAACGGCCTGGCAGAGGCCTTGGCAATGCTGCGATCCCTTGCCCCGTCTGGCAGCCGTGACCGTGGCGTTTTCGCCCTTGGGATCGACGACGCAGACCGAGCCGGGCCACGTCAGGAGGGTGGGTATTATGCTGGTTGTTCCCTTCCCGCCCCGCGAACCGCTCACCAGGCAGACGTGGCGGTCGTCCAGGTAGCCGACCGGAACCTGATACTCACGTGGGGAGCGCCCGAGCCAGATGATGCCATCGCGGTATGCATAATTCTCCTCGACCAGGGACGGATCGGCCCACTCGGCAGTAGCCAGGCGCGTGCTCATCGAAGAACCACCAGTGGCCCGATTTTAGCACGGTTTGTCAGACCGGGATGATCGGTTCTTGGAAATGAGATACGGGGCAATGAATGACCGACTGGGGAGCGCCAGTTCTGGACACTCCGCTTTGCCCGCCGTTGGGCGACCAGGCGGCTCTGGTTACTGAAAGCTCCGACAACAGGCCCCAAATCTTGAAGCGGCTCCACGGCGTTTTATGGGCAAAACTGAGCATATTCGCATTAGGGAAAAACCGCGCGCCCGGCAAGCTTTTATGCTTTACGATTTCTTGAGCGACGGTGGCCATTTTGTTCTGGAAATGTCCGTGGCATTGCGTTATAGTTTCGTTAACCAATTCACCCGACGGCACCCACCGGAGGGTCAGAAACATCACCGTTAGTACGGCTCGCAAGATGTGCGTGGTAAGACCGCGCACCGCCTATCGGCTCATCTTGGCAAGGGGCGATTCCGGCCCCGTTGCATCCCCCGGCCAGGGCTTTCAGCCCGTGGACCCGACCGGGGCGATTTCATCCCCCGGACCCACGACCAAGGGGGGCCTTCGTGCCCGCCCTGGACCCCCAGACCGAGGGAGACTTCGCTCTCCCTCCGGACACCCATCGACCAGGCTTTCGCAGCCGTGGACCGCTCCAGAGGGGTAGCCCCCCTGGAACCCCCCTGCCCCCCTTGCTGTAGGCGCGCCCGCACGGTTGTAAACCCGCCGTTAACTCAACCTGAAGTATTATGGAATGTCAGCAAGGGGGGATTCATGGCACGACGCAGCGGCACTGAAAAGCGACAACGGAGCATCATCCTGACGGCCCGCTTCGACCAGAAGGAGGCTGCGGCCGTCCGCAAGATGGCCAATAGCAGCGGCATCTCCGTAGGCTCCCTCCTGCGCCGCGCCCTCTTCAACACCCCGCCGCCCCGAGCCGCCCGCCGGCCAACCGTGGAGGTACAGGCGGTCGCGCGCCTCCTCGGGCAGCTCGGCAAGATCGGCTCGAATATCAACCAGATCGCCTACCACCTCAACGCCGGCCGTCCCGGCGACCGTGTCGAGGGCAGCCTTGAAGAAGCCCTGCGGGACCTGGGGGAGCTGCGGATCGTCTGCCTTCAGGCGCTTGGAGTGGAACCTCACCGCGGCTTCGAGGACGAACACGAGGACGATTCCGATCTGGATTGACCTTCCCTGCGAATCGAATTACTTTCATGAAACTAACCTTTCAACAATTCATCATTGGATGTTTTCATGAAAACAATACTGATTACTTCCCAGAAAGGCGGCAGCGGCAAGACAACCCTCGTCGAGATTCTGTCCGTGGAAGTCGAAAGGGCAGGGGACGGCCCCGCATGGATTGTTGATACCGACCCGCAGGGAACCTTGAGCCAGTGGCATGACCGGCGGGAACATGACAGCCCCCAACGCGCCGAAATAGCCTTTGATAATCTGGCCGCCGGGCTGAAGAACATGCAGGGCAGGGGTGCCGCCTATTGTTTCATAGACACAGCCCCGACCATCTCCTCACAAAGCGCGGCGCTGATCGACCTTGCTGATCTAGTCCTTATACCCGTCCGCCCATCGCCGGCCGACCTCTGGGCCAGTGCCCAGACCGTTGCCCTCGTGAAGGATGCCGCCAAGCCATTCCTTTTCGTCATTACGCAGGCCAAAAATCAGGCCACCATCACCGCCCAGACCATCGCCGCACTCTCCAAGCATGGCCCCGTTGCCGACGCCTTCATCGCTGACCGCGTCCTCTATGCCGGGGCAATGACCGGCGGACGGACAGCCCCCGAACTTTCGCCTAGAAGTCCCGCCGCCGACGAAGTCGCACAGCTCTGGCAAAACGTGAAATCATGTTTTCATGAAAACAACAAAGCATCACGGAGCGTGAAATATGGCTAAACCTGTTCCCCTTACCGCCGACGACCTGACTCCGCAGAACAAGCCGAGGCCGAAAGCCTCATCGCGCCCACGGGGCGAAACATCATCCGCAGAATTCATTCCCCTGCAATTCCGGCTTCCGCCAGACTTCGTCCGCAGGTTCAAGCAAGCCGCCCTTGACCGCGATATGAAACTTAATGAATTGCTGATTTACTGTTTTCATGAATTCATGAAAACCGGCAAAGCAGGATGAGCCGCCGCTCCGAAAGCACGAGGCGAGGGCAGGGGGCTTCAGATTCTGAATTCACTGTCGCAAAGGATCAATATTTGATACATTGCGTTGGCGGGATTGGGATATGCAGACAGCGCTCAAAACGACAGCGCAGATGAAATCCGTGGATGCCTTTGGGACTTACACAATTACTTACACAGTTTCACAGTTGTAAAATATAAGTCGTTTATTAGCAGTTACTTATAAACATACGCATGGCACTTAAAATCCTTCGGCCGCAAGGCCGTGTGGGTTCGACTCCCACCCCGGGCACTTCAATTCACACGACTTACTGGCGAAATGTTTTCGTGAGTCGGTTTTGCGTTCGCCACTTTTGTCATACTTT
>Ga0307373_10001616_pt1 | contig 42147 bp, 38 predicted proteins | sample OX2MG_FD_202534 | JGI IMG/M metagenome (GOLD analysis project Ga0307373, IMG submission 202534) | Soil microbial communities from Risofladan, Vaasa, Finland - OX-2 | ecosystem: Environmental > Terrestrial > Soil > Coastal area > Acid sulfate soil | place: Finland: Risofladan, Vaasa | collected...
GCCGGACTTCCTGGATGATGCGGATCAGGTTCGTCGCATCGGTCAGATCCCCGTAGTGCAAGCGCAAGCGCACGTGTTTCTCGTGCGGATCCTGGTAGAGATGATCGATCCGGTCGGTGTTGAACGAGGAGGCGCGGCGCTTGACCCCGTGGACTGCGTAGTCCTTGGCCAGCAGAAATTCAGCCAAATAGGCGCCGTCTTGTCCGGTGATGCCAGTGATCAGCGCCGCTTTTGTCAATTCACACCCCCGTCGAATACGAACCAGCGAAATCGATGATCCACGTCAAGGTGCACCTGGCCCGACGCCGGCGGTCACTGGTCTTACTCTATCAATAATATCATGGCCTTATGCATGTATCTTCGCCCAGAGGATGCGGGCACTTTGCGGCCGGGATCCAATGTCCAACGCCCGTTTGGGCGCGGGGCGATCAGCCGCCGCTCGCCCTTGAAGATCCGATCTGCGCCTGCACCGGCCTGTCGCTCACGGTTCGTGCCGAATGGTGCGGCGGGCGCTTCGCAGACACGCGCTGATCGGGAGACGCCGTCACTGCACAGCGTATACACTGGCGTTGAACTTTGGGCGCCAGCGCCTGGTCTTATCGCTCACCTATTTATGTGACCAGAACCCTGGGGTCTGGACAGAGGATGCCTAAGCGTATGCCGAGGAAACACAGCGATCTCTTGCTCTCGCGGCGCGACCTGATGCGCGCTCTCGGCGCCACCGCCATAGCCGGACTGCCCGGCTACGGCGCCGCCGGGGTTGGCCCGCCCAGCGCATCCACCGCGAAAATAATTGACGGCTACACAGACCAACAGTCTTACAGGCCTGGCGATCCTGTCACGCTGTTTTTGAACGCCGCTGCTCCGCAAAGAGCCGTTATGTACCTGTATGACTATACCGGGCGGCGTGTATACGAGTTTTCGGCGGATCTGTTCCCTCAGAAAGCAGTCGGGCCGAAACCCTGGGAAACCGGGTTCGGATACCGGGCAAGCGTCAGCTTTACGCTACCTAGGCTGCCAAGTGGCGTGTATCTGGTTGAGGGACTTATACCCCTGATAGTCAAGCCGCTGATGCCCCTGATGGGCAGGCGTGGCCCCGCGAGACACGCGGAAGTCGTCATTGTGTATCCAACGAACACGGTGGCCGCCTACACCTCCTCCGGTGGCAAGAGTATGTACAGTGCGCCCACTCCTGCGCCGATCGTTTCTTTTCACCGGCCGGCGGGACCAGCCACCTTGAATTTCTTCAGCGCGTTCCTGGAGTGGTTCGCGAGCATTCAATTTCCCTATTCTGTCGGATACCTCGCTGACATCGATCTCGAGGACTACAACGAGATCAGCGGATCAAAGGTTCTCGTGGTGATTGGCCACAGTGAGTACTGGACCCGGCGCGCCCGAGAAAACTTCGACCAATTCGTGCTCGACGGCGGCAACGCGCTGCTCTTATCCGGCAATAACATGTGGTGGCAAGCTCGCTATAGCGACGATCACAGCCAGCTGATCTGTTACAAGCGGGCTCACGATCCCGTCGCCGATCCCTTGCTCCGGACCATCAATTGGCCGACTCCGTCCCTGAATTATCCGACCCTGCTCAGTATCGGCGCCGACTTTCCGCACGGTGGCTTCGGCATCGCCTATCCCGACAAAGGGTCTGGATTTCGCGTATTGTCGCCGACCTCGCCGGTTTTTCGCGGGCTTTTCATCAGGAGCGGCGACCTCCTTTCGATGCCGACCGTGGAGTACGATGGAGCGCCTCTGCTGAACAACCCGGTCACCGTGGGTGCACCGCGGCTCAACCTCAGCGCGCTCGGCGCGTTCCGCGCCGAGATCATCGGCTACCAACACTGTGCCCGCAACGATACCGCTGTAGGCGTCGGCAGCGCGGCCGAAAACGTAGGCACATGGCTCGTTTATCAAAGAACAGGGACTTCGGGCGTCGTCATGAACGGGGCGTCAACCAACTGGTGCTCCCGCACCGGGGCTTTCGGCAGCGACGGCTTTCGCATCCGGGCAATCATTTTGAACATGCTCGAGATTCTGGTGAAAAAGGAATCCGCGTTCGTGAGTTGAAACTCTCCGCGAGCACGACGTTGCGCGGCCACGGTAGTTGCGATTTCCGAAGCTTCAAGCCGGCGTGAGAACGAAATGTCCGATCGAGGTGAGCAAGTCCGTGGCGTCATAACGCAGAAATAACGGATCAATAGAAATCGTCCGAATGGAATCCGGCGAAACAGTTCCCGCTTTTGTCTCGACGGATTTCCAATCCGAATCGCGGAAAATCTTCTCGAAGTCGCTGTGCCGGAGGCGATTTTGGAAGTGATTCGATGGATTGAGCCAGCGCCATTGGCGTTCCGAATATCGATAGAAATTGAATAGAGAAATGCCCGCGTCCGCGTAATGATAGTGATCCGCATAATCAATGATATTGCTGAACACAGCGCGGGGCACGGCGATGCGCGAGCATTCCGCAAGAATCGAACGAATGTCCGCGGCAGGGATATGTTCGAGCGTGCTGGTCGAGCAAAAAAAATTGACGCATGCACTCCCTAGTCCGGTATTTCTTGCGTCCCCGGGCGCCAAATATCGAATACGGTAGATGCGCTCGAGGTCGGGCCAATCGCGAATTTCCGGCCACTCACCCGGCACCCGGCCACGCAGTTGCCGGATCGTGTGGTTGATTTGCGCCGGGCTACTGAGCCGCTGAATGTCATAAACCAATACCTCGGTCGCGCCTGCATTCGACAGTAACAGTGGGCTCAGAAAATGCCGTCCGCCTCCGAATTCAAGCACCCGGCCCGGGTGTACGCGTCCATATTGCGCAACGTGAAACCGATGAATACGCAAATAGGCGTCGGTGACTGCAAACAGATGTGTACCGGTGACAAATTGCTGAGCGACTCGATATAAAAATCCTCCGCCCGGAAGATGCTCGAGAATTTGAAAAGCACCACACTTCAATCGCCAATTCAACGTCACCTCTCCTACGGCAGGGCATCGTCGAACGCCGACGGCACCTCGATGTCTCTCGCTCTACCTAGCAATCGCGAGTCCCATGTATTCGTGAAGCGCTCGGTCTGTCTTACGAAGTGAGGTCGACTGCGGAATCCACCCCCGCAGGCCAAAATCGATTTTCCTGGGCGCAAGCTGCCCGGTGGGGGCCGGTATCGGGTGCACCCCGGCGAGTCGCATCAATCGCATGGCTCGCGGCATATGATAAGCGGACGTCACCAATATAAACGTCGACTTGCCGACGAGTGCCGCGACGCTGCTCGCCTCGGCCGCAGTGTCCAACGACTTGTCCAGCTCCACGATTGCGGTCGGGTCGACACCAAAGTCGACTGCAAACTTGGCATAGCCAATCGCAGATGCCGCTTGGCCTCCGGAAGCTCCTCCCGAGACCACGAGGCGCGCGCCGTGAATTTCGCGCATCAGCCGGACGCCCTCCGTGATTCGAGCCAATCCATCGCATCCCAGCGCGGCCGTAACGGGAATACCGTCGTGCGGTGCGTAACCGCCGCCAAGAACTACGATGTAGCGGACCGGCGGAAGATTCCGAACGTCCTTCAGCGGAGGATAGCGGCCCTCGAGGGGAGCGAGCAAGCCGTCCGCCACGGGAGAAGTAGCTGAAAGGTAGACGAGAGACGCCGCTGCCACCCAGAGAGCGGCCGAAATCCTACGCCGACCCAGCAATCGAACTGCGGCGCCCGCAACGGCGATTGACAATCCGCACACAAGCGGCGTTGCCACGATGGCGACGAACTGTTTGATGAAATGCATCAAATGCATGTTCGGCGACGAATTTCCCCGGTCGCTTCACCGACGACTTCACGCACGACGCTGCTGGTGCGATCCATATGTTCGAGCGTCAAGGTCGGATGAACCGCAAACATGAGACTCGACTCGCCGAGTTCGCGCGCAACCGGAAGCCTCTGGGCAGGGCGCGAATCGGAACCGTCAAATGCGCGCTCCAGATACACTTCCGGACAGGATCCTGTAAAGCACGGAACGCCCCTGGCGGCAACCTCGGCAACGATTCGATCACGCGTCCAATCCGATCTCAGGCGGGCGCTATCGAGGAACGCGTAGAACTTATAGTACGCATGCCGGATATGGGCATCTGGCACCGGAACTCGAACTGCGCCAAGCCCGCCGAGGCCTTCTCGTAACCGCCGCGCATTCGCCCGCCGCTGCTCGACCCATGCTTCCAATTTCGCCAACTGTCGTCGTCCGATCGCCGCCTGAAACTCGGTCATTCGCCAATTTGTTCCGAAAGACTCATGCAGCCACCGAAATCCCGGCGGGTGATCTTGGCGATGGGCGGCTTGATAGCTCTTTCCGTGATCCTTGAACGACCATGAACGCGACCATAAGGATTCGTCCTGGGTCACCAATAAACCGCCTTCGCCGCCGGTGGAAATGATTTTGTCCTGACAGAAGGAAAATGCGCCGAATACCCCAAAGCTTCCAACCGCGCGATCCCGATAGCGGGCACCGTTTGCCTGGGCACAGTCCTCGATGACGGGAATATTGCCGTGTTCCGCAAGCTGCAAAATGGACTCCATTTCACATGGCCATCCGGCCAGGTGCACCACCACGATCGCACGGGTCCGCGGAGATAGAACGCGCTCGATGGTTGAAGCGGAAATGTTCTGGCTATCACGATCGACATCTGCGAATACCGGTTTCGCACCCCGCATGACTGCGCAACTGGCCGAGGCGATAAACGTGCGAGGCGAAGTGATGACTTCATCTCCCGGACCGATTCCCATCATGGCCAACGCGAGTTCAAGTGCGACAGTCCCATTTGCGAGAGTCACCGCATGCCGTACTCCGATGGCGCTCGCGTATTCTTGCTCGAAGCGCCGTGCCTCCGTGCCGGTCCAGTAATTGACCAAGCCGGAGCGCAATACGGCCGTGGCCGCCGCGATCTCATCGTCGTCATAGTGCGGCCAGAGCGGGAACTGCAGGCGATCTTTCTGACTGTCGCCGGACGGGGCTCCCTGGTTTGGGACCGCTTTGCTCACGTCGAAATTGCCCTTTTTCTCGCCGGCACGCCGACCACCGTCGAACCGTCCGCGACGTCCGCAACGACGACTGCGCCGGCACCGGCAGTCGCGTCGCGTCCGATGGTAATTCCCTGCCTAATCGTAGCGGCAATGCCGATCCACGATCGATCGCCCACTCGCACGTCACCCGCCAAATGCGCGCCAGGGCATATGTGTACGCCGTGGCCGATGAGACAGTCGTGATCCACCGTAGCTGCGGTGTTGACGATGCACGCATCGCCAATCTTGACGCCAGCGTTGATTGCCGACTGCGCAAATGCCGCGCAGCCGGCTCCGATCGACGCGAATTTGCTGACATAAGCCATTGGATGCACGATGGAGACGACTTCAAACCCGGAGCGGCGGCAGCGTTCCGTCAATTCCAGCCGAAGTTTCGCGTCGCCTACGGCCACGATGGCACAAGAGTACGCTCGCCGTTGCGCCGCCAATTCGCCCAGCGTTCCCACAACCGGCAAACCCAACGGCAATCCAATCGTCGCCGCCCGGTCGTCGAGAAAAGCCACATTCTCCCAGCCCAATAAGAGCGCCGTATCGGCCACGACTTTGCCATGCCCGCCCGCACCGATGATCAATAGTCCGCTCACGGATTGGTCCCCCGAAAGCGCTCCATCGTGGCGTGTCCGGGATGAGATATGCCTCTAGCGCTGATCACACCGGTTACCGTCCTCCAGAGAATGCGCAAGTCCAACATAAACGAGTGGTGGTCGACATACCATACGTCCAATTCGAATTTCTCTTTCCAGTCAATCCCGTTGCGCCCGTTCACCTGCGCCCAACCGGTGATGCCGGGCCGCACTTCATGGCGCCGCGCCTGTACATCATTGTACAAGGGAAGATAATCCATCAGCAGCGGTCTCGGACCGACGAGGCTCATTTGGCCCACCAGCACGTTGATCAATTCCGGTAATTCATCGAGGCTAGCCCGCCGCAGCAATTTTCCGAGGCGCGTCAGCCGCTCGCTGTCAGGCAATGTGACACCGGCTCCCGCATCTGCTTTCATGGTGCGAAACTTCAGCAGAGTAAACGCCATGCCATTCCTGCCCGGGCGGACTTGCCGGAAAAGAACCGGCGAACCCATGGTCAAACGTACGGCGATCCCAATCGCCAAAAACAGCGGCCAGAGCACCAGGATTCCGATCGCGGCGGCGCTGAAGTCGAACAGGCGTTTCATTGGGATTCCGCAAGGACACCGGCCAACACGGCCTGAATCTGCGCCGCAAGGTCGTCGCGCGAGAATGTCGCCTCGGCAAGCCTGCGCGCATTCAGGCCGGCGGATTTTATGCGCCCAGGTAAATCCGCCAGCTCCTGCAGCTCGACCGCCGCCTGCCGCGGGTCGGGGTCGAGTTGAATTCCCGCTCCCGCCTCTCGCAATAATTGCGCGTGCCAGCCGCCGTAGTTGATCGCCACGCAGCACCCGGCCGCCAGCGCATCGAAAAACTTGTTGGCCGAATTTGATTCCATTTGCGGTATGGGCAGGAACAACGATGTCGCGATATCCACTGCAGAAAGCACGTCAGGCACTTGCGCCTTGGACACTTTTGCGTGCATCACGAAATTTCGGCCGAGGACGCCTTCGGATCGCGCCAATTCCGCCACTTGATCACGCTCCTGTCCATCGCCAACCGTCAGGAACAGGAAGCGCGGGTCGCCTTTCAATGCCGCGGCGATTCGCGCCAGATATGAAACTCCATTGATTCGACCGAGCGCCCCGAGATATCCCACCAGAATTTTATCCTCGCCAATTCCGAGCCGCGCTCGAAACGCGCGGCCTCGCGACGTATCGCGGCGGAATAACTCCAGGTCCGCCCCGTTGGGAACCATCATGATTTTTTGCGTAGGATAGCCGGTCCGTTGAACTCCCGCCGCCATGCCGGGCGATAATGCAATCACGGCTGCGGAGTTCGAATAGGAGAAGCGCTCCAGGGCTTTCGCGGCGCGCAGTAAAATCGGGTTCTTCAATGCGCCGACTGCGATCGGTAGCTCAGGCCAAAGGTCGCGCACTTCGAAGACCATCGGTATGCCGCGGCGACGCGCCGCGTAGATAGCCGGAATGGCGATGGTCAGCGGCGTGCTGGTCGCGAAAACGATGTCGCCGCGGACGCTGCCGGCCCGCGTTGCTGCGCGAATCGCAAACTTGAAGAATGCAATGATCCGCGCAAGATCGCTCATGTGGTTTGAATATCTGACCGGCAGCCAATGTACGTGCATGCCCGATACATCCGTTGTGAACCACCCTTTCCGCGCGGTCGGCTCCTGCCAAGACGTGATGATATCGACTTGATGACCCGCCGCAACCAAGCGGCGACCGACCTCGTAAGAGCGGGTACTACCGCTCATATCCGGCGTGTTGAAGTACTGGTGCAGATAGATGATGCGCATCCGCGTCGACCCGATCTCGCGCAATGCAAAGGCGCGAATCCCAATAGTTTAAATCACTCAGTCGATCCATGCGGCGTATCGTCGCATCCACAATTCGAGAGAAAAAGGAGCGAAGATTTCCCGATACCAGATCGACCCGCGGCCCGGGGCCTGCCTGCAATACCGGTCGTACCTGCGCAGCAGTGCTCCGCTGGCCATGATCCCCTTTCTGGAAAGCATGCTGTCCGCGCCAAAGGCATCTCTGACAGGCTGCCTCAGTTCGCGCTTCAGCCATTCTCCCTGTGGATTCGAAAACCCCTTTTTATCCTTGCGCCAAGCGATCTCCGGCGGCAGGAAGGGGCGCATCGCTTCGCGCAGGCAATATTTGGTCCAGCCCTTGCGGAGTTTATATTCATCGGGAGCGCGGAGCATCAAATCGATAAGCCGGGAGTCGAGGAAAGGCAAGCGGATTTCCCGCCCCATCGCCATCGACATGCGGTCCTCATAATGGCACAACGAGGGAACCGACAATTCGCGTAGGTCCGCCATCTGACGATCCGCGAGCGAACCGGGGCCGAGCCCGAGCGCCGCCGGAATCCAGCCTCGGAGCCAATCCCCATCGAGATCGTCTTGCGAGTCGTCGAAGCGCGACGCGCTGAGGCTGCGTAACAACGGCACGTACCGCTTGGCATCACTGATATCAAACTGACTGACGACGGTGCGATTGGCAACGAACGCTGCAAGAACTCCGATCGCCCTAGGATATCGGCCGCGTCTGATTAGCGATTGGATGTAAAAGCCGAGATATTTTCGGTAGCCGAGAAATATCTCGTCGGCACCCTGGCCGCTCAAGATCACGGTGATGCCACGCTGTTTTGCATACTCCATCAGCCGATAGTGCCCGAGTGCCGAAAGCCCCGCTACCGGTGCGTCGTTGATCCAGTTCAACGTCGACAGATCTTCCACCATGGTGTTCGACGAAGCGCCAAGAACGACCTTATGCGCATCTTGGTTCAGATGCCGCTCCATGGCGCTGATATGCTCCGTTTCGTCGAAGCGCGGGTCCTCGCTGACGGCCGACAGGAGTTGCGGCGCCCCCGCGTCACCCCGCAAGTGATGCGCAACCGCGGCAATTGATGATGAATCGATTCCGCCGGACAACAGCACGCCGACCGGCACGTCGCTACGCAGCCTGAGGCGCACGGAGTCGACGAATAATCGCCGCACTTCCTCGATACAATCCGCCAATGATATGACCGCCGAATCGCCGGCATATGCCGGCGCCAGGTACGGAATCGGCTCCATATTGGGTCGATCCGAGTCGAGATCCAATTGAAGGTAGGTCGACGCACCGAGTTGGCTGATCCCCTTGAAGATCGTTTGCGTCGACGTATCGCTCAACCCCTGGTGAATGAAGCGACCGACAACGTCGCGCTGCAACTCGAATTTTCGACCGGCCAAGGTCAGAAGCGTCTTGATCTCCGAGGAGAAAATCAATTGTCTGGAGTCCGAAAAATAGTAAAGCGGCTTCTCCGACCCCGCATCGCGCGCCAACGTCAGGCTGCGCCGGCGAACATCGAGCCAGGCGAAGGCTCCCATCCAATTGAATTTCGACAGTGCGCGTGCCGTACCCCAGCGATGAAGAGCCGACAACAGGACTTCGGTGTCGGTTTGAGTCGAGAACGACTCTCCTTCTTGACGGAGTTCTTCCCGCAATTCCAGATAGTTGTACAGTTCGCCGTTGTAGACGACGCTCCCCAGCCCATCACGATAACCCATGGGCTGATACCCCGCCTGCGACAAATCGATGATCGCAAGCCGTTGGTGGGCGAGAATCAACGAACTGCGATCGAAGACAAATCTCTGCGTTCCCCGACCGTCCGGCCCCCGATGGCCCTGTACCGCGTGCGCGGCTTCGAGCAGCGCCGGGTCGACCGTTGCCGGCGCTCGAGACAGTATTCCGAATATCCCGCACATTTAACGGCGCACCACCGAATGGCAAATGGACTCGAACTCCCGCGCCCAGGTCGCATGATCGAACCTCCCCGCCCTGTGGCGCGCGCCTGCCTTCAGTCGGCGCCAGAGCTGCGGGTCGTCGCGCAGCGCCGCGATGGCGCCGATGAAAGCGCTCGTGTCCTGCGGCGCGATGAGGATTCCGCACTCTTCGTCCACAATCTCCGGAATCGCCAGCCATTTCGTCGCGATGACGGGCAACCCGTGCGCGAACGCTTCGGCGATGACCCCGGGATAACCCTCGCCCGGATGAAACGTCGGCAGTACCAGACAATCGTACTCCCAAAGCGTTTCGCCGACCTGCGCGTGGCTGAGAAATCCGCAGTATCGTACCCGCCCCAAGCCACGTTCGTTGATTTGCTCGGCCGAGTACTCGTCCGTCGGACCATAGATGTCAATCGTGCAACGTTCGGGCATCGCCGCGGCGCTCTCCAGCAAAGTCTCGATTCCTTTGGTACGCCATAGATGTCCAAAAAACGCGAATCGAGTGCAGGTTCCATCGCCGCTTCGGCCATGGGTCGGATCGGTTCCGGACGAGCGCTCCGGGGTTTCGATGTAGGTCGAAAACCATTTGACTTGCGCGCGGGCGGACGCCTGAATCTCGCGCACCGCCCGCTTTGTTTGCAGCAGCATCACGCTGCAACTCAATACGGTCCTGCGGGTGATCGCCCTTCTGATTTTCGATTGCCTTCTGAATGAATCACCGAAGGAGCCGCCGAATACTCGCAGTACCGACGGCTTGCGCGCCACATTGCAGAGGGCCACGACGACGGGGCCGAACAAGAACATGCCGCGATCGCTGGCATGGTACGAGACGACATCGACATCCTTCAATTCAAGCGCGATCCTTGCAAGCGTGCGCAACGATACCACGAGGTTTCGTACGAAATTAGAATGCGCTGAGCCGCGCGAGGTGTTTATAACCCGCAAGCCGAATGCCTCGCTCGCCGACAAGTCGGCGACCAGCGTTGCAAAATGCCGAGTGTCTCCACCCATCGGCGGCGGCAGCGGGCCAATCAGTAGTATTCTAAGCACTCAATCGCCGCGCGCAGCGGCGGCCACGATGAATGCTCCGCTGGTCGTCAAATCATCGTCCGATAGTTCGCGGAACCGCTCTGGCAACTCTTTCCTATGCAATTGAGAGGCCGATCGAACCAGCGTGTCCTCGAGAATTCGAAACCCGCTCCGTTCCATCAGTTCGACATGAACGGAGTGCGGTTGTCGGTTCAAAAGGTAGGATCGCCGCCCGACCATGACCTTCCAGGCGAGGTCCGAATACGTCCAGTGACCATTCCAAACATTCGCCTTCCCATGGCATTTGAAATCGATTTGGTGGGTCATGATGCCTGCCGGCTTCAACCAACTTCTCATCGCAGCGTACACGCCTGGCAGGTCGTCCACATGCTCGAGCACGGCCTGCGAAAAGATCAAGTCCACCGACCCGTCATCGATCACATCGGGCGCATCCCAAGGCGCCTTATACGAGACGATCGATCCTTCAAGCCCGCAATGCGCTATCGACGATCTGATCGCCTCCACGCGCTCGGGCGAAAGTGATCGTCTGCGCAGATTCGCGTCGATCAGAGCCCTCGGAAATTCATAGCGATCCAGTTTTGGATACAGCAGGGGAAATTCAGAATCGTCCGGAATGGGCATTTCATGCGTGAACATCGATACGAGATCATCGAAGATTTTGAGATTCCTCTTCAGGTCGGAGTACTGCACCAAGTCCAACGCATAATATTTTTCGGCGCCAGATAGGAGTGCGGCCAAGCCGATTCCTATCGAGTCGCCCGGGCCCAATTCGGCGACGACCCCCGGGATCGACCGGAGCGCCCCGTTTCGCGCCGCCAAAACCAGGTGGCGGAGCCACACAGAATAGCAATATCGCGCCGAATCCGTTCCTCCGGTGGAGCCCTTGCGGTCGTACCAGGGAACGCAGGTCGAAAGCCCCGACAAGAGCGCCCTGAGTTTTAGGTCCATGTGATCCGCACCAAGTGCATCGTTGGCCACGGCACCGGTTCAGGTCTTGGGCGGCTTCTGACAGCGGGCTTCAACGCCATTTCCGCCCGTCTGAACCCAGACATTGCAGGCGCCCAACGCCTGCAGCGTCGATTTGATCGAGCCGGGAGATCGCAAGTGTTTGTAAAAGTCGGTCAAGGAATCATGGGTATCGAGTTCCGCCCATTCGTATTGCAGTTTATCGTTCAGTTGCGGGAATAAATGATAATAGGTCAGCAACGGTGAGAAGCGCGATAGCAGCATCTGCGAGGGCTTTGAATTTCTCGCCGCTCGGTGCAATGGAAAGAACGTTCGGGTAAGGGCTTTGGTGATCGATAAGCCCACGGGTGCGGAAACCCGTTTCAAAATCGGCCTCAGCAGCCATTCGGACAATTTCGTATAATAGGAAAGCGTCCGCGTATAGTGGTCGATGACCAGCCATCCGCCCGGTTTCACTTGCTCGTAGAGATCCTCTATCGTCCGCTCCGGATTCTTTGTATGCTGAATGACGCCGAGACAGACGACAATGTCGTATTGCCCCGGAGCGAAGGGCAATTGATTGATGTCGCACTGCAGGATCCGGTGCCGCTCGGACAGCGGACAATTGGCCTTGTTTGGTTCGACGGCGGAGCTCAAGTCGGTCGACGTCACGGACGCCGCAGGAAGTTGCAGCAGGACCTCCGTGAATCTACCGGCGCCGCAGCCGGACTCCAAAATTTCGAGCCGCGCCGGTTCGTGCAACGAACTCCATAACGCTTCTCCGAGGCAGCGCCGAAGCCGCTCTTTCGAGATGCCGGTGCGGGTATATGAGTCCAATTGGGTAATGCGGTACTCATTCCATTGTTCACCGAAAGCATCCGCATAATTGCCTCCGGCCGCAAGCAATCTGGGAATATCGCGCCTGATACTGAAAGAATGCCCGGAACTGCAGCGCAGTTCGCCGTCGGCAGCGCATTCGACGGTCAGCAGGTCGATGGGACACACGATCGGAGGAAACGATGAAATCGGACCGGGAAACATTCAATTCGCGCCATGACCAATGAATTGGACATCGGTCATGTTCGCCCAAATCATGAAGTTCAGCACCTTCCACAGCATGAACGCGTGATTTTGCTGCCCGCCGCCGGTTCGCGCAAATAATTTCTCGATGTATCCGACGTTCAATATCCCGGGACGGGATCGTGCGAACACCGACAAATGATCGAAGAACATCGACTTCAGGGACGTCTGCAGCCACTTGCCGTAGGGGACCGTCAAGCCGATCTTCGGTCCGTGCAGAACCTCATCCGGAACCACTCCCTCCAGCGCCTTTTTCAACAACCACTTCTTGCGGCCAAGGGGCATCTTGCTTCTACCCGAAAGACCGATGGCATAATCGACCAGGTCATGATCCAGGAACGGCACGCGCACCTCGAGACTCGCCGCCATCGTGGGGCGATCCACTTTCTCCAAAAATAGGTCCGGTAATTCGATGCAAATGTCGGTAAGCGACATTTGATTGCCGATATCTTGCTCGGCAAACCAAGGTTGTACCTCGCGAAATCGCCCAAATGGGTCGTGTGCCGCAATCGCCGCGGACATTCCCGGAGAAAACACATTGCGCGGATGGCAGCAGCGGTCCTCCTGAGTCAGGAGCAAAGCCATCGTGGTCGCGAGATCCGGGGCGGACAACGCATGCAAGTATCGCTGAACTCGGTAGTACGATGAAGTTTTTGGCGTGACGCGATGTGGCCCTTGCAACAACTGCGCCAGCAATCGAAGAATTCCGTAGTACCTCAACGTCGCATAACGCCGATATCCGCCGAACAGTTCATCCCCGCCGTCGCCCTGAAGTACAACCTTGGTGTGCGCACTGATGTTCGCCGACATCATGTATAGCGGGATATTGGCCGCATCCGCAAAAGGCATGTCATGGTGTCGGACCATTTTTTCGACGATCGCCCCAATGTCGGCTCCGCCGATTTGAATCTCGTGATGGTCGGTATCGAAGAGCCTCGCAATGCGCATCGCCTTTGGCAACTCGTTCGCGTTGCCGGCGAAGTCGAAGCCGACCGAGTAAGTTGCGAGCCGGCCATGGTATTGGCCGGCCGCGAATGCGGTAATGGCGCTCGAATCGACTCCCCCCGATAAGAACACGCCGACGGGTACGTCGCTTACCAGCTGACGCCTTACCGCTTGCTCGAGCAGGCGGCGTATCTCGTGGGAGGCCTCGGCGCTATCGTACGAAACGCCAACGGCGGCCATTGGATGTTGACGGAAAGAATGGTACTCGCGAATTCGGTGCTCAAACGAATTCAGATCCAGTTCGAGATAATGCCCCGGCAGCAGCTGCTGAATGCCCGAGTATAGCGTGCGGCCCCCCAACGTGTTCCCGTAGTACAGCCACTCGTGCAGTCCAGCCACATTGCCAATCGGCTTTGCCGCGTTCAAGGCCAGGATACCCTTGATTTCCGAGGAGAAGATCAAGCGGCCCCCGCCAACCTGGTAATACATCGGCTTGATGCCGATTCGATCCCGCGCCAGCCAGATCTTGCGTTCCAGGCTGTCGTAGATCGCGAATGCAAACATGCCATTGAGCTTCGGTAGCGAAGCCACGCCAAGTGCGGCAAAAAGTCGTAGCACGACTTCAGTATCGGAACGCGAGTGGAGTTTCTGCAATTGCTGCTCGTCGGCCAATTCGCGGAAATTATAGATTTCACCGTTGTAGACAATTACGAAGCGCTCATCCGTCGTCCTCATGGGTTGCGACCCGGCGTCCGACAAATCCAGAATGCTGAGCCGCGCATGGCCCAACCAGAGGTTCTTGTCGCGGTAGATTCCCGATCCGTCCGGACCGCGATGACGGATTCTCGCCAACGCGCCGCGGAACGCTTCCGCCGTCGGATTCGACGCATCCAAAAGCCGTGTAGCAATTCCCAATACGCCGCACATTTCGTTCACCGCTCCACAATTGGAATCGCAAGGTCCGGAATCAACTGCTGCAGGTATTTGCGTGCGATTTCCTCGATTGCAAAGTTCGCGGCTCTCGCTTTGACGTCCACGCCATCCTTGCCTGCCATCGTGGCCAAGATCGCCGCGGCCATCGCCTGCGGGTCTCCGACCGGCACTAATCGCCCCCAGCGCCCTCCCTCTAGGATTTCCGAGGAACCGCCCACGCAGTCCGTACTGACGACAGCAGTGCCGCAAGCAAGCGCCTGCATCAGCGCATTGGGACACCCTTCCGTCAGCGAGGAACTCACGACCACCTCAGCAAGACGCATCCATGCAAACGGATTGTCGACGAATCCCGGCAAATGCACATTTTTGGTCAAACCCAATTCCGCCGCCAGTCGTTCAAGGTCACGGCGATCCGGTCCCTCGCCGAGAATGACCAATCGACACTCCCGCTTTTCGCGAACCAGCGCAAAGGCCCGTATTAGCGTGGGGAAATCCTTGAGCAGGGAGAGGTTCCCGACACCCAAAATCACCGGCGAGGATTCTTCACTCAACCAGTGATTCTCGATCGATTCGCGGCTGCGCCGTTCAATGGCTCGGATATCCAATGGATTGTAAATCGTGCTCAGCTTCTCCGCCGGCACACGAAAATTCGCGATCAAATCCAATGCCACGGCCTGTGAGTTGGCGATGATTCGATTTGCGCGGTGATAACTTCTGCGCATCAAAAACGGCATTACCCACTTGCGCACGAATCTCTCCCTGCGGTAGACTGCGGACGGTACCGAGCGCATCGAAATGACGCGTCTCGTGCCCGACCCCGCGATCGCACAAGCCAGAATTGCGACTATGTTCGAGTGGTCGAGCGCCGACAGCACCGCCCTCGGCCGTTCGGACCATATATGCCTCACGAGCCTGGGCAGCGAGCGCAAAACGCCCTTGGATCCCAGCTCGACGATCCGCACCCCCTGCGCAACCTCCTTCAGATACGGCCCGCGAGCGACTGCGAGCAACAAATGAACGCGCACACCGAGCATCGCGAATTCGTTGGCCAGTTGCACAAAGACGCGTTCCGCGCCGCCGCCGTCGAGTGACGGCAGAAAGAGGAAAATCGTTGGACCCTGCGCAGGATTGAGATTACCCATTGAGCCATGACTGGAACATCAACAACGGCCATATGCCGTCGCTGCTGACTCGCCTGCCTTTGAGATATTGGTTCCACCGCGCACGCACGATCGGCTCATCCAACACCCCGTCCCGTCTAAGGCGTTCCGCGGACAGGAGGTCTTCGGCCCAGTCGCGTAAAGGACCTCGAATCCACTCCCCTACCGGCACGCCGAACCCCATCTTCGCGCGATCGATCAATCGGCCAGGAACGTGCCGGCGCAGCACTTTCTTCAGCAGCCATTTCCCCTCGCCGCAGCGCACCTTCATATCCAACGGCAAGCGCCACGCGAACTCGACGACCCGGTGGTCCAACATCGGAATGCGCGACTCGAGACTAACCGCCATTGCCGCACGATCGACTTTGACCAGGATATCGTCCGGCAGATATGAGACGGAGTCCTGGTACATCATATGATCGAATATCCGTTCAGCCGCGCCATCCTTCCCCCACTCCGCAGATCGCTTTGGCGATGGCACGTCGACACCTACTACGCCGGTATGAATTCCGTAATGATGCGACAACTGAATCTCGTAGCACTCTTGTGCGTTGCCGGCCGAGAGATATTGCCCAGCGCGCTGCAGCGCCAACCGCGCCGAGGCCGTGACTGCAAGCGCCTGCACCGCGCGCGCGCCGTAGGACATGGATAGACGCAGCGGGTAGGGAACTTTTCTCAGGTGCCTCCAGATATGCTCCGTTCGGTGGTAACGCGCGTAGCCGCCGAAAATCTCGTCACCGCCATCCCCGGACAGCGACACCGTCACATGCGAGCGCGCCAATTTCGAAACCAAATACGTAGCAATCGCGGAACTGTCGCCAAAGGGCTCGTCAAACAAAGATGACAGCTTCGGAATCACCCGCATTGCCTCGTCAGAGCCGACATACAGTTCGGTATGCTCGGTGCCCAGGTGCTGCGCAACGGCTCGCGCATACCCCGCCTCATCGAAACGCGGCTCGCTGAAGCCGATCGTAAATGTTTTTATGGGCTTTGACGAACGCGCTCGCATCAATGCGACGATCAAGCTGGAGTCAATACCGCCCGAAAGAAAGGCGCCGAGGGAAACGTCGGCGATGCTCTGCTGCGCAACTGCGCATCCCAACAATTCTTCGAGCATCCCCGCAGCTTCCTCATCGTCGCCTGGAAATGGATCGTGCCGACCGTGATCCATCACCTCGAGCAGCGACCAGTAGACTCTAGGGAAAGGCACGGTGCCAACGGGTTGCGCGTTCGACAGCTGCAGGTAGGTGCCGGGCAGCATTTTAAACACGTCTTTGTATATGCATTGGGGCGCACGAATATAACCACGACGCACGTAGTCCGCGAGAACTTCCCGGTCAATTTCCGTGCGAAACCCGGGATGAACACGAATTGCTTTGAGTTCGGATCCGAATAGGAAGGAGCCGGCTTGCCAGCCGTAATACAAGGGCTTTTCACCCATGCGATCGCGCGCCAGAGTCAGCGTCTTGTCACGCCGATCCCAGACGGCAAATGCAAACATGCCCACCGCAGCACGTAATGTGAATTCGATGCCCCACCGGTCAAACCCTTCCAGCAGAGATTCGGTATCGCTATGTCCGCGCCACTTCGGGGCTGATTGTACCCCGGAGAGGCGAGCGCGAATGTCAAGGTGGTTGTAGATTTCGCCATTCAGCACGATGACGTATCTGCCGGAAGCCGAAACCATCGGCTGATGTCCCGCAGGCGACAAATCCAGGACGGACAGGCGCCGATGACCTAGCGCCACCCCCGCACCGGGGTCCAACCAAGTACCGCCGTCATCCGGGCCGCGATGCAACAACGTCCGAGTCTGCGCATCGATCGTGTGCTGCGCATCGGCCCCGGCAAATCCGCCAACTTTGAAAAATCCGGTTATTCCGCACATGCGGTTCGCTGCAGCACGAGCTCGTTGCAACCCCAGCTATCGTTGCGTTTCGCTTTGATGACCGTAAAGCCGCGGCTGGTGAAATATGCAGCAAGCGACTCGAAGCTTGCGAACTCGAAGGGAAATCCGCCGATCCAATCCAACTCGTCGTAGCCTGCGTTCATTCCGCGGTCGCGTCGTCCTGTGAACAGCGGAGCAATGGCAATCATCGGTTTGCATTTCAGCGTGTATTTGATAATTGCCGCGATCCGTGTCGTCACGGCGATCGCGAAGACGAATGGGGCACGCATCATGCGAGGCAAACGGTTGTAAAAACTCTTGATAAACCACCATAAATGAGATTTCCAACCCTGGTCGTTGTAAATTGCGATGAACAATTTGCCGCCATTCATCGCGACCCTGCCAATGGCGTTTTCGATGGCCGCCCACATCGATCCCGTGTGGTGCAGCACTCCCCAACTGTACACGATGTCGAAGTAACCCAGGGTTTCCAGGTAAGCTCGGTCCAACGCCGAGCCTTCCTCGATCACCCATTGCGAGTCCGAGGCAAAGAACCGCCGCTTCAATTCTTTTGTGCAGCCCACCGATTGCGGATCGAAATCGAACGAATGAACGATGGCTCCGAGCCTGCGCGCCGCCAGACTGAATAAGCCCGAGCCGCTGCCTATGTCCAGGAACCTCGAACCCACCAGGGTGTCCACGCCCAACATGTCCAAAAGAGATCGCTCGGCGGCCGTAACACGCTGTTCGTCGAATGCCGAGAGAAAGCGCGTCCAGTTGGCGCCGAACTCGAATCTCCTTCCTTCCTCGATTTCCCGACTCACGGTCATGCAGAAATTCCTCAATCTGCCAGGGGTACGGAGCCCCCTTGCGACAACGCCGGCATCACGCAACTTTCCCACTGTCTCATGACGAGATCCTGCCGAAATATTTGCCTCACCTTTTTGGCCTCGTTCCCCAGACGGATGCGCTCTTGCGGGTTGCGCATTAATTCAGACATGACCTGAGTCAGCGTCGCGACGTCCTCAACCGGAACCAATCGGCCGTTGACACGGTCCTTTATCATTTCCGCCGGCCCCGATCGGCAGTCTGCGCTGATTACAGCCGCCCCCATTCCCATTGCTTCCAGAATTACGTTCGGAAATCCTTCGAATCTCGAAGGTTGAACTACGAGGCCGGCAAGACCCATCCACGACTCGATATCCTTGACCGGCGCAAGGAGCTCGATGCGATCGCCGAGTTTTAATTGTTCGGTCAAACTCCGCAATGCGGAATGCTCGGAACCGGAGCCGATGATCACCAACCGCCAGTTTGCGAGTTCCTGCTCGAGGCCCGCGAAGGCTCGAAGCAAAAGATCAAACCCCTTTTGATGCGTCAGTCGACCGACCGCCAGTACGATCGATTGCCGCGGGCTATCGGTTTCCGGCAAAGCACGCAAAGGATTCGGAATGACGACCGGCGTTACGCCGCAAAGCTTCGCGATCCACCGCGCCGCATCCTGAGTCTGCGCAACCACCGCATCGGCACGCCAATATGTCGCAATCCTCGATGCCCTCCACACCAATGGAATGCTCGCATACCCGGCACCGTTCACCCGCTCGGAAACGATGACTCTCGGCCGCAATCCGGTGCAAGCCAGCAGCGTCATGACATTGGAGGTGTCAATGAAACTCAGAACCGCATTGGGTTTCGAATTCGCGATCAGCCGTCGGAGTTTTCGGATGCGGCGCGCATGAGCAAGGAACTTTGCGGACAGCGATGCATTGTTCGCGTCGACGTTCAACCATACTCGTTGAACGCCGTGGTCGAGTTCGTAGAAATCTTCGGTGCAAGTGCCGGCCCAGGTAGCAAGCGTAATGCGCCATCCCTTCCTGTTCCAGTAATTGGCCATGTCGGCAAACACTCGTTCGGCGCCGCCCGCTTCCAAACTTCCCGTGACCATCACTATGGCCGGCGCAGATTGCACTGGCGTTTCCACCTATTTCGTCCGCCTAGCGACCGCGAGAAAGGAATGTCCGCAATAGGGGTTCAACGCGCTGGCGATCAGCTTGCGCGCCACCCGCTTGAGAATTGAGCCACGCGCGCCGAATAGCCAGTGAATCGGGCGCTTGAGTGCGGCCATGTCCTCCATCATGGAGACTTCCGAGGCAAGTCCTCGCCAACGAACCAGTTCGAATCCGTATCGCGCAATCTGGGCGGCAACCTCGACTCGCCCCAAGGCAAACTGATAAAAAGAATTGGGCTCCGCTTGAAACTCCGCAACCGGATATTTGCCCTTTCCGGCCCTTTGCGCCCGATAGGGCGACAGCCACGGAGCAGTCAGGAACAGGAACCCGCTGGGCCGCACGACGCGCGCAGCTTCGGCCAAAATCGCTCCGTAGCCGCTCCAAAAGTGCTCGATCACTCCAATGGACCAGTAACCGTCAAAAAAATCGTCCGGAAAATCGAGCGAGCGTACGTCTCCTCGGCGAATATCCAGGCCCGGATAATTCAACCTCGCTTGCTTCACCGCGTCTTCGGCGAAATCCACGCCGATTGCGCGAAAGCCAGCCGTCGCCATCGCCTTGACCTTGTTCGCTCGCCCGCAGCCGCCCTCGAGAACACGAGAGCCGCGCGGCAAATATCTCTCGGTAACGGTGATCACCTCGTCGTGGGGGCTTACCGGGCCGGGCCTGCCTTCGGCCCGCCAGCGGTGGTCCCAAAATTCCGGCGTCGCTCGTTCACCGACGTAGATAAGACGCTTCGCGTCGGGCGAATAGAGGATCTGCCTCATCGACTCTCAGGCCTTGGACCGTCCCAGGGCGACGTCGACTCGGTCGCGCGCTCGTGGCGGCTTAATAGAGCGGCACTCATTCCGGCGAAAGCTGCCAAAAAGACGTTGTAATGCATCGTTCCGGACAACGACACAAAAACATAGCAGACGATTCCGGCGAGAATCAGCGGCCGCTGGTTGCGCAATTGCCTGCTATCGACGTGAAATAGGCGCCAAATCAAGCTGGCAAACACGCCGTAAAACAACATCAAGCCAATCATGCCAGAGTTGTACAGCAAATCGACGGGCGTAGAATGAGAAGTGATGCCATAGTCGGCCCGAAACGCCTCCGTGCCGTATCCAAAGACGGGATTGAGCTTCCAGCCTGCAACGCCCTCTTTCTGCCACTGGGCCCGCTCGTTGAATGACGAGTATCCGGGCAGATTCTCGCGAGCTTGCAGGACCGCCACACCTATGAGAACCCGTTGCACGCCGCGGTCCATCGACTCAACGAAGCTGTGGTTGGACGCGACTATCAGTCCCAGTGAACACGCAAGTACAATCAACGTCAACGCTCTGCGCCGGAGTAAACGCCCGAATAGCCGGAAATACATGATTCCAGCCGCTGTCAACCCAAGAACGATTCCCAGGCTGGTTTTGATCGAAGTCGTTGCAACGATATTCAGCATGATGACGATGGCCATCACGATCGGAAAAACGTTCGATCGCCGAAAACAACCGTACAATAATGTCAAGAACAAGCCGAAAAGATACATATCCGCTATCGCGTTGTAAGAGAACTCCTGCGGATAAGAAAAAGGGAACCCGCTTGTCAGCGTATAGAGCCCCGCGCCGATCGCGAATCCGAAAAGCGCGCCACCGAGCACGCTCGGTACGTTGTGAAAGCGAATCAACGATCCGAATAACACCATAACGACGACGCAGTCGATCGCCGGTACCAATGTATTGGCAGCCAGCCCCACGTCGCGCGTCCATAGGAGCGCAACGAACATGTAGACAACAAACCCGGCGTAAAGGGCATATTCCCGGGGCCAGATGAACCGCGATTTCCAAAGCAGATGTAACGCAAGGAGTACCAGAAGAAAAGGACCGAGGTGCGTCGCGCGCACCGCGTCTGAATATGCGCTCAGCGTCAGGGCACAACTCCCAGCAGCCGCCAGCAGAAACGAGGCAAGATGTGCGGCTACGCGATTGACCCCGTCGTAACTCGGTTCGCTCCGATCAATGACGGACGGCTCTGCCATGATTGTCCATTGCCCTAGTGCAATCACCGCTCAGCAATCAGGCGTGCCGGAACACCGGCGACAGTCGTGTTTGCTGGTACGGATCTCGTTACCACGCTACCCGCGCCTACAATGGAATTATGACCTATCTGCACGCCATCGAGGACAACAACGCCGGCACCCAACCAGACATTGTCGCCGATTTCGATTCCGCGAGCGCTCACGCCCGACTCGAAAAGCGCTGCGCCCTCGGCCGATATATCGTGATTGGCTGGAATGATTATGGTATGCGCAGCGATCCGCACGCCGTTGCCGATGCGCACTCCCCCATGTCCATAGACGATTGCGAACGGGTTCAAACTACAATTGGCGCCGATGTGGATATCGCCGCCATAGGTCAAAATCATCGAATACGGGTGAATTTCACAATTCTTGCCCACAGTAATTCGACCGCCGCCGCAGTTGCGAACTTGGCTACGCGGCGATACCCAGGATGTGGGATCGATATAAATCGGCCGTCCGAAGAAACGGAATGCCAATCTGCATCGGCGCGACAACAATCGCGTACGCTGGCGCCAGGACACGGCGTTCATCGCGAGGAAATCGTCCCGATCGATTCAGTTCCGCTCGTCCGCAACAGCCGAGCGAGCGCGGCAAAGAGGTTGGCGTACCCCAGAATTTCGCTGTCATCGCGCCTGATGGTCCAGTCGTTGTATCCGGCCGGCGCAAATGGCGATAGAAACTTGCAGTAGGCGTCCAATACCTGCTGTCGTGCCGGCGGCCTCTCGCCAAGCTTGCGCCGCACCAGACCCGGAAGCTCCGCGAACTTGCCGATCGGCGAGACGCTCGGAAACGAGGTTATCGGCGAATCTCCCATGACGATGACGGGCCCTCCCAATCGCGCGGTTTCCAATCCAATCGAACCTTTTACGGAAAATCGCCAGTGTGCGCCTTCTTTGCAATCCCACGAGCAGTCCTTGGCCCGCTGTAATCGCAGACCCAACATTTCAGATCGACGCCTGGTCGGATTCTGCAAAACTGCCCGCCTTTGTCACTATATGCTCCCGTAACCGATCGAACAGTCGCCTATAATTCTCTATTTCGACAGTCTTTCTATCTCCTGCCCAGTCGTTTGCGCTCGCCGGTGCAAACGGCCCCAGATATTCCGCATATGACTTAAGGATGCTGTTCCGCGCCGGCCGTGGCTCATGAAGTTTTTTTCTCACAAGGGTGGGCAATTCCGTGATTTCTCCAAGTTGAGCAACACTCGGAAATAACGTAAACGGGGATTGACCCAGCATAATCACAGGTTTGCCCAGAAGTGCGGCCTCCAGCCCCATCGTCCCTTGGATCAGGATGATCAAGTCGGCATTCTCTATGAAGCGTCGCGCGTCGGCAAAAGGTGCGATCAAGTCGACGCCTGGAAGATCTGACATCTTACGTATCTCACGACTGGAATAATTGGCCGTATCACTTTTGTGAATTTTGACAAGCAGCTTGTGCGTTGGGGGAATGGAACGTGATAGCAACTCAATAACCCAAATTTGATTGCTGTAAAATGGCGCCCACACGTCGATCGACGACTCCGGCTGCATATGCAAGCCAAATAATACATACGGGTCCGATGGCGGTTTAGCCACAGATGCCCATCTAGTGACGGCCTTGCGCGCCCTTGCGGCATGGCCCAGAAATAGAACCGCGGAAGCAACGCTGTTTTTGCTACGTGGCTCAGTGTATCGAAGCAGCCTTTGCGCGGGCGCACCGCGCAGCATTCGCGAGAGCGTCGACAAACGGCTCGCCATTTTTGCAAGGCGCCCGGACAAAGAATGCTGAGTTCGCACTACGTACGCGGGCGCTACGATTTCCCTAGCTTCGAATTGTTGCAGGGCCTTCGACGCCAATGTCTCCTTCTCTGCGGCGGAATCGCCCTCAAGGAGTACTCTGGCCGACGGCGATGCTTGGTCGCAAAAGCACGCGAATCCTTCTGGAATCACGCTGAAGTGCAACGCGTACCAAGGGATGGCCATTTTTTTTGCCACCGCGAGCGCCAAGCTCCCGTGAACCGCGTCGAACCCGCCAATCACCGCCATCGGCTGGAGCCGACCGATTACGTCCATCAATCTCTTGGCGAGAAATGTCGCATACCCTAGCGCCTCTTCATAGGGCAGTTTAGAGACGACTCGATCGCTCAAAATCATGTTGTGTATCGTCGGAACTCCCTCACGTTCCAGGGACGATAGAAATGCACGGTCCGGAGCCGGCATCCGAATTCGCCCTTGATCGACAAAAAAATGCTTCTCACTGCGCACCGACATGTCATGCCATGACGCTCGATCGAAGCTAGGATGCACGATATGCGAGAATCGAAACCGACTCCCTTCAGTGATCGGGTCCCATAGATGGCGAACCAATTCCGGGGACGTCCCCACAGTCACGAAGTGAAATGGTGTAGCCGCGCTCATCGTTTGCATCAATAGAGGACCACAAACGTCCGCGCGTCGCCTCAATCGCCTTCGGAGCGCAAATGACCCCAACTCATAGGAGTTCCCACTTCTGCATCGCGGTTGATTCGCCTGCCCAACAATTGTTCATAAAATCGGGGATGCAGGCCATTCGCTGGACGAACGACCCGAAGGTTTTTCGTCGTGAAAACCTCCCCCGCCTTCATCTCAGCCGCAATATATATTGATCGCCGAAATATCAGGGAATTCAGTTCCGACTCCGTGGGACCATATGTTACCGCCCCGAGCGACTTCCAAGCGCGATCCGTCTCAATGACCAAGGCACTTAATTCCTCCGGTTCGATGGAAAACGCACTGTCGACGCCACCGTCGGCCCTATTGAGAGTAAAATGCTTCTCGATTACCGATGCACCAAGAGCGACCGACGCGATCGCCACGCCTATGCCCATGGTGTGATCCGATAATCCCACCGGTGCGCCGAATAACTCCCGCAGATGCGGGATCGTAATCAGGTTCGTATTTTCCGGCGACGATGGATAAGAGCTGGTGCACTTCAGCAGCACGATTCGCGAGCAGCCGTGTTTCCTCGCCGTAGTTACCGCCTCCTCAAGCTCAGCCAATGTGGCCATACCCGTGGAAATAATGATCGGCTTTCCCGTTCTCGCAACCTTCTTGATGAGCGGCAGGTGATTATTTTCAAAAGACGCGATCTTGTATGCAGGCACGTTCAACCGTTCGAGGAAATCCACCGCAGTCTCATCAAACGGCGAACTAAAACACGCTAAACCGCGCTCTGCAGCTCTCCGCATGATCGGCGCGTGCCACTCCCAGGGCGTGTACGCCTTGCTGTAGAGATCGTGCAGACTCTGGCCGCTCCACAAACTATTTTTATCCGTAATTTGAAACTCACCCTTCCGAATATCCAATGTAATGGTATCTGCCGTGTACGTTTGCAGCTTTATTGCGTGCGCGCCTGCGGCGGCGGCGGCGTCGACTATCTCCAAGGCGCGCGCGAGAGACTGATTGTGGTTTCCCGACATTTCAGCGATCACATACGGAGATGAACCCAGGCCGATTCGGCGATTCCCAATAGCGAATTCTGAACTCATTTCCATTCCCTTCCTAACGGACTTGCCGGCCGTAATGGACGCGTATCCCTGCGGCCGGATCGCAAAATGGCGGCCGCACGATCACCTTCATTAAGGAGCAAATCAATGGCGCTTGCATACGGCTCGAATGGTTGAAAGCACTGTCGGTACACGGGGTGCTCATACACGTGCATTTCCACTGCGATCGATCGACGATCAAATTCCTCTCGATCTTCGACGAGGTAGTCCTCCGCACCGGCGGGCGAAATATACCTTTCAGCGCCGACATGCTCACAAAGCATTGCGACGTGGTTACCGCGCCTGCCGCCAACTCCAAGCTGGCTTGACCGTACGGTCGGGGTGGTAACCCCGAATTGGGCTGCCAACCATTCAATGAGTCCGCAATTGAGATCACAAAGGCTTTCGGACGTGACCGAGTGCTCCAGTACGGCGCACAATATCGGATAGTAGCGGTCGAAATACTCAGCTCGACGGTAGTTTTGAGCCACGGTACGCAAAGTCCTTTGCACGAATTTGTCACTGATAATCTTGGTTTCGCATATACGCTGCCCGAACCGTCCGGCAGTGTGAACGGGCACCGTAAGATAATTTAAGCCATCCGGCGTTCGAATTCGATTGCGCTGCTGCCAAGATTGCTTTGAGAATGCGACGTCGTCGAGCAATATCAAACAATCCACTTGATCCGCCAAATCAAACCACCCTGACCACGGCATGAATGTAGGCTGGGCGATCGCAATTGTTCTCGTAACCACGCTTTGATCTTCATCAGCCGGAGATTGACTCATATATCGACCCCGCACTGAGAGAAGCGAACCAATTCCCGACGAATCGCCCGCGCGCTGTCAACAATGGATTCGGGAGCGACATTTACGTCCAACCAAAATTGCAAGACTTCCCGTGATAGCCTTTCAACGCCAGGCAGAGCGCCGATGCGCTGCCCCATGAACCAGTTGGCAGGGAGGTACCAAGTACTTACATCTAGGCCGCACTTTCGAATCGCCTCTGCCAACTGCGCCTGCATACGCCAATCAATCCCCGGGAGGCGGCATGCGTAACGCCAAGGCACACATCCGGTACCCATGCCAACCGGAACCATCCCGGTCCCGTCCAGGGCGCATCGCCAAATGCGGGCTTTCTCGATGCGAGCCAGAGCATCCTGCGAATAATCCCTGATTGCAACCAGAATGGATTCGCTCAGCGCGTCGTTGAAGGGAACGTTCAGAATCCAGTCCATTCCGTTCATAAGACCCGCGAAACCGCTTGCGTCGGGATCTTCAGCAGCAATTAGTTGCTCCCGTGCAGCGTCCAAATTCGATCGAAACTCCTTTTGCGATTTCAACGTCAAATCCTGTCTGGGGGCGGCAATAGTGGCCAAAAACGCCTCAATCTCCGCAGCAAAGCCCAAGTCTCGAACGAGTATCGCCCCGTTTCCAATCGATATCTGCTTGGATCGGCCGAAGGACAGCAACCCAACGTCGCCCAATGACCCACATAATCCATCTTGACTGTACGATCCTAGTGCTTGAGCGGCGTCATCGACCACCAAACAATCGGAAGCCGGAAAGATCGAACGAATCCGGCTCATACATGCGGGATTCCCATACAAGTGCGCGACAATTGCGACATCCGCGCCTAGAGTTCGTGCCCTCGCCCATTCAGCATCCGGCACCAAGCCATCAGCGATATCTACGTCACAAAAGATAGGCTCGCAACCCGCAGCCAAAACGGCCAGCAGAACTTCATGACAGATCGCTCCAGACATCGCGACACCGCATTTTGGTCGGCGACTACGCCAAACACTCAGTACGGCCAAGAGCCCCAGTGCGGCGCGACCCACCAACACGGCCCGGTCGACTTGAAACCACTGCTCGAGCTTGCTCGACAGCCTGCTCATTTCGTCGGTACTACGAAACAAGCGCAGCCTCGAGATCACATTTTGCTTCTCCGCGCCCGCGCATAACCGATGCGGCCGCCACCGACATCGCGGCCAATAACGCCGGCTCCTCCTGCATGTGCCGAACCTCGGAAACCCACCGCTCGATGCTCGTATTCACGGCGTCGCCCAAGTTTTTCACTGCACCGATCGCGTGCAAAATTCGAGCATCATCCCGCTGGTTTTCTGCGCTGACGACAACGAGCGATGGTAATCCGACACCACAGCGCTCCCATGCCGCGACGCCACATGTTCCCACGCCCAAATCCGCCCCGCGCATCAACCCGGCCATATCATCAGATTGGCCGACCACATTAACGCAAGCCAACCCGCTTGCTGCACTAAAAACACTTTCTTGGTGAACGTTCACGGGCCCGAGCACGAGGTCGGTCTCCGGAGCTGTGGACCCCATCAACCGTAGCGCTTGAAGCAGTTTCAACGACTCATTTGTCGCATCGGCGCCTCCGAAGAACACAAGCAAACGACGGAGCCCCTCTGTACGCGGGGCCGCGCGAACCGAATCGAACTCGGGACGAAGCAGCGCATACTTGGGCCCTAGAAAGACGCGAGCATTGGCAGACACCAGCCCGGCATAGGAATATCTTGCGTCAAGGGAATCATGGAGATTCTGATCGAGCAGCACGTCACAATCGTGTGCTCGGTCCGCCAAGTCATCAATGACGAATATACGATCAACATGCGGCCTGAGCACTGTTTCCCAATATTTGTCCAGCATGTAATGATCAATGACCAGCAGGTCCGGCCTTCCCCCGAATGCCTCGATTGCCGCTACAGTCTGCCTCGCATCCATCCATTGAAATGAATCGCTGGCACTTGAAGCGCCTTTGGCCGACGAGTTCGTCTTACAACCCGTTTTTGATCTCGCCAAGCGGCGACATTGAAACCCCATCGTTTCGACCAGCCCGCACAAATTTCCAGCGTCCTCGCGGCACACAAAAGAAATTTCGGCGCCCTTTTCGCGCATCGCCAGAGCGAGCGTCAGGCATCGCATCACATGACCGGTGCCAATTTCCAAGGATGCATCGGCGCGAATCACTATACGCATCGACTAGCTTTTCTCGAGAACAAACCAGGTAACATCATCCTGCGGAAACGTTGTATCTCGATGCCATACGAATCCGTAATTTACTATACGCAAATTGGAATACCTATCCAGCAACTCGCCTGCGAAATCTCTCTTGAAGAGCTTTCCTGAATTACCACGATATTCGACCTCAACCGGCACGGGGTTATAGTATTCAACGAGGAAGATATAGCGCTTAGACGCACGAAATATTGCATCGTAAACTCGGGGTAGGTAGCCCGGGTTAATATGTATGAGTACGCCTTTGATTAGGACTATGTCCCACTGTTGAACCGATTGAAAATCCAGAATCGAACCGTGATGAATCTTATTCACGCCTCCCCAGGCTTCGAGCCGCTTCACCGCCTCTTCGTTAATTTCTATCGCATCCATGACCCACTTCGGGCACAAATATCGCAATGCCATCAGATTCAAACCAATATTCGCACCAAATTCAATGAGTGACTCGACGCCGGTGCAGTTCGAAATCATTTTGCAAAACATAGCAGCATTGCTGGCGGTCAACTGATCGCTCGCATTGCGCTTGATGTACTCATCGCCGAATTTCCCCGCCCAGAATTCCTCTTGTTCCGTCGTAAACTGCTTAGTCACTTCTTGTTGCCTATATTCGTAGAGTGAGTCATTCACCAGCACAATCGACGCCCAGTGCCGCCGCCATTTGCTCGGCTCGCACCCAGTCATCCTCAGTGTCGATATCCTGTACTCGCCACCGCGGGAGCAATACGACCGTAGACAGCCGGTTGAAAACCGTGGCCTTGCGTAGCCAGGTCTCTGGTCTGCCCCAATAGAATTGCCCGGCATCGTGCAGCGCCTCGGGCAAGTCCTGAGAGCGAACCGGGTAATACTGCGGAAAGAACATCTCTATACCGCCGGAGGCGCACTTTCGAAACGAACGCAAAATTGGCGCTGCGAAATTCGTCGCAGCGAATACATATTGCCAGCTTCCCGATTCCAGGATTTGGAAACCTTGGGTGATATCGGCTTGCCGAATGAATGGCGCCGTCGCATAAATACAGCATACTGACGAGGGATTGCACGCGCCGAAAGAACGCAGCCATTCTATCGCGTGTGCGATGACTTCCACTGTGCCCGTCTGGTCGTCGGCCAGTTCAGGAGGACGAATGAACGGCGCCTCGGCGCCCAATCGTACGGCAACACTCGCGATCTCCTCATCGTCAGTTGAAACGATGATGCGATCGAACAACTCGGTTTGCGATGCCGCCAGTATCGAATATGCAATCATCGGCCGCCCCGCAAACAGCCGGATATTCTTTCGGGGAATGCGTTTGCTGCCGCCGCGCGCCGGGATCACCGCTATTCTCACAGGGCACCTATTAGCGCTTTCACTACTTCTCGTTGCTCGAGCTCCGTAAGCCCCGGATAGAGCGGCAAGGTCATCGCCGATTGCGCGTACGCTTCGGCCTGCGGCTGCTGGCCTGGCGCAAAGCCCAGCGAACGGTAATAGGGCTGGAGATGAACCGGAAAATAGTGGAGATTCACGCCAATTCCCCGGCTGCGCATTCGATCGAATACCTGGCGATGGCTGCTCGTCAACTGGCTGAGCTTCAGGCGAATGACGTATAGATGATATGCGGAGCGATTCTCCGCTTGAACCGTCGGTAACTGCACAGGAAGACCGTGTAAGGCAGCATCATATGCACGTGCAAGCACGTTTCGGCGTTCTACGTACTCGTCCAACCGCTCGAGTTGACTCGCCCCCAAAGCCGCGTGAATGTCGGTCATACGATAATTGAATCCGAGCACATGTTGCTCGTAATACCATGCGGGTGGATCGCTGATTCGAAGCTTCCCCTTATCTCTCGTGATTCCATGACTACGCAGAAGCCGCATGCTATCCGCCAACTCGACGTCATTGGTCAGCGCCATGCCGCCCTCACCACTCGTGATGATTTTCACGGGATGGAAGCTGAACACCGTGATGTCAGACCAATGACAACTGCCCACCGGAAAACCGAGCCTAGAAGCACCAATGGCATGCGACGCATCTTCCAGAACTCGAAAACCGAATTCCTTCGCAAGACGCCAAATTTCCTCCTGCTCGGTCGGTTGACCCGCAAATAGGACCGGCACGACAATTTTCGGCAGCCTGCCCTGTTTTCTCGCCGTAAAAAGTTTTTCTTTTAACGCCGATATACTCATGTTCCAGGTAACGGCATCGATGTCGACAAAATCGACATCCGCTCCGCAATATCTGCCGCAGTTCGCGGAAGCGACGAAGGTATTGGGAACGGTCCAAAGAAGATCACCTGGCCCCAAGCCCATTGCTGCGCAAGCTATGTGCAGCGCCGATGTAGCACTGTTGACCGCCACCGCACAGGGCGCCCCGACTCGCTCCGCGACCGCCGCTTCGAAGTACGGCACTGCCGCCCCCTGCGTGAGAAAGTCGGACCTAAGGACCTTCGCGACGGCGTCGAGATCGGCCTGATTTACATCCTGGCGGCCGTACGGAATCATTTGACGCCCGCAAATTGATTCAATGCGATTATCTCCTCGATTGAAAGAAATCGAACGTTTTTACCGGAATGGAATTCAAACCCCGTCGCCACCGGAATTCCGGCCTCGCGCAGCCCGCTTACGGCAAAATTCACATCCGCAGAAAACTGAATCGTCGGCTTGATCACGTAATGATCCTCGAATTCCAAAGTAAGATGCGCGTCGTCCGCAGGGCACATGACTTCGTGCATCTTCTCGCCCGGACGAATGCCGATGATCTTGTGCGGAAGGTCTGGCGCCATGGCGTGTGCGAGATCGACCACTCGAACCGATGGGATCTTCGGAACGAAAATTTCCCCGCCTTGCATACGCATGAAATCCTTCAAAACGAAATCGACGCCCTGCTGCAAGGTGATCCAGAATCGAGTCATCCTCGCATCCGTAATCGGTAGATGATCGCAACCGCTCTCGATCATCTTTCTGAAAAATGGGACGACCGAACCGCGCGAACCCACGACGTTTCCGTACCGCACCACGGAAAATTTAGTCCTGTGGCCCCCGGCTATATTGTTGCCGGCGACAAACAGCTTGTCGGATACGAGCTTCGTGGCTCCATACAGGTTGATGGGATTTGCCGCCTTGTCGGTCGACAGCGCGATAACTCTTTCGACGTTGTTTGCGAGGGCTGCGTGTATGACGTTTTCCGCGCCATGGATGTTGGTCTTCACGCATTCCATCGGGTTGTACTCGGCGGCCGGCACCTGTTTGAGGGCCGCCGCATGAATCACGAAATCCACGCCGTTCATGGCTTGGATAAGGCGGTCCCGATCGCGAACGTCGCCAAGAAAATATCGCATACAGCTTTGCGGATAATCCTGCTCCATCTCGTACTGCTTGAGTTCGTCACGCGAGTAAATGATCAGTTTTTTCGGCCGATACCGCTCCAACAGGGTCTTGACGTATTGTCGACCGAAAGATCCTGTCCCGCCGGTTATCAAAATGGATTTGTCGCTGAACATTATTTGGCCAATGATTGTTCGTGAGCTGTGGTGAGGCGCGCCATATTTCTGAAGCTCGAGCTACGTTCGATCAGTTGATCGTAGCGACCCTGCGCCTTGACTCGGCCACACTCGAGTTCGACGATGTTGTCGCAGCATCTGACCGTCGAAAGGCGATGGGCAATAACTAACACTGTGAGATCGCGTTTGAGTCCGTTGATGGAGTCCATGACCGACTGTTCCGTCGGGTTATCGAGGGCGCTGGTTGCTTCATCGAGGATAAGGACGCTTGCTTTTTTATACAGCGCGCGAGCGATGCCGACGCGTTGGCGCTGGCCGCCCGAAAGCCGAACCCCGCGCTCGCCGACGATTGCGTCATATCCTTCGGGCCTCCCTTCGATGAAGTCGGCGATTTGCGCTTGATGCGCCGCGCTTCGGACGCGCTCCAGGTCGATCTTCGCCCGCGGCACACCGAAGGCTATATTTTCAGCCATGGTGCTGTCCGACAGATATATGCTTTGCGGAACGTGTGCGATGGTTCGCTGCCATGCACGCACGCGTGAGCCGGCGATCGGTTTCTCGTCGACCAGCATCTGGCCCTCGCAGGGACTCAACAGGCCCATGAGCAAATCCAGGGCTGTGCTCTTGCCGCTTCCCGTGCTTCCAACGAAGCCAACCCGATCTCCTTTGCGAATGGTTAGATCGAAGCCATCCAGTACCCACGGACCATCTGCGGTATAACGGAAACGCACCGAATCGAATCGCACCGAATCGTGAAACGGCAACGGGTCAGGAACCGCATCCAAAGCCTCGGCAAGCAAGGGCTGCTCCAGCAGTTCCACGGTGTCGATCAGCGAGCCGTGACTCCCCGCAATTGCCGCCCAAGCGCCAAAACCTTGCTGCAGTGCCGGCAACAGGCGCTGCGCTCCGAGCGCAAGCGCGGCAAGCACGGGCAGCGCCGCCGATACGCCGCCGGGTTGGCGGCTCAACCCATAGGCCAGCGCCGCGATCAATATCATGCCCAGGGCCTCAATCGCGAAACGCGGACTTTGCGCGATGAAAACATTGTCGCCGAGGGCGCGCCGCAAGGATTGATTGGCGCGGCTGTAGATATCGCAATAAACGGGCTGAGTACCGTCGAGCAATACGTCGCGAATTCCGCCCAACCCCTCTTGCAGCGCCTTGACCAGCTGTGTTTGCTCATTCGCGATGCGCTCGCTATTTCGGCGCAGCCGCCGGCGCGATATCCAGGTAATCAAGGCGTAACCGCCTCCGAATCCGGAGGTCGCCGTCAATGCGACCGGCGGATTGATGGCCACAAGCGCCGCCATGATGGCCAGGATCAGGACCATCGAACTGAGCAGGGTGAGCGCGGGCAAAAGCACGCCGAGCACGGTCCCGCCTACTTTATTTGCGATGCCAGCGATTATCTCGCTGCTGCTGCGCGCCAAGTGCACGCTATATGGCTGATAGAGCGTGCGCCGATACACTTCCATGCTCAAATCCGCTCCGGTCGCAAAAGTGAATCGCGTATTTACCCACAACAAGAGCACGCGAATCGCGCCGGCAAACAGTGCCGCAGCGACGAATATGATAGTCAGCGGCAACACCAAGCGGGCCGAACTGAAAATGCCGGCCGAATGAGCCAATTGCGCAAACACGCGATGTTTCCAGAGGACATCCGGCGCCGCGAGTATGCCGACGAATGGCAATACCGATCCCAAACTGACGACTTCAGCCAACGCCGCGACGAACATCAGCGCCACTATGAGAAATGTCTGCCGCTGTCGGCGCGGGCCAAGATGATGCCAGAGTCGAAACAGCAGCGTGGCATAAGCAATGTCGGATCGCGCGCTCATCACAGGATGCGTTTGCGCCGTCGAAAAGCGTCGACGCCGAACGCGAGCACTGCACCCACGAAGAACCCCAAGACCAATCCCGATAGCACCATGAGCGTACGCTTGGGACTGTGGCGAATCTCCGGCGGGACGGCGGGATCGACGACTTCGAACGGATAGTCCCGCCGCGCGTTGGCGAGCATTAGCGTCTTCGTTTGACTTTCGACCAGATCGTACAAAGAGCGCTGAATCTCGACCGCACTAGTCTGAGCAATTTGCTTGTCGAGATACGCGACGTTGCGGGTCGCATCCTCAGCGACGTGTGCGCGTACTCGCTCGTTGGCCAGCGCTACGAAGGCGTTCGCCCACCTTGCCGCTGTAACCGGGTCCGACCAGTCCATCGTGACGCTGATCAAGCCAGCTTTCGTATCCACGTGAATAGCGACAACCGTCTCTTGAAAACGCTGGACCGCAAACCATAGCGTCGCACGCTTTCCCGCTTTCCGCATCAATCGGGCCACAAGTCTCTGTTGCTCGATGAACGTCTCGATCAGGTGTCTGGATCGGAGCACCGCTTGGGCATATGCGTCCGCACCGTCGTTCGCCAAATTCAGACCAGCCAGACTCGCAAGCCCCCCGAACTGGCTGGCCAATCCGCTTGCCCCGGACAAACCGTTGTCGCGAACCTCCGACACAACTATTTTGGCGCGGTAAATCTCCGTTGCCGTCAAGGCGAGATAAACCGCGATCAGTGCGAACAACACAGAAGCGGATACGATAAGGTATCGGTATCGCCACATCACACGAAACATTGCAACGACGTCGAATCCGTCCTCGGGGCCGATCGTGGTCGGTAGGTTCGAATTCACGCGTTACCCCTCGTCCCCGTTTGTCGACCGGTATGCAACTATTCCAAGCGTCGGGCCGCGCATGACAAATCACGCTCACTCATCAGAGCGAGCGCTGACGCCGCGCGTTTCGGTTCACATCATCGCGGATTCGCGCAATATAAACCCGTAATTCCTCATACTCTTGGATCTTTTTCTTGAGGAAGCGCGCGGTGACGCGCGCCTTCTCTTGAATGCCGCGCGGGGTCAGAAAATATGAATATGCCAGCTTGCGATGACTACTCTTGAGTTTCGTCGCCTCGAGCAAGCCTTTCTCCACCAATGCCTGCAAGCAGAAATTGACCCTGCCAAGGCTCATTCCCAGGTGACGGGCAACGTCTCGTTGGCTCATCGCCGGGTTTTCCTCTAAAAGCTGCAACAAATTGTAGCGAACTTCATCCGACAGCATTGAGCGGCTCGGCAATTGGATTTAGGCTCATCAAGATCGATTCTCGTGCCGAATGCGCATTTTCCGCATAATTTCATGTATAACCGCGTCAAACGGGCGCGGACGGGCGCGCGCAATATAATTTGAGCTGCATCGAACAGGAATCCGATAAACGAAAGCCGTAATCGACGTTTTATAGTTCCCCTGTTCAATTATTGAACGCGCCCGCGACTGTAGGCAGATTTGGAGGCGGGTGTCAACCAATGCCTTGGTTGCCGCGACTTATTGAGACTTGCTTATATGCCTGACATGTTAGAACTGCAATTCAGCCCGACGCCGGAACGCGCTGATCAGGGTCTGGCCCCGCTGCATGGAGCGCCAGCGATCGCGGGCACCGGATTTGAGGTCGTGGAGATCGGCGGCGCAAGGGTTGCCGGGTTCGTGATGCTGCAGATGACCCCGGATACATCCGGTCGGAATGAGTTCCGGTGCATAGGCCGGCAGCTGCTCGATCTGGATGACGCCGTTCAATGCTTCCAAGTAGTCGCCCACGAGGGCCGAGCGGTGCGCGGGCAGTCCGTCCCAGATGACCAGCAGCGGCGTTCGATCAGCTGGCCGACGCGCGGCAGCGTCCACAGAACCGTGGGAAAGCCCTCGGCGAGGACACCGCGCGTGAGCGCGCGCATCAACTCGCGACGCTGCGGCTGGTCGAGCCCCGACGGCCGGCCCCGCGGCCGGCTCTTGAGCGCCGCCCTGCCGCCAGCCTCGAGCTGGGCGTTCCACTGTGACACCGTCGTGCGCGTGACGCCGACACGCCGCACGATCTCCACCTGCGCGACTCCACGCTGCAGCAAGCGCCCTGCCCGCAAACGTCGCCGCTGTAACAACTTCGTTTTCAGTTCCAACTTGCCCATGTCTCGCCTCGCCAACGTTGCCTGTCATGTTGGACGGAGAAACCGGAAACAAGTCGCAAGTCATTTATGCAAGCGTCAATAGATCGCAGAGACTAATGAGCCGACTCGAGCTTTTAACCGTTGGCACATATCCCATCCTGGTCCGGCTTCTCTGGGACAAAATTGCCATTGCGACCGGCCACGACTTCTCGCACTTGGTGCATCCTGTTGTTGACGCGCGATCCTGGAATGAGGGATCTCGCCTCGGCGATCAACTCCTCTATTTTTTTGACGGAAGCCACGAGCCGCCTGAAACGATCGATGCAGATTTCTTGGCGTCGCTGGAGGTGCCTGGCGTGCCGACGATCCACAACATGATCCTCGGTGATTGCGTGGTGTCAAAATTGCCATACGCCGACGCGCTTGGTTATGCGACCTTTCTCGCACGCCGTCTCGAGGAGGTGTACCAAACTGTCAAACCGACGGCGATCATCGGTGACTTCGACAGCGTTCACGGCAGCATGGGATATGCCGTGGCTAGGAGGCTGAATATCCCCTGGTTTGCGTTGCGCTTTAGCCCTCTGCCCAGCGGCCAGGTGGCGTTTTGCTCCGATATGTCTCCCGGGGCGGTCGTTACCCTGGAGCACGGACGCCACGAGCGCCTGCGTGGTTTTGCCGTGAAGTTGCTCGAGGACTTCGAAACGCGTCGAATGAAGGTTGCTATATACGTTCCGCCGAACCTGCTGTCTCCAGGCTTCATTCTGAAGCACGTTCCCGCGCATATCACGGCACTCGCCAGGACATTGCAAAGGCGTCGGAGGCGACGGTTCCTCCGGTACACGGAAGGCTCCGGTGGGCATTCTGTCAGTAGGCGGGTGCGTGAAGCCGTTCGCGTCCGTAAGAATCTATTGCTGTTCCGGCATCGAACACTCGTTCAGGAACCTCCGCCGGCCGGCGGCTTCGCGTTCTTTGGCTTACACATGCAACCCGAGGCGTCCATCGACGTTTGGGCGCCGTTCTTCTCCAATCAAATCTGCGTCATCGAATTTTTATCGCGGAGTCTGCCGCCAACACTCCAGCTTCTGGTGAAGCTCCATGAGAGCGACGTCCCCAATTACTCGCCTGAATATCTTGCAGCTTTGGCGAAATTTCCAGGTGTCGAGCTAGTTTCTCCCTATGCAGATACGTTCGAATTCGTACGGCGGGCCGATCTTGTGTTCTCCATTCAAGGAACAATGGGTTTAGAGGCGGCGCTGCTCGGTAAGCCCGTCATCATGTTCGGCAACCTACTCGGAGGCCTATTTCCCAGCGCAACGATCGTCGGCAAGACGATCGACCTGCCTGCGCTCGTGCGGGAAAAGTTGAGAGGCTCGCCGCCAAGTCGTTCGGACGTGATCGAGGCATTGGCAAGGTTTCTGGTGCCTTTCTATCCAGCCTCCTCCAATGACTGGACGCAGCCACCTGATGATACGGCAATTGATGGGTTTGCTTCCCTCTTCAACTTGCTTCATGTCCATTTGCGCGAGTACATGGCAAAGGACAAGGATAGGAATGAATAGGCGATCTCAAGTGGTCCGCGAAACATCTCGGTGTAATCTTGAAAATAAGAGCTGATCGCCATGAGACGAGGACGCCGTCAGCAATTCGCGGCCGCCCAGCGTGCCGAGCCGTAACGCAGGTACAAAGCCGGTGAGTCGATCCTTGGGAGCGGGCAAGCGTTGGTCGGCGGCACTTCAATATTTCACCGCGGGTTACACGCTCCGCGCGATCGCCAGAGGCCTGAACTGGAGTGGTCCCAATTTGACGGACCTCAACTAGATCGATTACACCGTTCTGCCCGGAGGTCAAAATGGAACGGAACAATCGTCGCCAATACACGGCCGGATACAAAACCCAAGCCGTCTCGCTGCCGGAGAGTTTGGGCATGGCGGGAGCCGCGCGCAAGCTCGGGATTTCGGCCAAGACGTTGGCCAATTGAGTGCGTCTGGATCGCGAAGGCACGCCGGTCAATGCCTTCGTACCAACGCGGGTAGGCTCGTTAGACAGCGAAACCGGCAGCAAGTTGCCAGTCATTTATGGGAGTGTCAATAATGACACAATTGCCGGCATAGCGAAGACTCAAGGAGCAAAAAGCCATGTCCTTCTCGAGACGCAACATGATGTCCGCCGTGACGCTCGGCCTTGCATCGACATCGGCACGAGCCGCAACCGGCCTCGCCGCTGCCGCGGCGGCCGGCTCGAATCCGGCGACCGCCGACGACGTGCGGCGATACGGAGTCGTCCCCGACGATGCCAATGCAGCGCACGCCAACACCTTGGCGCTGAAGAAATTGTGTTCTCCGGAAATATCCCGGCACGGCTTCGCCGGCTTACTGAGATTTCCAAATTCCAGCGGCTCGGATATATACCATTTCGACGACATCATTACGTTTCGAGACGGCATCAGCCTCGATCTGCAGAATTGCACGCTGAAGTTCGTGAAAGCCGGCTCCGACCCGCACGCGCAAAATGCGGGATTCATCTATGCGGTCCGCGACTTTACGATCGAGAACGGCGCAATCGACGTTCATTACCCGACCGCCGGTGCCGGTCAGGGAAGTGCCATCGCCTTCGGATCGAGAAACGCGCCGAATTTCAAATATTTTTCGAATTACTACGATAAGCTGCTGCCAAGCCCCCAGGGGAACATTCGCGTCCGCAATCTGCGTGTGACTAGCGACAATCCGAACGCAAAGCTCATCTTGGCGCTGGGTGGGTTGCAAAACGTGTCTTTCGAGAATTTGGTGCTCGACGGAAAGGGCATTTCAGACGGTATTTATTACGAGTTCGGCTGGGCGACGAACGAACCGGATCCGACGCGGCGTCAGACCTCGCACGCCCACAATCTCCGATTCATCAACATCGTCGCAAACAATTTGAGGCGCATCGGCGATTCATCGGCGATTGGCGCGAATGGCGCGTACAACGTGTTGCTGGATGGAATATCGGTAAATGGGGCGCATTCCGCACTCAGCTTCGGCACCGGGGAATCACTTTTTTACCGGCCGGCCGCGGATATCGACGACGTCGGCGCGAAGCGAAACATCTGCATAAGAAACCTCGTGGCGCAAAATTTGACCGGCACAGCCGTCGAGTTCATCGGTGCGAACCCGCCATCTGGCGGGTATTTGAGGAGTCTGCGGCTCGAACCGAGCGCGGAGACCGACCTGTTGGATTGTTCGCTTGACGGCTTTGCGATCGATTCTGCTGCTGGATATGGGATCCACAGTTCCGCCGGACGACTTGTCATTGCCAACGGACGGATTTCGAATTGTCAAAGAGGGATCGTCACTACGGACGAATGCACGTGGTTTTCGATATCCGATGTAGCCGTCTTGAATAATTCCGGGATCGGCCTGCAAATTGGCCAGGGTCTCAACATTTACGTTCCGCCGCGCGAAAAAATGGGCATTATTAGAAATTGCTTCATTGCCGGAAACAGCAAGGTGGCGCCTGGAGCCAATCCCGGAATCGTATTGGCAAACTGCCGCAGCGTACTAATTGAAAACAATCGCTTTGGCTACGAGCGAGGCCATGACGGAAAAGCCGAGGCGACGCAAGGTTGTGCGGTCATCGGCGGCGGCGCGGATACATTCGGCATCCGCTGTGTCGGCAACTATGTCGCGGCAACGGCAGGCGGAGCCCCCGCATATGCTCTGGCCAATTCAGGCACGAAAGGACGCGGATGCACGATCGAACACGCCGGCGGTATCACGACGCGGCAGGGGCCTTGGGAATGACGGGTCGAAGCGATCTCGACCTATCCTGCAGCCACTGCCCGGCCGAAGCGCGATTCATCGGCGCATGTGTTATGCAGATGCGAGTTGCGCTTCGTTGATCATCGATTCATTAATGGTATAAATCGCAGATGCCGTCATTACGTAGCTGCCGGATTGGTGTGGTGGGTCTCGGCTATGTGGGATTGCCGCTAGCGGTCGAATTCGGCCAGAAGTTCGACACCGTCGGCTTCGACATCAAGCGGCAGCGCATCAACGACCTGATCCGGGGTCGAGATCGAACGCTCGAGGTTAGCGCGCTCGAGTTGCGCGCTGCAAAGCGTCTGACTTTCACCGCAACCATCGAGGATTTGAGATCCCGCAATGTCTTTATCGTCACGATGCCGACTCCGATCGATCGGTTCAAGCGCCCGAATCTGACCCCGCTTATCAGCGCCAGTGAAACGCTCGGACAGGTACTCAAAAAGGGAGCCGTGATCGTCTACGAATCCACGGTCTATCCGGGTTGCACCGAAGAGGTGTGCATTCCCATTCTGGAGCGTGTTTCCGGGTTGAAATTCAACAGAGATTTTGTCGCGGGATATAGTCCGGAGCGCATTAACCCGGGAGACAAGGAACACCGTTTGAGTTCGATCCGCAAGGTCACGTCGGGCTCGACGCCCGCGGCAGCGGAGTTTGTCGACAAATTGTACCGCTCGATCATCTCCGCCGGTACCTACAAGGCCTCCAGCATTCGTGTCGCCGAAGCGGCCAAGGTAATTGAAAACACGCAGCGCGACGTCAACATCGCCTTGATCAATGAACTCGCGCTGATCTTCAACCGTCTCGGAATCGACACGGAAGAGGTACTGCAAGCGGCCGGCACCAAATGGAACTTCTTGCCTTTTCGCCCGGGCCTGGTTGGCGGCCATTGCATCGGCGTCGATCCGTATTACCTTACACACAAGGCTCAGGAGATCGGCTACTACCCGGAAATGATTCTGGCGGGCCGGCGGCTGAACGACAGTATGGGCGTCTATGTGGCGAGTGAGATCGTGCGATTGCTGGCGAGAAAGCGCATACACGTCAAGGGTGCGAAAGTGTTGATGCTTGGACTCGCATTCAAGGAAAACTGCCCGGACGTGCGCAATTCCAAGGTAGTGGACGTGATTCGGGAGTTGCAAAAATGCGGAGCCGAAGTTGACGTCTACGACCCATGGGTCGATGCGCATGAAGCGAAGCATGAATACGGCATACGCCCGATCGACCGCCTACGGCGCGGCCGCTACCACGCACTGGTCCTCGCCGTGGCGCACACACAATTCAAGGATATGGGAGCCGCGGCGTTGCGCGCACTTGGCCGCAGAAAACACGTGCTCTATGACGTCAAGTACGCATTTCCCCTATCCCAGGTCGACGGACGGCTCTGAGGCAACATCGCGATGACAATTCTGGTTACTGGTGCGGCCGGCTTCATAGGCGCCGCGACCTGCGCTCGGTTTCTCGCACGCGGGGACGAAGTCGTCGGGCTCGACAATCTAAACGACTATTACGACGTCAACCTCAAGCAGGCGCGCCTGAACCGCTTGACAGCGTTGCCCGGTTTCCGCTTCGTGAAGCTTGATCTGGCGGACCGGGATCGGATGGCTAAATTGTTTGCCGAAGAGCGCTTCGATCGAGTCGTACATTTGGGCGCTCAAGCGGGAATACGCCACTCGCTGAAGGATCCGCACAGTTACATCTCCAGTAACGTCGTCGGAACACTGAATGTTCTGGAGGGTTGCCGCCACAGCGGCGTCGCGCATTTGGTGTATGCCTCTACGAGTTCTGTCTATGGGGCTAGCACCAAAATGCCGTTTTCGGTGCACGAGCCGGCGTCGCACCCGCTATCATTGTATGCGGCGAGCAAGCGGGCGACCGAGCTCATGGCGCACAACTATTCGTCGCTTTTTTCCCTGCCGACGACGGGGCTGAGATTCTTCACCGTGTACGGTCCGTGGGGTCGCCCGGACATGGCCTTGTTTCTGTTCGCGCGCGCCATAATCGATGGCAAGCCGATCGAGGTGTTCAATTATGGCCGCCATACCCGCGATTTCACGTATGTCGAGGATATCGTCGAGGGCGTGGTACGCATCACCGACCGCATTGCCGCGCCAAATCCGCACTGGGACGGCGCCAAACCGGATCCGGCCAGCAGCCGTGCGCCCTACCGTCTTTATAACATCGGCAGCAACCGGCCGATCCAGCTCTTGCGCTACATCGAGCTCCTGGAAGAGTGCCTCGGGCGAAAGGCGGAAAAGTGCCTGCTGCCCTTGCAGCCCGGGGATGTGCCGGACACTTCCGCCGACGTGAGTGAACTAATCGCCGATGTCGCCTATCAACCAAATACTCCCGTCGAAACCGGCGTTCGCAATTTCGTTGATTGGTTTCGAAGCTACTACCGCGTCTGAAGGCCTCAGAATCGCCTCGACAGGTACAAGGTCAAACTCTCGATCTTGTAGAAACTTTCCGGTCTCACACCCCGAACGTCGCTTGCCAACACGTGATCCCTGGCGACGTTTTGTGCGTAGCGAAAATCCAGATTGAGATCCCATTTCGGCACTACATCCCGCCATTGCGTGCCGACGCCTCCATACATCGAATAAGCCGGCGTCGCAAGATTGTAGCGCGCCACGCCGACGAAGAAGCCGAGGGCGGCCGGCCCTCTGAAACGGTGACGATAATCGAGGAATCGCGCACCGACGAGCGAGTGCCCGTCGATCTGATCGAGCTCCAGCCGCATGCCCAAATCGTTATGCTTGGAAACCGCGCGGCGCGCGCCGATGCCGAAATGCGGTCCAAAGGCCCACTTCGTCGTCTGGATCGGCAAGTTCGGTTCCACGTTGATCGTCAACGTGTTCGCGTTGACG